>Ga0310786_10007043_pt1 | contig 14766 bp, 8 predicted proteins | sample AusTroGonzalo_MG_FD_203881 | JGI IMG/M metagenome (GOLD analysis project Ga0310786, IMG submission 203881) | Bovine rumen microbial communities from tropical cattle in Woodstock, Queensland, Australia - Gonzalo_03 (v2) (version 2) | ecosystem: Host-associated > Mammals > Digestive system >... | reverse complement strand
ACAAGATCCTGCCGTTCAGGAATCCTTCCTTGTAGAAATCGGTGCATACGAAGAGACTCGACAGCTTTGGCTCAAGATGATGAGAGCTGCCGAACGAAACAATGCAGCGATGGGCATTGCCGAGTGGGAGCGAAACGCATATAAGGACAGCAGGATGTCACAGAATACCGAGGAAGTCAGAAACTCTCTCGCTGATATTCCTTACATGAGGGCAGTCAACAAAGGCGATATGGAGACTGCACAAAAGCTCGTTGACGAGGCTGCTAAAAAAGCCGGATACAAAGTAGCACATGCATATCACGGCACAACGAATTATGGCTTTACCGAATTCCTGAAATCAAAAGCTCAGGTTGACGGAAACTCCGGGGCAGGCTTTTATTTCACTACGAACAAGTCAGACTCCGACACGAACTATTCAAATGTAGAAGGTGCGGATGTCGCACTCAAGATAGACAGACTTGCCGATAAGATATATGACGAGCGTACATGGAATGGGGTCAAAGTTACATCTATGGGTCAGGCTCGTGAACTTGCGAAAGAAGAGATGGATAAAAACCAGGGTGTTTACGATGTCTATCTCGATTACAAGACTCCATATATTCGTGACAGAAGAGACTCGACAGATATCCTTGATACCATCAATGAACGTGGCGAAGATGTATATGATGCTGTAGACGATGCCGTTACAAAAGCACTGGCGGACATCAAGTCGAACTACAATATTATCGATATGCCATACAAGAGATCCATCATAAATCGCATAGTCAATTATGCGAATAAGAACAGGATGCTTACATGGTATTGGATTGAGAAGGCGATCAATGACGAAGGCGAAGTAAACCTTGACAGAGAAGAGTGGGGTGATTCAGGTCAGGGAGCAACAGAACTTACAAGGGCTATAGTAGAAGCCTTTGGTTTTGATGCCGTACTCGACAAGGAAGTCGATAGTAAATTCGGTTCACTTTCCGAAAACATGGAGAAGGGGACCGAGCATATCATCGTGTTCAAGCCGGAACAGATAAAGGACTCAAGCCCGGTCACATACGATGACAGCGGAAAGGTCATTCCTATCAGTCAGAGATTCAATACAGAGAACAGGGATATAAGGTATTCCATTACTCCTGAGCAGCAGGAAAAACTTGATTTGGATGTAGGCCCTGATGTCAGATTTTCTGCTCCGACATACAGAGAAGAACTTCCGAAAGCTGTCTTTAATTCGTCTGAAGGATACTCTGCATATGATGGCAAGAAGTCAGGTAGACAGATAACCTACGATCTTACCAAAAATAATTTCAGTGAAGAGCAGGCTAAAGCTGTCACAGATTATATGGACATGATGGCAACATGGTTTGAAAAGACCGGAGCAGGAAGTCTGAGAGCTGAGTATAAGTTTATTGGATGGGATGATCTGACAAAGGCAAAGGTCCAAGTAAAGAAGGACAGCGAGGGCAACATTATCGGAGTGACTGTTTCCGCAATGGTAAAAAATGGAGAGTATCCGGTCAATTTCGATTTGACCACAGTCTGCAATAAGCGTGAAGGTTTCTCTGAGGTAATAAAGAATCTCATCAACACCAAAGTGCCTGGAACAGAAAGCAATGTTCTCAACACTATTAAGCTGACTGACGAGAACATGTGGAAGATCAATAAGGCATTGAAGGCAGAAGGCATAGATACAGCTTGTCTTGGCTGCTTTGTCGAGGCAAGAAGATACTATGCTCAGAACTTCATGAACAAGATTGATGACAAGTGGAACAGTGCAGTAAGGAAAGCAAGGGCAGAGCTTGGACTGCCGGAAGAGGAATACTTTGATTTTGCAAAAGGCAAGGAAGTAAGCGGAGAAGAATGGTCAGCTATTGATGATCTGTGGTCAGCATATGACGAAAGCACCGAGAGCAAGTCATCTCCTGCTGACAGAATCAAGATTCTGATGGATGAGATTGTAAAGAATAAGGAAACAGACTCTCCATATCTGAAGCTGATACAGATGTCAGACATCTCAACACCGGAAGGATACAATGCATTTAAGCAGCTTTCGACTAAAGGCCATGATATGGTCAAGACTATCAAGTCTATATACGGAACATCAGCTCCGAAGGAAATACTTGCATTTACTCCGTATAATTCTGAGATAGCATTGCTGCCTGAAAACATGAAGGGGATGGATACCGCAGACTATCTGAAATCGATAGGCGGTATTCGTGTGCAGAGTTTCTCTGACTTCAAGATCGAGCATGTATTTGAACACTTCCAAATGGTAGCTGATGAAGCTGCAAGAAAGTTTGTCACACATGGATACAGCAAGGTAATCGCATTCCCAAGAATATTCGGATTAACTGGCAGGAAGATAAACATGTCGGTCATGTTTGATGTGCTGCCGAATAAGGCATGGTCGCAGGCACTTGGCATTCCGGTACGAAAGGCAGCAAAGTATGCAAAGAAATACCAGGGCCTGCAATTTGTAAAGGAAAAGCCTGCCGAGAATCTTGACAACAGGCCATACATCGAAACAGAAATCGAAGGCGTGCATGGTTATCTGACTTATCTTGTGTCCGATGCTGACTATGTGAACAGCATATATGAAAAGGAATATGCCAAGAACATTGAAGCAGGCATGAGCGAGAATGAAGCAAGAAGAGCAGCCAATGAAGCAAAGCCATTTGAGCAGAGCATTAACTATCGTGAAGCTGTTGAGCTTGAGAACAGAGATGGGTACAAGGAGAATGTCGGCATAATAGCCGTTGCTTATGGTGATGAACATCTAAAAGTTCTGCTCTCTGATCCTAATGTGAGATACATCATTCCGTATCACAAGTCGGGACTCCCTACATTTATTTCTAAAAAGACATCACTTGCCATAGCAAGAGATTACACAAACTTCCAAAACACCAACAAGGTAGACACATGGAAGGATGCAAAGGGTAATGATGTTGACTATAAGAAGGAATATGCCAAGTACAAAAGAGAGCATAAGGATGATAAATATCCGGCAATAGGCTTTTTCAAGGAGATTAACGACAACAAGCACAAGATAAAGTTTGCAAGCAAGACTGCTGCCGAGAAAGCTACAATGGCAGGCACAGCAGACTTTGATGTGTACAAGGATCTTGGGAATGCAAAGGACATCAGAGAGATCCCCAATGCATATCTTGAACACTGCATCAAGAATGATTGGTGTCCGGTATTCCATGAATTCGCAGGGGATCCAAATTACTACAAAGTGTTGTTTGACTTTGCTGTAACAGATGGCACAACGACAAACATTTATCCTCAGAGAGAAGTACGCAACAATTATCCAGGATTAGATATCGATGCGAAGGTTGCTGCCGGGGAAGAGATAACTGAGGCTGATCTTGCAGAACTTAAAAAGGCAGTAGAAAAGGGTGCTGAAGAACAGAATGCAAAGAACATGACAAGGTCTAATAACATGGGCAATGTCATGAACGATCTGCTTTCAAGGGATACCGAGAACAGTATTATATCTGATACAAATCTGCAATCCATCAGATGGGGTACACCGGACTATACCGATGTCAAACTTGGCAACGAAGAGATGACCCCGGAAGAAACATCCGATGATATCAAATTGTCCATCTCTGTCAATTTTGACGAAGCCTACATGGATGCGGTAAACTCCGGCAACATGGAAGAAGCGCAGAGGCTCGTTGATGAGGCTGCGAAGAAGGCCATGCCAAACACTAAACTTCATGGACTTTGGTATCATGGAACAGATGACGATTTCAATATATTCGACTTTAGACAGGGCGGTAAAAATGGCACAGCGGAAGGGTTCGGCATCTACTTGTCTGATTCGCAGGAAGTGACACAGCACTATGGGGATCGGCAAATCAAAGGCTATGTCAATATGGAAAGGCCTGCATCCGCATTTGAGCAGACTCTTACTCAATCTGAATTGATCAAACTGATAACGGCAACAGTTGATTATGAAGCGCAGAAAATGGCAGACGAGTATGATGGTGACATTGAAGCTGCGAAGAAGGATACATGGATATCAAATTATGTCAACACATCACAGACAACACTAAACAATGCTATCAGAGAGACAGCTAAAGCTGTTGTGAAATGGAATGGCAATGACATGGATATCGTGCAGGAGATAATGAATGGCATGGGTATCCGCGAATATGATGAGGCGGTAGTTTTCAATGACATCCTCACAGACACCACAGGCATTGACGGATATATGACCAAGTGGGGTGACGAGGATGACATGAACAATCCTGACAATCCTACGATAGCGGTAGCGTTCAGAAGCAATCAAATCAAATCCGCAGACACAGTAACCTATGCCGAGGACGGAAGCATCATTCCTCTGTCGGAGAGATTCGATCCGAACAACGATGACATCAGATACTCGATGCCGACAACAGATGCTGACGGCAACGTGCTGACGAATGGTCAGATGGAATACTTCAAGAATTCGCAGGCAAGAGACGAACAGGGCAGACTTGTGCCAGTGTATCACACGACAAACATTGGTGGATTCACAGTGTTCGATCCGTCATATTCGGAAGATGGAAGAAGCATTTTCTTTACTGATAGCGAAGCTGTTAGTAAAACGTATGGAGCAAAAGACTTACGCACAACTTATGAATGCTACCTAAATCTTGAGAACCCATTGATAGTAGATGCTGATTACAATGCATGGGATAGAATCCCAATGACGAGAAAACTTGGGAACATTTCTTTAACAGAAGACTACGATACGAATGAGGTGTCGAGGATCGCATTTGAAGAAGGGCATGATGGTGTCATTATAAACAATTGTAGGGATTGGGCGGTAGATGATTCTTCTGAATTTGATACATCTGAAAACAGTCCTTACTCAACGATCTACATCGCCTTCAGTTCCAACCAGGTCAAGGACACACGCAACGAGAATCCGAGCGAGAATCCTGACATAAGGTTCAGCATTCCGACAGAGCAGGAGACGATGGCATATGCTGCAAATAACGCAACAAGCACTGATGAATTATGGGCAAGTGATCCAATCGTGGCGGAAGGCCGTGTACGCTACAGCATGAGCAAAGATGACTTTATCAACGGCAAGATCAAGAAGTGGAATCCTGCATGGAGAACGAATGGCGAAGTGCTTAACGCTAAATCTGTAGAGCCTAATATCAGAAGCGTTATCATGGATGCCATGAAGTATTCCGACACGGATGCAAAATATCGGCAGGCGATGGTCGAGGATACTGTTGCTGTAGCGATGCAGGCATATAAGGATATGCGGAACTACAAGCCGATGGATGCAGCGATGAAGCTGTACGATCAGGCCCATGCCATCATAGAGAATCTTGAATTCTTTGAGGATGCCGGAAAAGAAGATTTCGAGAGATGGAAAGCTCTCAGAGATTATCTCCTCAGGACACAGTTTACTGTTCCTGAAGAAGATCAGAGCGACATTGACTATGATGAGTACATGGAACAGACATTCGGCCAGGTGCTTTTAAAATCCAAAGGAACATATCCTACGGATGCATGGGAGACACTGAGTCAGATGTGGCCGGAGATGTTCACAGAGGACATCAAAGATGACAATGCTTCGATCCTGCTTCGCATCCAGGATGCACTCAATGTATGCAAGCCATTGACAGTAGCGTACAATTCGGAAGAATGTGAATCACTCGCAAGCGAGATCGCAGGATCATTGTATGACATCATCGAGCAGGGCAAGGAATACAAGTCTCTTGCTGACAAATACGATGATAAAGTCAAGGCAATGAAAGCAAGGCATCGAGAAGCCATAACTCAAGTTGAAGCAAAGGCTAAAGAGCGAGTCGCAAGAGAAAGAGAGAGAGGCAACAAGCGAGTCGAAAAAGAAAAAGAAAAAGGTCAGGCTCGTTTAGAACGATCTAATGAGCGTTGGAGACGGTGGGCAGGAAGGACTCTTGATAAAGAAAAACGGAAGGCTGAGTATAAGAGAGAAAAGCTGAACGAAGCGTGGAAAGGGAAAACGGCAAAAGCCACAAGGAAACGTAAGGACAGCGAAGCACATCGCAAGCTGTACAACAGGGTCCTGAAGGAATACAAGGATCTGACAGACAGACTGCTTAAACCATCAAAGGACAGGACTAAAAACATTCCTGAACCACTTCGTCAGCCTCTTGCTGAAATGCTTGCATGTTTTGATCTTGAAAAAGACAGAAGTAAAAAGCTTGAAGAGAAGTACATGATCCCTACAAGATCGCAGCTTAACTTCAGAATGCTCCGGGATGCATTAAAGCAAGTAACGCAGGAAGAGCCGACAGCTTATGAAATTGGCGATCTCCATAAATACTTTGAGGATAAGATGACGGATATCGCTAACAGAGTCGATGGCAAAACTATTGACTATCTGAGCAATGAGGATATCGAAACTGTAAAGGAACTTTTGAAGGGTCTTAACGGAGCTATCAAAAACTATGTACAGCTTGAGATAGACGGAGAGAGCTATCAGGCACAAGTCAAATGCGATGAAGTGATGGAAGGTGCTACCGAGCATACTAAGCTGTATGGTCCTGTCAGGAAACGTGAAGGACTTATTGGATGGCTCGACAATATAGTTAATATGGGCGAACTGACACCGTGGTATTTCTTCAGGCAGATGCCGGGCATGAGCGATATGTACAGACAGCTTCGTAAAGGTTTTGACGAATATGTCAGGAATGAGGATGAAATCATAAACAAGATAAGCGAGATCCTCGCTGAGACATACAAGACCGACAGGAAAGGCAACAGGACTCCTGGAAGCGATATCGAGCAGTGGAGAAGCTCTGAATCCGCAGAAACATTCAATCTGACATATGGTCCTATAAGTCTTACTATAGCACAGAGGATGTCGCTGTACTGCCTTGCTAAACGTGAGGCGGCCAAAGGGCATATGTATTCGGACAATGGCGGAGTGGTAGCATCCGAGACAAGTGCCGGAAGCAAGATAGGAAAAGCTAAAGAAATGACAGCAGGCAAGATTGTACAGCAAGATAGGCTTGTGCTGACGCCTGCTGACATTGACACAATCAAAGTCTCGCTTACTCCACAGCAAATCAGCATAGCTGACAAGCTTCAAAAGCTCATGTCAGAAGATATGTCGGAGCTTGGAAACAAGGCATCCATGAAACTGCTCTTTATTGAGATGTATAAAGAAAAGGATTATTTCCCTATCAAGGTTCAGGGAGACTCAAGAGCAACGAATCTTGACAAAATAGGCATCCGTGAAAAGGTAAGGAATCCTGGATTCAGTAATCCGCTTGTGGACAATGCACAGAATCCTATTATCCTGGATGACATCTTTTCTGTAGTGGCAAGCCATTGCAATGAGATGAATCTGTATGCATCCTATGCAGTGCCGATCACATCATTTATGAAAGTGTATAACGGAAAGGCTTTGAATGAACACGGCAAAGCTGTGCCAATAAAGCAGATCATCCGTAATACTTACGGAGACAAAGCTATCCAGTACATTGAAAACTTTATAGATGACATCAACGGCAACAGCTTCAAGCGCAATGGCGGACTTGACGATGTTCTTGACAAGGCTATTGGTCAAGCTAAAAAAGCTGCCGTGTTTGCGAACTTGAGAGTAGCAGTACAGCAGCCGACAGCTATAGTCAGAGCGTTTGCCGTAATGAAACCTAAACACTTTGTTGGGGTACATCCATCAGCAAAGGCTACGCAGGAAATGTTTGAATACTGTCCTATAGCAAAGTGGAAAGCGTGGGGATACTATGATACTCACTTCGGAAGGGATATCGAAGATGTCATGATGGGCAGAGATGTCTCCTCAAAGGCGGACAAGTATATGTCTGAGATATATGGGCAGCTTGATAACATGACATGGGGCATGATATGGCAGGCCGTTAAGAATGAAGTACATGAGCAGAATCCTGACATGGATATAGCTTCAGAAGAATTCCTTAAACTGTGCGGAGACAGAGCCTCTGAAGTATTCGACTCGACTCAGGTAGTAGATTCGCCTTTCCACAGATCAAATGACATGAGGTCGAAGAATGGACTTGTCAAGCAGATGACATCATTCCAGGCGGAGCCTACATTGTCATTCAACGTACTCAGACAGGGTTTTGTAGATGCGTATGAAGCATATAAAAAAGGCGATCACGCAAAAGCGAGACATATGGTCGAGCGTGTAGTCTTGGTATGGACGGCACAGGCACTCACTGTATCTTTTGCACAGTCTGTTGTAGATGCATTGAGAAGAAAAGGACATACTGGCGATGACGATGACGAGGACCAGGCACTTAAATGGTATCAGGAATGGTTCAAGTATTTTATGAGAAACTTCCCTAAAAATTTTGAGGATGCCTTGAATCCAATCAATAATGTTTATTGGGTAAAGGATTTCCTTCCGGGAATAATCAATGCTTTAAGAGGCGAATACGTTTATGGCCAGTCTAATCTTGTTTACCAGTGGTATGACACTCTTACCAAAGGAATCCAGTATTGTAAGAACAAATGGGAAAAGGGTGATGCATACAGCAAGTCATGGTATGACTGCCTTACCGAATTGTTTGGCGGACTTGGCTATATGACTGGTACTCCTAACAAGACAATTATGAGAGGCACGAAAAACGCTTTCCATTGGTTCAACAAGATAACCGGGATGGATGTATTTGCTGATGACGGAAGCGTGGACGAGGCTGTAGAAAAGATCGTCAGTAAATTGAGGAAGTCTGATTCAGGAACAGGAACATCCGCAGCAGGCTCCGGCTCCGACAGCGAAGGCGGATTCTTCAGCAGACTGTTCAGCGGTAAGGATACCGAAGCAGCGGAAGAGAATGCTGAATATACTGAAGAGAAGCTTCCTGAAGGTCTGACTGAAGAGCAGATAGAAGAGGTCCGTAAAGCCGAAGATAGGCGGAATAAAAAGAAAGCTAAATCTACAGACGAAAACGGAGAAGTGCAGGATGTAAAGGATCGTGACTATAAGACGATGCTGTTCGATGCTACAAAGGCTTCCGTAGGATATGAAGGCGAAGAGCGTAATAAAAAGATATGGGAGAGCGTGTCCAAAGGATACAAGGACCATATCCAGGATGGTGATTTCGCTTACATAGCGAGGATGAGAAGAGTAGTGGAAGAGTCAGGCGGTGATCTCGCTTACTTTGATGAGCAAGTGCTTAAAAGCTCGAAGTCAGCTATGAAGAAAACTATTGAGCCTGGCGGAGCAGACACTGAATCAGAGATGGTAGCACAGCAGAACATCAAATATTATCTGCTCTCGCATGGCATGTCTGAGGAAGAAATAAGCTCGGAGATCGCATACAAGAGCAAGGCTGTCAGAGACTTGAAAGTTGCCTACATGATAAATGATCAACAGGCCATTATAGGATCGACATATACGCTTATGTGGGCAGGAATCACTGAGGCAGACTTAGAACGTGTCTATAAGAACAGGAACAAGATCGATCTCACAAAGTATAAAGTTGACGGAAAGTACAAGGATAAACTGAAATCGACAGGCACATTCGTATGGCCGACTATAGGTACGATCACATCGCATTTCGGTGGGAGATCCGCTCCGACAAGAGGTGCATCGAGTTATCATCAGGCGATAGATATCGGAGCATCGCAAGGCACTCCGGTAGTCGCTGCGGATGGCGGAGTCATCATCACGGCAGGAGCAAATGGCGGATACGGAAACTCGGTCGGCATCAAGCACGATAACGGCATGATCACTTACTACAATCATCTCTATGCGTGGAATGTAAAGGTCGGAGATACTGTCGCTCAAGGTCAGCAGATCGGTCAGGTCGGTTCGACAGGAATATCGACAGGCCCACATCTCGACTTCAAGATCATGGTGAACGGCAAGGCTGTTGATCCTGAACAGTATCTGCCTGCATCATGATGTGGGGGATGCAAAATTTAAGACAAGGTAGTAATATGAAAATGCCAGGGTTCCTTCATGGTTTTCATAAACTCCTTAATAGACTTCCTACACTAATGGAAAAAGGCACAGGGTTTCGATCCTGTGTCTTTTCCGTCATAGATATCGTTGGAAGAATCCGATTCCAAACACTGAAAGAAGTATCAGTGCCATTTGGATAATCCTCTCAAGGCACGAATCATTTCCCTCGGTATACATCGTATATAATGTGCCTAAGAATACTAATGCACATATCCATACCATCAGATCAGCGAAAAATTTAATCATGGCTTTGCCCTCTGTATGGAGTATACCACATTGAAAACAAATTGAAAAACATTTAAAAAATATGTTGAAATCCGCAATCAGATTGTGTATTATTGTCATGGAAACACTTCCGAAAATTATGACTCACGGAATTGTTAAAATGGTAAGATAGACGAAGCCGTTGAAATTTCAGAGTCGAGGAGTGCTTTTCCAAACGAAAGGCATTCCTTTTGTTTTTTAGGAATAGTTATTGAGGAGAGAGCCATGAAAACTATCACTAAGCATCGTGTTGAAGCAATAACCGGAGACACTCCGCAGGAAGCAGCAGCACTGTTCAACGAGGCGATGGATCGTCTTGCAGAACTTCAGCCTAAGTATGAGAGAGAAGGATGTACCTTTTGGATCTACTACAAGATCGAGCATGAGGAAGCAGAGACGATAGCGGAAGCCTATGAACTTGCCGGAAAGACAGCTCACTGCATGGAGTGTCCTTTTATTGTAAGGGATCTGAACAGATTCGGCAATATCGATGCGAGGAAAAAATGGGCAACGTGCGGAAAGACAGGCAAGAGAACAAATATCGAGTGCTGTGCCTGCGACATCTATTATGAGGCACTCGGAGAAAGGAGTGAGCAGAAGTGAAGAACAAAAGGATCAGACGAGCGATGACGGATGCCGGAATCAATCAGACTGAGCTTGCGGATATCCTCGACATCAACATCACGAAGCTGTCATATGCGATGCAGTTTGAGCTGTCCGTTCATGAACAGAACGAGATCGTCAAGAAAATCAGAGAGTGGGATGCTCTCAGGAAGAGAGGTACGGCATGAAGAAGGTCTGCGTATACGACACGGAAGCCGTCCGCATCGAGGCGATCATGGAGCAGTACGATGTGGGCGATGCCTCGGTGATAGAGGCACTGTTCGACATCATCGATGACAACGGCATCGATATCGGAGATTACATGTAGGAAGGAGAAACAATGGGGAAGCACGACAAGGAAACGAGGTTCTCATGGGATGTACCGGAAGGAGCATTCGCAGAGGCGGAGAACAGGAAGCTGAAGGCAGAGAACGAGAAACTGAGAGCGAGAGTCACTGAACTTGAGGCAAAGGTCATAAAGAACGACAGGGCATTCGATTTTATCAAGGAAACTACAGAGGCAAACAAGAAGCGACAGGACGAAGAGGTCAAGGAACTTATTGCCGATCATATGGACGAGATCCATGAGCTTGAGTATCAGATCGAGAAGCTGAAAGAGGCACTCGTCACGGCATGTCTGAGAGAGGTGTAGCGATGAAGATCAATCAGAGAGACAGAGTGCTGAAGTACATCGGTGATTTCGGAAGCATCACGGCATATGAGGCCGTCATCGATCTCGGCATCACACAGCTTTCCGCAAGGCTCTGCGAACTTCAGGACAGAGGATATGAGTTCGATAAGGAGATGGTTACCGGAAAGAACAGATATGGTGACAAGACTCACTACATCAGATATTCGCTGAAGAAAGGAGAATCGTCATGAAGGATATTATCGAGGGGATCATCGCATGGGGATGTTTGTTCGTTATAGGTTACATGATGTTCGTGATGATAGGAGCGTAAGAAGATGGCAGGAAGGAAATTAGTTAACACAAAAAAGCTGACTCACGAAGAGTGGATCGCTCTCCGCAAGTCAGGTATCGGTGGCTCTGATGCTGCAACGTGTGTAGGAATGAATCAGTATTCGAGCCTTATATCATTATACGCAGACAAGAAAGGACTGTCAAAGGAAAGGGAGACATCCGAAGCGATGAGGCTCGGCACTGATCTTGAACAGTATGTCGCTGAGAGATTCTGCGAGAAGACAGGCAAGAAGGTCATCAATGATACGTTCATGTATCAGGATGACGAGTATGACTTCATCACTGCGAACATCGACAGGAAGGTCATAGGCGAGAATGCCGGACTTGAGTGCAAGACGATGGGTTCGTTCAACGGATACAATCTCGAATCCGGAGAGTATCCGACTCATTACGCAGTGCAGTGTCAGCACTACATGATGGTAAGGGGATTTGACCGCATGTATTTGGCGATCCTCGTCCTTCAGAGAGGACTTTATGTCTTTGAGGTAGAAAGAGACGATGACTTCATAAAATCGCTCAGAGAGGCGGAAATCAGCTTTTGGAAGCATAACGTGGAGCAGAACATCATACCTGCTCCGGACGGCAGCGAGGCATCGCTTGAGACATTGAAGCAGCTTTATCCGACAGAGCAGAAGAACACGGAGATAGCAATCCCCGGTCTCGACAGAATGATCCGTGACTATAAAGCGTTCAAGGCGATGGCTGACGAGTACAAGGAAAAGGCGGAGCAGACGAAGGCTCTTATCTGCAACAAGCTCGGAGACAATGCCGTAGGTGTCGGATCTGACTATGGATGCTCATGGAAGGCTCAGAGCAGAGCGAGTGTGCCTGACAAGAAGCTGAAGTCGAAGTATCCGGCTATCTATAACGAACTTGTCGAGACTACAGAGTACAGAGTTTTCCGAGTAAGGAATTTGAATAAAGGAGAGAAGTAATCATGGCAAAGGTAGGAGAAAAACTGAGCGTACCTGCAAAGCAGCAGGCTCCGCAGATGACTATGAAGGACTGGATCAACAAGTCTGAGAAGCAGATCGCAAAGGCACTTCCGAGTGCCATCACTCCTGAGAGATTCGCAAGGATGGCTATGACAGCCGTCACGATGAATCCGGATCTCGGCAAATGCACTCCGCCATCATTCATCGGTGCGATGCTCCAGGCTGCTTCACTTGGACTTGAGCCTAATACTCCATTGGGGCAGGCTTATCTGATCCCATACAACAATTACAAGACCGGACAGAAGGAAGCACAGTTTCAGATCGGATACAGAGGACTCATCGAGCTTGCACACAGAAGCGGAGAGTTCAAGAGCATCGAGACTCATGTGGTCTATGAGAATGATGAGTTCGAGTATGAGCTTGGACTTGATCCGAAGCTGAGACACAAGCCTGCCATGAAGAACAGAGGCGAGATCACTTGGGTATATGCGGTCTACAAACTTCAGAGCGGTGGATACGGATTCGAGGTCATGTCAAAGGCTGACATTGACGAACACAGGAAGAAGTACAGCAAGGCAAAGTCATCTCCGTGGGATACTGCGTGGGAAGGCATGGCCAAGAAAACAGTAATCAAGCAGGCTCTCAAGTATGCTCCGCTGAGGAGCGAGTTCGTCAGGGCATTGGCCAACGAGGATGTCACTCTGAACTTTAAGGACGATGTGGCGGACGAGCCGATCATCATTCCTGACGAGGATACAAGGGATGCGATAGAGGTAGAGCCGGAAGTAGTGGAAGAAAGCAAGTAGGAGCAGGAAGATGGCAACGTACAGGAATATTCAGATGTCATTTTGGACGGACTCAAAGATACTGAATGAGTTTTCTCCTGAAGAAAAGCTGATGTATCTGTATCTGATGACGAATCCGCATACCAATCTGTGTGGCTGCTATGAGATCGCTCCGAAACTCATCGCATTTGAAACAGGTTTCTCTAATGACACTACGAAGGATCTTCTGAAGCGTTTGTCTGAACATGGAGTGATCGAGTATTCAGAGGAAACCGGAGAGATCCTGATAGTCAAATGGTACAAGTACAATTGGACTTCATCAGAGAAATTGCGTAAGGCTCTTGAGTTTTCTATTAGCAAAATCATCTATGAACCTTTCAAAAAATACCTGATAGATATGTTCAATGGTATCTATACCATATGGGATAAGAGTAAATATGGTATGGATACCGTATCTATAGGGTATGGATACAACGGTAACGGTAACGTTTCGTTTCGTTTAGGTAACGTTTCGGATAGTTTAGGTAATAGTTTAGGTAATGGTAATGTTTCGGATTCTAAAGAAAAAGATCCGTACAAACTACAGTACAAGGATCCTGATACCGGAAGGATAAGATTCGATATCGAGAAGGCAAGGAAGGATAGAGGGGTATGAGATGAAATTCATAGACTGGTTTGCAGGCATAGGCGGATTCAGACGAGGCATGGAGCTTGCAGGACATGAGTGCGTAGGATTCTGTGAGTTCGATAAGTATGCGGTCATGTCCTATACATCCATGCACTTGCTTACGGACGAGCAGCGTGAGTATCTTCTGAGCATGGATCTGAAGAAGAGGCAGAAAGAGATTCTGAAAGAGGAGTACAGAAATGGCGAATGGTACGCAGATGACATTAGACGAGTTTTTTACGGAGACATTCCAAGAGCAGACTGTTGGTGCTTCGGATTCCCTTGCCAGGACATCAGCATTGCCGGACACGGAAATGGACTTCAGGGGAATCGCTCAAGCCTCTTTTTCAGAGTTATGTACCTTCTTGGACAGCTCGAAGAAGAAGAAAGGCCTGAATGGTTGTTCATCGAGAATGTTAAGAATCTGCTTAGCGTTAATGGCGGATGGGATTTCGCCAGGCTTCTCGCTTCATTGGACGAAACAGGGTACGATGCGGAATGGCAGGTTCTCAACAGCAAAGATTTCGGTGTGCCTCAAAGCAGAGAAAGATGTTTCATTATTGGGCATCTTAGAGGAACAGGTTTCAAGCAAATACTTTGTA
>Ga0310786_10007041_pt1 | contig 14769 bp, 12 predicted proteins | sample AusTroGonzalo_MG_FD_203881 | JGI IMG/M metagenome (GOLD analysis project Ga0310786, IMG submission 203881) | Bovine rumen microbial communities from tropical cattle in Woodstock, Queensland, Australia - Gonzalo_03 (v2) (version 2) | ecosystem: Host-associated > Mammals > Digestive system >... | reverse complement strand
AAGGTGAAGTGAAGCCCAATCAGGCTGAAGGCACCTTTGCGCCCAATGAAGCAGTAGGCTCTTTCTCACCCAATGAAAGTGAAGGCGCCTTCGACGTGGTGGAGGAGATGCCTGAGTTCCCTGGCGGGCCCCAAGCCATGATGGACTATCTGATGAAGAATGTGAACTATCCCAAGACTGCCTTCGATGCCAACATCCAGGGTCGTGTCATCGCGCAGTTTGTCGTTGACAAGGAAGGAACTATCAGGGGTGCCCATGTGGTGAAGTCTGTCGATCCCGCCCTCGATGCTGAGGCTGTGCGTGTCATCAACAGCATGCCGAAGTGGAAGCCTGGTCGTCAGAACGGTAAGGTGGTCAATGTGAAGTACACCATCCCCGTCAACTTCCAGTTGCAAAGCGATGACAAGGAGGAGAGCACTGAGGTCCGGCTCATGACTTCTGATGGTGTCCGTTCTACTAATCCGTCAGGCAATATCCAGATCAGATATGCCGGTACTACGAGAGACCCGCTCTTCATCGTGGATGGCGTGAAGACCTCTGCCGAGAAGGTCAAGGCGATGGATGCCAAGACCATCGACCGCATGGAGGTGCTGAATGACAAGTCTGCTGTAGAGAAGTACGGTGATGAGGCCAAGGGCGGTGTGATTGTCATCACCACGAAGAAATAAGCGTATGAAGAAAAGTCTGATGACTATCATAGCCCTCGCTCTGCTGGCGGTATCCCCCGCTCGGGGCGAGGGCTCTGACTCCCTGCAAGTGCTGTTGCAACAGGGCGACAGCTGCATGCAGCAGTATAACACCTTCGAGGCACTGAGGTATTACCAGCAGGCCTTTGCTATCGCCGATACCCTCGAGACACGCACCAAACTGGGCGACTGCTACTATAAGCGTGGCGATTATCCTCAGACAGCCAATCTGTTGAAGAACATCCCTGAGGACAGTCTCTCGCACGACGCCTTCCGACAACTGGCCTACAGTTATCAGAAGATGGGTGATGTGGACTCGTATATCTATTGGACAGACCAGCTGGTGGCCCGCTATCCGATGGATGGAGAGATGGTGGCAGGACTGACGCTGGCCTTTGCGAAGAACCAACAGCCACAAAACGGTATCGTCTGTGGCTTGCAATACTTCCAGCGCGACTCTACCAATATCCTGGTGAACAGGGCACTCGCCGATGCGTGGTTCATGAATCGCGACTTTAACGCAGCTGCCAAGTTGTACGACCGTTTGTTACAGCAGCGTGACTCCACCTTCAACACGCTGTATTCGGCAGGCATGTGCTACTCGCAACTCGACAGTCTGGAGCGTGCCTACAAGTATCTGCAACTGGCCTTCCTCATCAGTGGCATGCAACACTATGGTTGTGCCTACCGTCTGGGGGTGGTCTGCATCGATACGAAACGGTATGAGGAGGGCTTAGGCTATCTCCATCTGGCCAAGGAACTGTTACTGCCTGATACCACCATCATGCGAGCCATTACCCTGTCGCAGGGCGAGGGTTGTTATATGACCCAGCGCTACGACGAGGCCGTCGCAGCATGGAAGGAGCATCTGGTGTATAACCCGGGGTCGATAGCCACCTATTATAATATAGCCAACGCCTATGCCTATCTGTTGAAAGACAACGAGCAGGCGAGGAGCTATTACCGTCAGTTCCTCGAACGGGCCCAGCAGGAGGAACACCCCAACGCCCAACTCTCGGAGATGATCAGTAAGACGGAGGAGATGCTGAAACTTTACGAGACGATGGATAAATACAAAGATAAAATAATAGAATGATGGAAATGCAAAAGAAAAGTTCGTTTTTCTTTTGCATTTCTCTCTTTTATTCGTACCTTTGCAAGCAGATAGCTTAAAACAAGTCAATGGAAGAGGTCAGCAAGATACCACAGGAGTGGAATAAATTCTACCTGAAGGACGTATCGTTCGTCAATCTGATGACACGCCGTATCTTCAACGTACTCATTGTCGCCAACCCCTACGACGCCTTCATGCTGGAGGACGACGGACGTATTGACGAGAAGATCTTCGACGAGTATATGGAGTTGGGTATGCGCTACCCACCCACGTTCACTCAGGTGTCGACGACGGACGAGGCCAACGAGGTGCTGAAGACAACGGACATCGACCTCGTGATCTGTATGCCTGGTAATGCCGACAACGACGCCTTTACCGTGGCCCGTGAGGTGAAGGCTGAGCACCCGAATATCCCTTGCGTGGTACTGACGCCCTTCTCGCATGGTATCACGAAGCGTATCGAGAACGAGGACATGTCGGTGTTCGACTATGTGTTTTGTTGGCTGGGCAACACCAACCTCATCATGTCGATCATCAAACTCCTGGAGGACAAGATGAACATCGAGCATGATATCCGTGAGGCCGGTGTGCAGATGATCCTGTTGGTAGAGGACAATATCCGCTTCTACTCCAGTGTGCTGCCTAACCTCTATAACTATATCCTCGCGCAGTCGAAGCGTTTCTCGACAGAGGCCCTGAACCCCCACGCCGCTGCACAACGTAAGCGAGGCCGTCCGAAGGTGGTGCTCGCCACGAACTATGAGGAGGCGATGCAGATCTACGAGAAGTATCACGAGAATACGTTGGGCGTGATCAGTGATACACGCTTCCCAATGAAGAGTGTGCCAGGACGCCTGAGTCATGTGGAGGAGGGCGATCCTGAGGCAGGACTGAAACTGTTGCGGGAGATACGGCGTCGCGATGAGTACGTGCCGTTGATCCTTGACTCGAAAGAGACACTGAACCGTGCCAAGGCCGAGGCCGAGGGATTCCACTTCATCGACAAGAACTCGACGAAGATGAACGTCGACCTGCACCATCTGATGGAGGAGCACATGGGCTTCGGCGACTTCATCTTCCGCGACCCCAAGACGAAGGAGGAGATATTCCGTGTGTCGTCGTTGAAGGAGTTGCAGGACAATATCTTCAAGATCCCCAACGACTCGATGCTCTATCATGTGTCGCGAAACCACATGAGCCGTTGGCTCACGGCCCGTGCCATCTTCCCCGTATCGGCCTTCCTGAAGCACGTCACATGGCATAAGCTGCAGGATGTCGATGCCCACCGTCAGATCATCTTCGACGCCATCGTACAGTATCGAAGGATGAAGAACATCGGTGTGGTGGCTGTGTTCGACCGTCTGAAGTTCGACCATTACTCCCACTTCGCCCGTATCGGTGAGGGATCACTCGGTGGCAAGGGCAGGGGCCTGGCTTTCCTCGACCGTATCATCAAGCGTCACCCTGAGTTGAACCAGTATGAGGGGGCAGAGGTGTCGATACCGAAGACGGTGGTGCTCTGCACGGACTTCTTCGACGAGTTCATGGAGAAGAACAATCTCTATCCCATCGCCCTGAGCGATGCCAGCAACGAGGAGATCCTACAGCACTTCATGAAGGCTCAGTTGCCGGACTCGTTGATAGCCGACTTCTTCACCTTCTTCGATGCCGTGAAGTCGCCGATTGCCGTGCGCTCGTCGTCGTTGCTCGAAGATAGTCACTACCAGCCGTTCGCAGGTATCTACAGTACCTATATGATTCCCTATCTCGCAGATAAGTACGAGATGCTTCGGATGCTGGCCTGTGCCATCAAGGGTGTTTATGCCTCGGTCTATTACAAGGACTCGAAGGCCTATATGCTGGCCACGCAGAACGTGATCGACCAGGAGAAGATGGCAGTGATCCTGCAGGAGGTGGTGGGCCATCAGTACGGCGACCTCTATTATCCCACCTTCTCGGGTGTGTTGCGTTCGCTGAACTATTACCCCATAGGCGACGAGAAAGCCGAAGAGGGTATCGCCTCGCTGGCTCTCGGACTGGGTAAGTATATCGTGGACGGAGGTCAGACGTTAAGAGTGTCGCCCTATCATCCCACCCAGGTGTTGCAGACCTCGGAGATGGAAACGGCACTGCGCGACACCCAGACACGATTCTACGCCCTGGATATGTCGCACATCGGTGACGACTTCAAGGTGGACGACGGTTTTAACATCAAGAAACTCCGTGTGAAGCAGGCCGATGCCGACGGTTCTCTGAACTATATCGCCTCGACCTTCGATCCTGTAGACCAGATAATACGCGACGGCATCTACGAGGGTGGCCGTAAGATCATCTCCTTCTGTGGTGTGCTGAAGCAGGGCATCTTCCCGTTGCCGGAACTGTTACAGTTGGCACAGAAGTACGGCTCGGAAGAGATGCGCCGTCCTGTGGAGATAGAGCTGGCGGGTAATCTGAATGCCGATAAAACGGGTGAGCTTTATCTGTTACAGATACGTCCGATTGTTGATTCCAAACAGGTGCTCGACGAGGATATACAAGAGATACCTGATGACCGTTGTCTGCTGAGATCGCAGAACTCGCTGGGTCATGGTATCAATGAGGATGTGTATGATGTCGTCTATGTGAAGGCCGACGAGTCGTTCACGGCTGTCAACAACCCCACTATCGCCTCGGAGATAGAACGAATCAACCAGCGTTTCCTCAATGGCGAGTACCTGATGCCTTCTGAGGAAGGTCAGGGTGGAGGTGCGAACTATGTGCTCGTAGGACCAGGTCGCTGGGGATCGAGCGACTACTGGCTGGGTATCCCCGTGAAGTGGCCCCATATCAGTGCTGCACGTGTCATCGTAGAGACGGGTCTGAAGAACTATCATGTGGATCCCTCACAGGGTACGCATTTCTTCCAGAACCTGACGAGTTTCGGCGTGGGCTATTTCACCATCAATACCTATACGGGTGACGGTATCTTCCAGCAGGAGGTACTCGACGCCATGCCTGCCGTCGAAGAGACGGAGTTCGTGCGCCATGTGCGCTTCGAGAAGCCCCTGAAGATTATGATGGACGGCAAGAAACAGACTGGCGTGGTTCTCCTGCCAAAAGAGTAATCATCTATAAACAATAAACTCTAAACAATAAACAATAAAAAAAGAAATATGAATCTGAACCTAACATCAACCATTAAGATGCCTGACCATGCACTACGTCGCCAGGTCATCGATCTCTGCCATAAGGTAGGGAAACCCCTGTTAAAACTCTCCACTAAGGACTATGTGGACAATGGCCTGGGTAATCTTGTGGAGCAGTTTGACGGACAGGCTGGTCTTGTGAACATCGAAGTGTTTAACGAACTGCAGCACACCATCACGGGATGGCCAGGTGGAAAGCCCGATGTAGATGATTCTACCCGTCCTGAGCGCGCCAAGCCCTATCCGAAAAGGGTGGTGGTGTTCTCGCCCCATCCTGACGATGATGTTATCTCCATGGGAGGAACCATCAGACGACTGATGCAGCAGAAGCACGATGTGCATGTGGCCTATGAGACCTCTGGCGATATCGCCGTGGGGGATGAGGAGGTGCGCCGCTTCATGCATTTCATCAATGGCTTTAACACGATCTTCGCCAATGGCTCTGACGAGGTGATTAAATACAGTTATCAGGTGGTGAAGAACTTCATCAAGAACAAGAAGGAGGGTGACCTCGACAATGATCAGATTCTCCGTCTGAAGGGTTTGATCCGTCGTGGTGAGGCTCGTCTGGCGTGTGAATACAATGGTATCGACAGCAAACATATCCATTTCCTCGATCTGCCCTTCTATGAGAGTGGTAAGATCGAGAAACTGCCGATGTCGGAGCGTGACGTAGAACCAATCATCGCCCTGCTCAATGAGATACAGCCCCATCAGATCTATGTGGCTGCTGATCTTGCCGATCCCCATGGAACCCATCGTAAGTGTACCGATGCCGTGCTGGCTGCCATCGACGAGATACAGCATCCATCGCCTGAGATGCAAGAGATGGGGCAGGACGGTGCTTGGCTTAAGGACTGTCGTGTGTGGATGTACCGTGGTGCCTGGGCAGAGTGGGAGGTGGCCGACATTGAGATGTGTGTGCCTATGTCGCCAGAGGAACTGCGTGAGAAGCGAAACTCTATCTTGCGTCATCAGAGTCAGATGGAGAGCGCACCCTTCCTGGGTAATGACGAACGCCTGTTCTGGCAACGTGCCGAAGACCGTAACCGTGATACGGCGAAACGTTACGACGAACTGGGTCTCGCCTGTTATGAGGCCATGGAAGCGTTTGTGGAATACCACTTCTGAAGGTAAAAAAGTAAAAAAGTAAAATAGTAAAAAGACAAGAAATGAAGAAAATAATAATTAATAAGGTAATGGGGGTGGTTAAAGGTTTTTTACCTTTTTACCTTTATACCCTTTTACCTTTAAGTGTTTATGCAGGCAATCCAGCCAATTATGATGTCGTGCCCCTGCCACAGAGTATCGTAGAGCAGAAGGGTGAGCCGTTTGTTCTCGAAGAGGGTGTGCAGATCCTGGCACCTGCCGAGTTGCAGAGTGAGGCAGAGTTCCTGAAGCAGTATCTGAAGGAGGTGACATGGAACGAGTTGCCCATCGTATCGCAGCGTGCCAAGAAGGTGCGTTATATCGAACTCGCCGTATCTCCGAAGGTTCAGGCAAAAGAGGGGTATGTGATGACTGTCAATGCGCGTGGTGTCACTATTCAGGGAGGTTCTGCAGCGGGGGTGTTCTATGGCATCCAGACGTTGCGCAAGGCCGTAAGCCAGGGACCGATCATGAATCCCGTGGTGATCTCGGACAGTCCGAGGTTCTCATGGCGTGGTATGCACCTCGACTGCTCGCGTCATTTCTTCTCCGTCGCATTCGTGAAGAAGTTCCTCGACCTGTTGGCCATGCACAATATGAATGTCTTCCACTGGCATCTCACTGACGACCAGGGCTGGCGCATCGAAATCAAGAAGTGGCCTAAGCTCGTCACTGTCGGTTCTCAGCGCACAGGTACCATCATTGGTACCAACTCGGATATCGACGATAAGGTTCCTTATGGTGGCTACTATACCCAGGCCGAGGCCCGTGAGATTGTGGCCTATGCTGCTGCCCGTCATATCACCGTTGTGCCGGAGATCGATATGCCAGGACATATGTTGGCAGCTCTCGCCAGTTATCCGGAATTAGGGTGTACGGGTGGTCCTTATCAGGTGGGTCACTACTGGGGCGTGTATAAGGATGTGCTCTGCGTGGGAAATGAGAAGGTGTATCAGTTTGTGGAGGATGTGCTGACGGAGATCATGGATATCTTCCCCTCAGAGGTCATTCATATCGGAGGTGATGAGACGCCTACAGATAAGTGGCTGCAATGTCCGAAGTGTCAGGCTGTCAACGCACAGTATGGTTCTAAGGCGTCAACCACGGAGGAGTTTGAACCTCTCACTTCTAAGTTATCGCCGATGCAGGCCCATTTCACGAAGCGTGTCTTTGATTTCCTGACCTCTAAAGGTCGTCGTGCCTTGGGCTGGGATGAGATCCTCGACGGCTCTCCACAGGATGCGATGATCATGTCGTGGCGTGGCACCGAGCCTGGTGCGAAGGCTGCCGAGACAGGTCACGATGTGGTGATGACGCCAACCACCTTCTGTTATTTCGACTATCAACAGGCTGAGGATGTGCAGTTCGAGCCCAGTCGTTGCAGTGGCTTTATCCCAGTGGAGAAGGTCTATGCCCTCGATCCTGCCCCTGACAGTTTGTCTGTTGAGGCCAAGACACATATCCTTGGTGCCCAGGCCAACCTCTGGACGGAGTATATCACTAATGAGGATATTCTGGAGTATCAGGCTCTGCCCCGTATGTCGGCCCTTGCTGAGGTACAATGGTCGCAGCCCGAACGGAAGGACTATGAGGCCTTCAAACAGCGTCTCACCCGTTTGACGGATCTCTTCGAGCGTTATGGCTATATCTATGCCAAACATTTGTGGCCAGAGCGTCAGATTCCTAATCGATGGCAGTTCTGATGAATCCGTATATCAAACAGTACCCTGAGCTTTTCAAGGGGAAGAAGGTGATGTATGTTCATGGCTTCGGGAGTAGTGGACAGAGTGGGACGGTGACGCGTATCCGTGAGGTGTTGCCTAATGCCATGGTCATTGCTCCAGATCTGCCTGTCCGTCCTGAGGAAGCGATGACACTCTTGCATGAGGTATGCGAACGGGAACAGCCTGACCTGATTATCGGTACCTCGATGGGTGGCATGTATGCCGAGATGCTCTACGGCTACGACCGTATTCTCGTGAACCCTGCCTTGCAGATGGGCGACACGATGAAAGAGCATGGTATGATAGGTGCCCAGCAGTTTTCTAATCCGCGACAGGATGGTGTGCAGGACTTCATGGTGACCAAGGCTCTGGTAAAGGAGTACAAGGAGATGACGGAACAGTGTTTCTCGGGAATCACTGATGATGAGCAGAAACGTGTCTGGGGACTCTTTGGCGATGAGGATACGACAGTGAATACCTACGACCTGTTCCATGAGCATTACCCCACGGCCATCCGTTTCCATGGTGAGCATCGCATGAACGACCAGTCGTTTATGCACTCTGTGGTGCCTGTCATCCGTTGGATTGATGATAAGCAAGAGGGTCGCGAGCGTCCTATCATCTATATCGACATCAACGCACTGAGAGATAAATGGGACAAACCTAACAGCAGTTCGCAGAAGACCATCCGTACGCTGCTGGAGACCTATCAGTTGTATTTCGTTGCCCCTGCTCCTGCTGAGGCTCAGGCCTATGCCGATGTCAATGACTGGCTCTATGAGTATGTCAATGTGCCGGCATGGGGGCATACCGTCTTTTCCAATCAGAAGCAGCTGCTCTATGGCGACTATCTGATTGATGCCCAAAAGACGGAGGGCATGGCAACGCTGATACAGTTCGGTAGTGATACCTTCAAGACCTGGGACGATATCGCAACCTATTTCGAAAGAATTGGCGGGCAGTGATCTATTTGTTTTCTGCTACCTCTCTGGCAATGGCCTGTGCAACAGTATAAGCTGTAGTCCAAGCAGCCTGAAAATTAAAACCTCCTGTGATACCGTCGATGTCGAGCACCTCGCCTGCGAAATAAAGATGAGGCACATGACGACTTTCTAACGTTGAGGGATTGATGGCTGAGAGTGATATACCGCCACAGGTGACGAACTCATCCTTGAAGGCAGCGCGCCCCGCGATCTTATAAGTATCTCCACCGCTGAGCAGATTGGCCAGACGGTGGAGTTCTTTTTGGTTGAGGGTTCCCCAACGGCTGTAGCTGCGCTCTCCCAGACATTTCTGTAGGAGATAAGTCCAGAGTCGTGAGGGGAGTCCGCAGGGAGGAATCGTCTGGAGTTGTTTTTGTGGATAGCGCACGAGGATATCGCTGAGTTCTTTCATCACCTCAATATCCCTAAGTCCTATCCAGTTCACGGCCAATGGTGCCTGATACTGGCACTCCGCCAGATAGCGGGCAGCATAACTCGATAACTTCAGGATGGCAGGACCACTCATACCCCAATGGGTAATCAGCAAAGGCCCCTCAGCACGTAGTTTGGTACCAGGGATCATGGCCGTAGCCCCTTCCACCACAGTACCCATCAGGGCCTGTAGAGCTTCATCCTTTATCTGAAATGTGAACAGCGAGGGTACAGGCTGTTCTATCTCGTGACCTTTGTCTGCAAGCCATCGCAGTCCTTGCGCCTTGGGCGAACCACCTGTGGTGACGGCAAGGAAGTCGTAGTCGCTGAGGGCATCGAGGGACTCCACTTTTGACTCTGTCCTGATCTCAATGCCGAGCCTGCGGACTTCTGCCATAAAACAGTTGATGATGGTGTGCGAGTCCTGCGACACCGGAAAGACACACTGATCATCTTGTGTCACCAGTCTCACGCCATGACTCTCAAACCACTCGTAGGCATCGTGCTGTGAAAAACCTTTCATCAGTCGTTTCATCAGACGATGGCCACGGGGATAGACCGTTGAGAGATCCTTTACATCAGTAAACGAGTTGGTGCAGTTGCAGCGACCACCTCCTGACAACCCCACCTTCGCCAGTACCTTTTTACTGCGCTCGAAGATGGTCACCGCCATCTCAGGACATCTCTCCTTCAGATGAATAGCCAGGAAGAATCCTGCTGCCCCACCGCCGATAATGGCCGTGTGTAATAGGGAATGCGAGGGGTGTATCGGGTCGTGTTGCATAGCTGGATTGCATTTCATGACGGCAAAGGTACAAAATAATTCGCAAATTGTTTGGTGTTTTGCCGGCTTATTTGTAATTTTGTACCCGAATATTATTCATTAATCATTAAAACAGTATTGACTTATGAAAAAGTATTTTGCATTCTTGTTAGATGCTTTTTTTTATGTCAACTAAAAACTTGAAAACTCCGATAAATACTAATAGATTGAGAGATTTGCTTATATGGCAAAAATGGTTCAATTTTTCCACACTTTGCGTTAAGTCGTGTTAATTTGCCACACTTTTTCCACACTTTTTGCCACACTTTGAGATATTATTTGTATCTTTGTGTCGGAAAAAGGAAAAAGGTACAATTATGGCAAAGCAAAATTCAAAAAAACTCAGTTCAAACACTCTGTACAAGAGTGCAGAAGATTTGATTGCAGGCTACAATCTGACTGCAAGTTATGGTAAGGAACAGGTGAGAGCCACACAGAAAGGCACAGGCCGCAAGGTTTACTTGATTGGCAGACCTCTCAAGAGTGGTAATGTTTCTCTTGTTCGCTATTCTTTTACCAATGGTGAGAGGCAGCGTGAATCAACAGGCAAGGTGCTTAGAGTTGAACTTGATGCAGTTATTAAAGCATCAAATCAAGAGATTGTGCGTCAAGAGAGAGCAATGTGTGATTCTATTGAGAACGACTTGCAGTTAAGCGGCTCTGACTTTGTAGCCTCAACCAGAGGCCGAGTGATGTTGTCTGACTTTCTCTGCCCAGATGCCGAGAAGAAAACAAGTCAGATGGATTCCGTTGAGCGTTTAATGAAGTCGCTAACAGGACACGTCAAGGCTTATGGTGATGTTAGAGTTTGTGATGTCAGCGAGGATTGGGTGAGAGGCTTTGTGAAGTATCTGAGAGAGGATGCAGTGAGATTGAGCGTGAAAGACAAGAGCAAGGCTCAGAAACTCAACCAGAACACACAGAACAAGTGCTTAGTTGTGCTGAGTGTGGCACTCAACAGAGCCGTTGACGAAAAGAGGCTGAGAGTGAATCCTGTTGACTATCTGAAGCCTAAAGAGCGCATACACTCTAAGCCGAGTACACGCACTTTCTTAGAGTTAGAGGAAGTGAGAAAGTTGGTTGCCACAGAGTGTATTGGTGATGCACACGGCTATGACTTAAAAGCGGCTTTCCTGTTTTCTATCAATGTAGGCTTGCGATTCTCAGACGTGATTAAGTTGAGGCTCTGTGACTTCAAGAAAGACGAGAACGGAACTTATATAGATATTACGATGGAGAAAACAGACGAGCCTCTGTTTACTTATGTGAGTGACTATGCACTAAGTCTGTTGCCACAGGTGGAAGATGTCACAAAGCCGTTATTCCGCATACCGAGCAACAAGACTGCAAACTATTGGCTTTCTGAATGGGTAAAGGCAGCAGGGATTGAGAAACACGTCACCTTCCATTGCAGCCGCCACTCTTGCGCAACACTCTTGCTTTCTAATGGGATGGAGTTGCAGAATGTACAGGCTCAGTTAGGCCACACTTCAAGCAAGACAACGGAGATTTATGCTAAGTTGGTAAACGAGGCGAGAAAGCGCACTGCAAGTAAGATGGATGCAATAATGGGTAATCTCTAAAAGTCCGAGGGATGGGGAGTGCAAAAGTACCCCCTATCCCCCCTTTTTGACAATGTGCCGAGTGGTACTGACTTTATATCGAGATTTTTTAATTTTTCAGAGTTATGACGAGTTACGAGATTAAGATGCTTGCTGAGGAAGTTTACAAACTCTTTGAGAGTAATCAACTATTCCCAGATAGATTTATGGGAATTGCTGAGGCCTCAAAGTACACAACAATTCCTGTTAGTACTTTATATCAGTTGGTATCAAAGAATAAGATACCATATTGCAAGAAGTGTGGTAGGTTGATTTTCTCAGAGAGGAAATTGTGTCAATGGATAAACGGAACACTTGAAGATTTATAGTTATGGGTAAACGAGTTAAGAAAGAGATTCAAACTTTATATGTGGGTACAAACAATCCTCACTTAATGAGATTGCGACAACAGGCACTCAACAGAGCCAAAGCCTCAACCGATGGTAATTATGTTGGATTGTCTGAGAGTGAAGTTGAACAAATGCGACAGACAGTTGAATTTATAAAAAAGTTGGATAGACTAAATCCAAGAGGCCGTTATATAAGAGATATTGCGAGTGGTGCTTGTGTCGCTATTGATGATGTAGAAAGAATGGCTTGGGGAATGACTGATGAAGAATTAAGGCAAGCGGCCAGGGATGCACACAATATCTACCAAGAAGTAGAAACAGATCTAAACTTTGATTCAAAACTCAGTCGAGAACAAATAGAACTCCTGTTGCCTGTTATGAATGAGTTTGTATTTGTTGAGGCTTTGAGTAGCGGTGATATGCTGAGGCTCTTGGATTGCTCCTTAGTGAATCCTGTGCGAGTGAAGAATAATAGAACTCTTGCGTATTTCCTCAGTCAGTTGAGTGGAGAGAATCTTATTTGCTCTAATTGGGCGCAAGTAGCAGAGTTGAGTAAATCCTTTGTCAGCAGTAAGGGAACTGAAATAAAAGCCTCAAATCTCACTACCTCTCTTGCAAGGTATTTGTTACAGGAAGATGAGCGTACCAAAGAAATAAAGGATAAGATAATAAGCGTAGTTGAGAGGTGCAAAGGTTGATTTAATCTTGCACCTTTTTTCTATCAACCCACTTTAAGTTGCTCTTATTTGTTTTAGTTGTACCTTTGCGCCAGAAACGGAAAAAGGTGCGCACTCTATCCGTTGTCGTGAACAATTTAAATTATGTGTTTTATGGCAACAAGAGAACGAAAACAAAGTGTGGCCACAATGCCACAGATGGAAACAGGAAGTAAAGACTTTCTGACCGCAAAAGAGGCAGCAGAGTACATTGGTGCAAGCCTCAACTATTTCTACAAGTTGACGAGTAGTCACAGACTACCAATGTACAACCCCACAGGCCGTAAACTTCTCTTTAAACGGAGTGAACTGCAAGCGTGGATAGAGCAAAGCCGAGTGAGTACTGATGATGAACTCTCAGTACAGGCAGAGTTGGAACTTATGAAGAAAGGAGGCCGCAAATGATTACACTACCATTAAAAGCGTATCTTCATTTTAAACTTGATACTGAGCCGAGAAAGGTTAAAGGTGAGTTAGTGCCTGTGAAATATCCCAGATATGAACTAAAAGAACAGGCAGGGGATTGGAGTGGTTTAGACAAACTAAGGAACTCTAAGGGCAAGGTGAGATTTACCAAAATCCCTACAGATGCCAACAAAAACCGCAAACCAGATTCTCCAGAATATTTCTTGCAATGTCAACCCAAAGGCAGTAAGAGTGTAAATCTAAGCGGCTTGCGCTTTGAGTTTTCAGAACGGCTTGATATTCTGTACGCAAGTGGTGAGCCGTACCACAAAGAGTATTATCCCAAGTCAGATGGCTCAAATGGCACTCTCAATCCTCTCTATGACGAGTTTTGTCTGAATCACAAATACCTCTTTATAAAGCCTGTATCCTCAACGGAACAAGATGCGTGGATAGATATGCTTATAATTGAGGGTGATGATGTTGACGCTTGGCGCAAGCGGCTTTCTCTTGGCGCATATAATGAGCAGATAGAAAAGATTAAGAGCGTTTCAAAGCCTGTTTAATTATGATTGACACGTTACGGCTAATGCTTGATGTATCTGAGAGTGGCGGTGTTGACTTGCTCAGTACTGCCAACTATCTCCAGAACGTCAAAGATGGCAGGGATAGAGCCACAGGAATAGAGTACGCAAGTGGCACTCTTGGAACTTTCCGAGTAACGCTAAACAAAGGTTGTTTATTTCTTGAAGGTGCTTTGCCTACAGTCCTATTTCCGTCAAATGCCAAGATACTTACTCGGAGAGAGTGCGGAATGTCTGTTGAGGCTTTGTGTGACCTCTTGCACCTACCAATGGGCAGAGCCAGAGTTACAAGATTAGATTGTTCGTACCATTGGCAGATGGCTCAACCCTGTGCGGAGTACATAGAACGGCTTGGAGAATTGACGCACTTTAAGAGAGTACTAAAAACCGCCAATTCTCTGTACTATGACAAAGGAACAAAGCAACTCACAAACACTCTTGTTTTCTATAACAAAACGGCTGAGGCTTGCGACAAACGGAAACCAATGCCAGATGCTTACCAAGAATCTCTGTTGCTGAGGTATGAGTGCAGATGGCTCAAAAATCCGTCTAAGCAATTTGGAGTGGGTGAACTGACTGCCTCTGACCTCTCAGAGAAACCGACTTACCAGATGATGGTAAGAAAGTGGAGTGAGTTTTACTTTGCTATCTCTAAGGGCAGGCAAGGCGCACTAAATTTTGACGGAGTGGCAGATGTACGCAAGGCTAAAGATTGGCTCTTAGGCTACCTGTTGAGCCACACAGATGCAACAAATATTACTGAGGTGCTACAGGCTATGAGGAATAGAAATATCTTCTCCGACACAAAGTATTATTCACGTCTAAAGGCAGAACTTAGAAAGTGTATGGCACAGGCGAGCAAGGAGAGAGAGAATGACTTGATACGTGAATTAGATTCAAACGTTAGAAACGTTATGGCTTATTGTAGGTGATTTTCTTTATAGTAAGTGATAAACTATTACCAATGGTTGGTAAAAACTGAATGGCAGTTGCTTTGATGGTGATTGCCATTTATGT
>Ga0310786_10007040_pt1 | contig 14771 bp, 10 predicted proteins | sample AusTroGonzalo_MG_FD_203881 | JGI IMG/M metagenome (GOLD analysis project Ga0310786, IMG submission 203881) | Bovine rumen microbial communities from tropical cattle in Woodstock, Queensland, Australia - Gonzalo_03 (v2) (version 2) | ecosystem: Host-associated > Mammals > Digestive system >... | reverse complement strand
CTGAGATCATAATGATCGATCTGTGCTTTAAGATTACCCATCTTAATATTGTACTTCTCGATCATCTTAGTGTACTTATGTTCGATACGCTGCTTGCGCTGTGTTACGGGGATCTTCTTATATTCCTCATAAGCCTTCTGAGCAGCTTCATATTCCTTGCATATCTTATCATACTTTTCAACCTTCTTGTCATATGATCTCGACAATACGGCACTTATGAGAGATATAGGATTGAGAGATGCTGCAGACTTGAATATGTTATTGATGAATCCAAACACACTCTCGATCACACCAACAACCGCACCAGCACCAGCACCGATTGCTTCAAGTGTTGCAGACTCTTGAACAGTCTTCCTTATTTCTATTCTTGCACGTTTAACCGCCTCATCCAATTTCTTGTCAAGGTCGTCATTATATTTGTTCAAGAAAGGAATAAGATCACTTCTTCTATGAACCTTATCTGGTTTATATACCAAACCATGATCAGTTGCTTCGGTTGAAGAAAGAACTCGTGATAATTCACCAACAAGCATTCTGTAACCCACGGTGAAAGCTGTAGTGAAGATGATATTTTTCTCATCAGGCTTTTCGAGGTAACTTACTACCATCTTGTGGAATATTGGACGATGGAGTGTGTTGAAAGTTGTTTTGAGGATCTTAACATCGTTGGAAGGAAATCCCTTTATTGATGAAAGCTGAGCAATATCATAATCGATATTATCATAGTTGGGAGATTTGGTTATATCACCTTTACATTTATACTCATCAGAAGATTTGTTTTTGTAGACATCTTCCATATTGTTCATGATATTATCAACATAAACTTTATCAACCGACATTGATTCATTTTTCTTCTTGAAAATCATTTTGTTTCACCTCCATTAACCAAGCATCTTGAACATGTCACGAGTCTTTGTTCCGGATGTATCAAGTGTCGCAAGCTGCTTTTCAACAGATGCAAGAGAATGAACATCATAATCGTTATTCATGTCAGGAAGCATTATCTTGATAGACTGTGCATCAGTGTCTATGATTACAAGAGAGATGAGGAACAGTTCACCACAGAACTTCTTTGCTTCAGATGCTTTGAGAAGATCGATTTCTGTCTGATGTTTGATGTTGTCGATATCCTGTTGTGACATGATTATTGAAGCATTAGGAATCATACCATGCATCATCTTACTCTTACCCTGCTTATCACGAATGAATGCACCGAAGAGAGACTTACCCTGAACAACAGCAGCTGATGGAGCATCACCCTTCATATGAGCAAGCTCATATAGACGGCGATACCATTTTCTGTTAGGATCACGAGAGTCTGCAGCGGTCTGCTTCTTCTCATCTATACGGAATACAAGATCCTTCAGGAACTTAAGTTCTCCAGCACGCCATTTAACCTTTCTGGAAAGTTTATCCATTTCCTTAAGAGGATACTTAGCAACTTCAGGAAGTATTGATGCAGGAACAACACGAGAATGTGTCTTAACACCAATGATGTAGTTAATAGGCTGGAGTGAATCATCCTTATTGAGCATATTGAGTGTAACACTCATAAGGAGCGGCTTCATAGTGTTAAGCTTCTGACACTTACTGTCATCGATATACTTAATATCAGAAGTCTTTATTTTGTTGAGAACATCCTGCTTCTTGAGCAATCTGTCTTCATCGAGATGTTCGACCTTGTCTTTATCGATCTTAGTTTTGTACTTGGCCTGTTTGATCTGATCGGGAAGTGTGGCAACATTTCCTACAGCTTGTGCTGTATTACCTACAACACCAATGACGCTGTTATATGTGTTCAGGCCATTTTGTAATCCAGTGTTTACGTTTTGTAAACGAGATGGTTCTGCGGGTTCCACGGGTCCTCCTGCTGGATCAGCGTTATTTACGGCAGCTATGGAAGGTACTAAAGGTATATGATTACTTGATATCCATCCCAGGTATCCAGCAAAAGCAGGTTGAAGCGTACCACTACCATTGAAATCAAATGGTGCCACACCAGCTAGATGGTTTCTCAGGTCCTCGAGAGTTCCATAACCATCAAACGTTATAGGATATTGTATCTGTGTTCTGGCAGCATTTAATCTAGGCATGGGGTATCTTTGCATGTGATCTCTCACATCATCACCAACAGCCTCCTGGAAGAAGTGGTCGAACTCAGAAAGTGGTTGATAGTCAACAGCTTCGTTTATAAGACGAGCATCAGCATCTTCAATTGAAAGCATATTGAATTCATACTGAACACCATCTTCCTGAATGACATTGTGACATGCTTCATGCTGATATGTTGTGTCAGTATATTCAAGATACTTGTTTGTGTTGGTTTTCAGGTCAGCAAACTGGAGACCGTTCTTTACGGAGTCAGCACTGACAACGGGGTTTATTGATACAGCCATCTGGAGATATGCAGCATATACCTGTTCGAGAAGAGAGGTTGTTGCGGTTGCATAATCCAGAGGAATGCTATTTGAAATAAATACAGGGAATTCGAATACGTTACCCTGAGCGGCTTTTACTATAGAGCCTCGACGCATACCAGGTTGGAATTTCGCAGTAGCGTCATCGACACGGTTTATCAAACCAACTGCTTCATTACCAGCACTGGCAAATCTGTCGAGGACATCTGTCTTATTTTTTGCCATGATCGTTTTCCTCCTTGTAATATTTTTATTCGAGTCGCAATATCTTTGCGATGGAATTAGGAATAGAATCCATATAGGTTATTGTTATCTCGTATCTCGGAGTACGGGAATAAAACTTTCTCTCACAGGATTCAATTATCAAGCAGTCGTTACTCATGATACCAACGTGACCGCGTTTCTCATTCGGCTGCATCATATCATAAATCGCCTTGGCGTAGTTGTCAACATCACCAGTATTACCCCAGGGACGAAGTATCTTCATTTCGGCGAGAATTTGTTGTGTCTTGGTAAATGAACGAGGAGTCTGACAATATATATCAGCTTTTATTTTACAAGGAGTGGTTATAAACAAACCATGCAATCCGGGTAAAACATGTTTATTGAAGAATGATTGATTCTTCGCGGCACCGGGTACATAGACCCGGTAACCACAAAGACGAGGACGATGTGATGGCACTGGTACCATTGGTATTATAAATGATATCTTATGCCATTTAACATCAGACATGAAACCCAGAATGCTTGATACTTTTGTTTGGATGCTATTATTAACATCCTTCAACATCTCATTCACATTCTTTTCATTTGCGTCCATTATTTATCTCCTTCTTTTGGAGTTTCTTGTTGTTGTTCATTCATGTTAGACGCATCTTTCATAATATCAGAAATTCGTCTGAGCATGTTAATTGCTTCACCAGAAACAAAATTGAGATCATGTGTGATTATATGTGTCAAAGAATCAACAGTCTCTTTGAAAGCAGCATCAATCTTTTCGATCGACTTATCATCTTTCTGAGCACCGAGTTGTTCTTTTGCAATTTTGTCATTTGTCTTCTTGTTTATTATTCCTTTTGAAATTTTATCAAATGGAATATTGTTATACAACTCCTGAAGCTCTGTAACAAGAACACGTTGAGTGCTGCTTTCTGACACCTTAGTTCTCTTGAATGTTTGATAGATGGTATTCAGTTTCTTATAGAACTGATCGATTGGCATCCATTGAGGATTGTCAAGCAGCTCTTGATCACACATCATTTCATACGGAGTCATGTTTGCATATATCTCGAGTTGTAAGCGATTCAACTCAATGAATACATCAGATGTTGATTTAACATCCTTTATCTTTTGAACAGCTCTTGTGATAGCAGCAGTTTGTGCTGCGAGATACAATGCATTGAAATCTGTACCCTTTTCGAGATTTATTGTTGATGCTATGTTAAGAACACCTGCCTCATCAAAACCTATTGCATACTGGGGTTGTAGCTTCATGATTTCTGTACGTTTAGCAGATATTTGTGTAAGAGCTTGTTGTACGCCAGCTGCATCATTAGCTTGTTTCATTGAATCCTTTGTTGTCTTGATAATAGTATAACCAACAGTGCCAACCGTTGCTGCTGTTGAAATACCTTTAACAATTTTAATTGTTTTGGACTTGCGGATTTTCTGAAGAAATGATTCCTGTTTTGGTTTCTCGATTTTGATACGAGGCATTTCTTTAGCAATATTAGACTCGGATGCTGAAGAAAATAGAACAGAGAACATTGCGGCTATTGCTCTTGGTATATAAAGAAGAATCTTTGATACCTTTGATTTATCTTTCTTTTCATATTCCTTAATCTTATCACCTATTTTGCCTTCCTGGAAAAGATCAAATGATGATAGATCAACATCATTGGAATATTCGAGAATTGTTTGTGCTTTGTCATATTGCGAAATCAAAGCATCATATACACCGACCGCGGAATCATTCTCTGCGGCCTGTATATTATCGATATATTTTAGAATATCATTCATAGGACTAACACCTCTTATTCATCAAGTGGTATGTTATGTGATTTGATGAAATTTGTAACAGCTCTGTTTATGTTCTCAGTGAAAGCTGGTGCTGATTTCTTCATCTGCTGTTTTGTGAACTTTCTTTCAGCATACTGATTTCCTTCATTCTTATTAACAATGAATTCCAAATAATCTCGAACTTCCGGTTCAAGTTTTTCACCAGAGTTGAGCATCTCTTTAGCGAGACCGAGGGAAACCGTTTGTCTGTCAAATGCTGCAGAGTGAACATCATATCTACCATGTGAAGCAGCATCACGCGCACCCTTATTCTTTTTGAGGTCCGATACATCCGTCAGATATAATGGCAATTTATACATTGCTGCACACATATCACACATTGTCTCTTCATTAGTCTTTTCCATCACGGCTGAATTGTAACCACGTACCATGATCAATAGAGCAATGAATGCAGTGATACCACCAGCAACACTACCAAGATATCCAAGGAGGATAGTTGTGACTGCCATCATTAACAATACCGATGTAGTACTGGCTGTGAAAGTGCTCAATTTTGCGGCAAAAACATCGGCATTATTTGATGTGTCGTTATCAACATCCATCAACATAGCATCATCTGAATTAGTTTTCATTTTTTCGTTGAAACTTGATATTTTGGCATCATTATTGCAGTTATTTATTACATAACACAAACGTTTCATGGTTTTCTGATCATCGGTTTTGTTTATACCAAGCTTGTTTTTAAAAGTTGTCAGTATATCTGTTGCTAATTCATTGGTACTTTTTGCTGTGTATTTTTTATCAAATACATATTTCAAAGCATTAATGACATTATGTTTGTACAGTGTTGATAGCTTTGCTATATTATGGAATATCTCATGACAAATAATACTGCATAACATTTGACCAAAAACTTCGTCTTTAACTTGTGAGAACACATAATTCGGATCATTGAAAACTATCAATTTTGCACCGTGTAAATCAAAGCCTTTTGTTTTTGAGAATGAGACGTTTTCGAGTCCTTTTTGTGCTTTATCCGGTAATGTCTGTCCACCATTAGTCGCAAATCGAAAATCGATTGAGCTGTTGAACTGTTTGTTTATCAGTTCACATCCATTTTTATAATGCTGATTTGTTTGTGCTGCACCACTTACATCCAATGAACCAAGTGCTGATGATATTCTATTTTTATAATAATCTAGATTTATTCCCAGTTTGTCATGTGGATCTGATTTTTCACCCATCAGTTCTTTGATGAATGCATTAAACTCCCTTATGGCTTCAATCAGGTAATGGTTGTCGATATTGTAAATATCAATTGCTTCTTTTTCATCCATGACTGGCTTGAATGTGAACTTTGCTGCCTTCTTGACTTTCAGACTTGAGTGTTCGCCGGGTTTTGCGAGTATATTGTATACCTTAATGAGTTTATCATTAAACTTTGTTATCAGTTCAAGATCTTTTGGAAGTTTTTTCGTAAAAGTCTCAATATGTTTTAAAAGCTTATTCAACTCGTTTTCTGGTATCTCGATTTTTGGATTGAGTTCTTTGTCTGAAAATGCGCGCTCAACATTATTCTTTAATTTTTCAATATTATTTGAAAATTGATAAAATTCTCTGGTTATTGTATTTTCGTAATAATCATTCCATGTATCAACCGTAAATTCCTTTTCAGAAACACGCGCTTGATTAGTTACTGTGTATTTGAATAATGGAAGAAATTTAACAAGATCTGATGAATTGGTATTGAGTTTTGAAAATTCCTTGTTAAACTTCGTTATTCCATCTATTTTGTAGAACGGAAATGTTATTCGTATTGATGAAAGATCCTCAGCTATAGAAAACGATACATCATCCTTAAACTCAACAGCTTCTGTATAATCAACTATTCTGAATACAAGACCAGCACCAGCTGCACCAACACCAACACAACCAGCGGCGATGATTGCTTTATACAGAGGACTAGATTGTCGTCTTTTCCGAATATCATCAATTTCGGCATCAGTTAATATATTTGAAACATCGATGAAACCGTTGCCTTTATTTTTATCTTTACTAAAAATACTCTTTATTTGTTTTATAATTGCACCCAATAATCTGGGTATGAATTTAACTATCTTTGTTATGATAGATTCATCCTTATTACCCTTACCAGTTGCTACATCAAGAATTTTGCCTTCTTGAACAATTACATCAGGATTATTGCTATTTTCGCATATGTCGAGATACTTAATGTATTGCTCACATAATGCAATAGTTACATCGAACTCTGCATCATGCTGTTGTTCGGATATAGAATCAATGTTGTCTAACATCGATTCCATGAATATTGTTTTTGTATCATTCATATTATTTCACTCCCGGTGTTAATAATTCTTGATACTCATCTTTCGTGAATCTACTACGTCCACGATCTTTTGGATCCCAGTAATCACCGGGACCCAGTTCCCAAAGATCAGTGAATTCAATGACGTGTGGTTGTTTTGTGTCAGATGGTGTCCATTCGATTTTCAAAGTTATCGCAGCAATACTACCGGGATTTGGATGATTACGACTAATCAGATCGATGTGTGTTTTCGTTTCGATATACATTGGATTGTCGGAATCATTCATTAAACAATCGACGTTTATAAGATCTTCCAAAAGGACACCATCTATTTTGATAGAATATTCAGTTTTATAATAATCGGACTTAAGTATTCCATATAGGAAATCTGTATGAAATCCGAGCAATATCAACATACCAGATTTATTGTCTTTCTGATAAACTTTAAAATCTGTACTGAACATTTTTATTACCTCACGTTTTAATTCGCATAGATTCTGTAGCTTATGAGTATTCTCCAGTTTTCCTGAAGAGGTATTGAGTTGAATGTATAGTAAGTTATCATCTTGATACGCTGTGCTTCATCTGTTGACAATGATGCAAATTCAGACGAAGACATATACTCAAGGAAATGATCCGTTGTATATTGGAATGTCTGATTTTGATTATAGAATGCCTGAACGCCTATGTTGAGTGGTTGTTGATTTTCATCAACGGCACTCAATTGATTCTGGTAGTCAGAATAATCGATTGTTGAAGCAGCTGATATATCAGATACTATCGACAAGAATGCAGCTATGTTTGTCTGCTCGATAGTAGTACCAAGTTGCTCTGTCATAACTGTGACGATTTCGGAAGCAAGAGCCTTAACCTCATCATCCGCAGTAGCAGCACGATTATTATCATAGATGAGAGTAATGAGTCTCTTTATCTTGTACTGATAAAGCATATCGATTATAGAACGAGCACCAGGTACTGTATCGAATGCAACAAGACCGAGTTCGTTTATAGCAGCATCCTGATTATTTCCAGCATGTCTGAAATAACCGATACAGTCATCGTTCTTTGCATCGATTGACATATCAACCTGTGCATATGTCTCTATACGATTTGTCTTAGGAGTATTTTTTGCACCGGGACCAAGATCATCCTGAGTAACGGGATCAAGATAATCCCAACGTTGACCATCTCTCCACCAGTTGTGATAGATATGAGCCTTACCATCAAATTTCTTGATGTAGTAGGACTTGTCAGAACCACCTGTCTGACGATATATACCGAGATATTTATCGGATATACTTGGGTCAAGACCCTGGTCGGAAGTAGTCTGCTGGAAAGGTATGGGATTACGGAGTTTGATGAATGAGTAATCAGTATTCTTGGTTGAGATAGCATCCTCACCAGAACCACCATTACCAACAAGAAATCCTCTGATGAAATGTTCAGAAGGTATTTCATCAGTAATTGGTGTGTAGCCATTGAATGGTTCTACCGAAGGATCACCCATGGGATCTCTACCGATCTTAAGCTGGTTGTCATCATTCAAATCGGGAATAATAACAGATGTGTCCTGTCCAATATCCTCGTAAGGAATACTCGGATCATGAATAGAATCAAGATGAAGACCAAACATCTTCATCAGTATCCACTGAGAACCGGATATAGTGATTGTGTTATGTGTTCTAAAACACTCTTCCTTTTCACCAGTAAGAATGTTTTCACGGGATATTGTAACTTCACCCGTTAAGTTTATACCATTTGAGATATTCAATTTAATGACCTCCCTTAATATGAGTCTGTATGAGTTCCGGTATAATGATTACCTACAACAAAATCAGGTATTGATGAATAGATGCATATAAGATCTATTGTATTGATCTTATATGTATTCATATATGCAATATCCATGATACAGAATACAGCTTTCGTTTCCTGTGTTCCACTACTGGAACGATTTCCCGTTTCAACCGATGAACCATTTGCAACACCTTGTCTATCATAAACCGTTCTTGATACTGGATTTGTTATCAACTGAATCAATTCTCCTTGATTTGGATGATAACTTGTATAGTTTGAAGAATTCATCACAATCGGTGCATTTATCTCATCAATTATATCAGAAGCTGATCTGATTGTTGAAGTGTATACTATACCCGAGGAACTTCTACTAGCTGGTTTATAAAGACCGAAAGAAAAAATAAATGATATTGCGAGAGTATTTGTATCAATATTACTTGCTGGATTTCCAGGAAGAATTGTCCAACCATCGCATATTGTACCATCACCTACGTTCAGGTCATCAACATACAATCCTTCTGGATCGGAATGAATATATGTTTCATCATAATTGACAGTAACAGCACCATTTTCATCGATCTTTAAACCATTACCAATGTTTGGTACAAGTTGCATTACATCCCACCTCCTGCATACAAGATCATGTAAGAAGCAACACAATTTTGTGACAAATCACCATTCTCCAATTTAGTCATAACAGGACCATCATTGTTCCTTATCCAAGCATCAGTACCAGGATATTTCTTATGACGAGATACCGATGAGTTGAATCCGAGAATTGGTAACTTTTGACTACTGGTCACATCAAGTGGACCGATAGCATTACCGGGAGTATTTCCATCAGAACTACCACCGCCGGCACTTTTAGTGGCAATGAGTTTACCATTTGCATCGAACGATAAACCATTATCTGCATCGGTGGATAACTTGAGTTCTGCTTTACCATTGTTATTGATTTTTATAGTTTGTTCATCAACAAACAATTTCAATTGTGCCATGTAAATACTCCTTTCTTTAGTTTGTATCCGTATCTGTTATGGGTACAACAGCTACGGGATTTTGTGTATGTGTCAAAACAGTTGAACCGTTTGTTTGTATTATTAGATAATAATTGTAATCTGATCCCACAATGACACGATACATATCACCTGGATACATAATATCCAAGCCTCCACGAAGATCTATGTCGGATCCATCTGCTTGTGTGCATGTGAATATTCGATGTGTTATGCTTGGTGCGACAACGCGTCTTGAACATGCCGTGCCATCATCAGGACTTGTGATACCAACGGCAAGACCATTTGGAGACCTATAGCCATCGGGATAAACACTACCTGTACCGGTTGTTTTTGATTCCACATAAAGTCCATCAAGATGAACGGACGCATGCTGAGATGCGCCCGTTTTCAGTTTAACTTTCAAAGCATTATTGTCGTGTGTGATTACATTTTCATCGTAATTAATTCTCAATTCCATATAATCACTCCATTCAAGGAACGAGTTTGAGACCCGGTCCTATGTTTAATGTTACCTCGGTTCCACCATTGTATTCAACTCTGTTTGTACCATCCGTCATTATGAGCTTTTCAACAACGCCACCACCATGAGCTGTATAAGCATCAGATATCTTCAGACAACCAGAAGCATCGATCATGAGAGTCCCGTTATCCATATCACCATCTGGTGACAATTGAACACCGAGGATGTTTCCATCATATATACGAAGACCCTTTGTACCACCTGTTATTGCTTCTGATATACGATCACCACGATATGCTCTACCGCGTTTTGTTGAAACAGATGCATCGTAGTTGTTCTGATCGTTTATACGAATAGCAAGGAAACCATCGGTTGTGAAACGAAGACCGCCGTTTGTTGATGTATCAAAATCGGGTAATCCAGCAGAACTGTCAGCAATCTTTATCGAAAGATGCTCATCAAAACCAGAATGGTCTTTCTTCGATTCCATGTATATGTATGAATTTGCATTAGAAGTCAGACCTCTGTGTTGGTTGTAACCAATCTTAAGACCTGTTCTTGCATCATCATCACTATACTGGAGAATCCATCCACCACCTGGAGCAATGGGACCATCATATACATCTTCGAGACCAAGACCACCGTCTTCTTTTGATGTTGTACAGAAATTCATCCAGTGGGTTCTCTGATTATCAGGGCTACCATAATCGAAATCCTCGCGATGTGCTGCATAATATAATAAATATGAGTAATCCGAAGAATTGACAAAGCCATTTCTATCGATATCAATACGTGCCATGATATCGGTTGTTATGAATATACCTGACCGGAGTGGCATCATTGGTCTGTACTTATATCCATCCTGTACACCCGGAGGTGTGACTGGATTTGATCCGGCGTCAGGAAGAGTATCTCTGTATTCATATGGCATATAATAATTGCCATACGGATCAGCTGCTCTGTTAGGAATATTAAGAGGTCTGAATGCTGTGCCAGAACCCAATTTGGTAGGATCTATTTTCCTAGCAAACATGATCTTTGTATTATCACTGCTATTGAGAATAACCTGTGTGTCATCATATGAATACCATGTGTTTGCAGCCCATATAGCACCAGTTGTTCCCTGTGTCCAGATACCACTGCTTTCGAGCTTATAGTAGTTTTCTGGATGTGTATCGAAATCAACAGGCTTTTCTGTCAGTAATGTATGTCTATCGATTTTAAAATAACCATTGCGATCAAAATCATAGTAATAATAGTCCTTGACTTGAGAAGTGCTGAGATCGACATCGGTATATACGTATCCAGATTGTGGTGTGACGGGATTGGTCTGTCCGCTACCCCTATAGAATACACCATCAATATATTCACCTCGTTCACCAGGTATACTTCCGCCTGGTGTTGACGAACCAAAGTAATATGCTGTCGATGCGATATATACTGATTTTTCATAGACAGAACCAGAATAGTATGTCTGATATTTTGGACCCATAGGACTTTCACCAGGTTCATACAAATAACAGTTTATAGCAGTTGACAATGCACTGTATACTTTGGATATGTATGGTTGATCCTGTTGTGTGATCGCTTCAGTGCTATCCATGTTATATATACCTTTGGTAATATTTGGAACCATCAATCTCAACGGATCGTTCCATGTATAGAGTTGGAGATATGAATCCCTGATATCACGTGATCCCGTTTCCAACTGAGGTGATATAGCATATATGTAACGCTTATCATTGTTACTTACTAATGAAGGATCTGAAACATTTACTGGTGATTCCTCGATAGTATTGTATATCTGGATCAATTTCTTGAACCATCCGTATTTGGATTTGATGAATGGTGAAGGCCATGAACGACCAGCATAGTCTATTTCATTTGTATCAATTGGATCCCAAATGTATCTCTCACCTTCGATGTTGTATACCTGGTTCCAACGATTGTCCATACCAGTACGAACCTTTGTTTTCAACGCATCAACATCCATTATTGTTGAAGATCCGTCATATTCTATCCAGTTCCAGAAATCAGCCATGAGAGCATCATGAGATTCGTAACATATTTCTTCAATAGGAAGTGTTGCATCTATATCCGGATAGGGATTACGACCTTTCAGTGAAACATGTTCGATCAAATCATTTTCGTCGATATGTGGTAAAACGTTTACCGATTTTGGTTCATTGATCTTACCCGAAGAACATGGATCGGTTGGATCATTTATTGTATTATACAACTTAACACCAAGAATGTTTTTGTTGTTAACGTATAAACCACCTGCATCAGATGTATTATCACCTGTATTGGCCGCAAGATAACCCACATTGTCATTCGTTGGTGTGAATGCGAATTTCAAACCACCTTGTCTTGAGAGCGTTGCATCGGTTGAACTGGTTTTGTATATGTTCTCACCTTTTGCAATACGAATACCTAATTCATTGGAATTGAGTGTTACTTCACCAAGGCCGAGGCTGGTATCTATGTTAAGATTTACCTTACCATCATCATAGAAAGTCTGTCTGTCTTTATAACCCAATCTGGGTCTAACGAGATTATTCTGATATCCTATCTTGAGGAAGTCTCCGACATTAACAGACAAGCCTCCTGAATGTTTTATATCCTGATATCTCTTGAATACACCATATGTGAAACTGTCAAAAATGGCACCCGCAGTTACGTGATGCATATCACCATACTGATCTTTGTAATAATAATCGGTACAAGTATTATCCCATCCAAACGGTTCATTGTATACTCTAACATACGTGTCTGGATTCATTCTAGTATAACCCAACCATTTCGAAGAGAGTTGTTCTGTATCTCGATCTATTCTAAGACCCGAAAGATTTATACCGCGTGACAAATTTGGTTTACTTGGATCATTAGGATTATCCACAATTTTTGTCAAGTTAACACCTATTGAACACTCGGCATAATCCCATGTTGTTCTTGGAGGCCAGTTTGTTAATGGTACGTCACCGATTTCTTCATCCATCGAAGGAGTTATTTCTGATGGGAAACACTTGGATGGTATAATATTCAACGAGAATGATGGTGAAATAAATAAACCTGTAGCTGTTCTTGAGAGATTTTTAGTTCCATTTGGTTCAAAAGGATCACCACTCTGTCCGGTTGGAAGTACTGTCCTCATTGTGCGAGTACCTTCACTAGAAGGATCGTCAGATGAATATACATGCTTATCATCAAGAGTGCTCAGACCAGAAATATTTGTTCCCGATGATTGATCACCAACTCTGAGTACTTGACCTTCTCTTGTAATAGCACCACCTAAAAGAAGATCAACACCGATTGCGGTGTCACCATTGATATTGCTGTACATCTTCAAACCGCGAGTTGTGTTTTGTTTTATTGTATAGAAATCTATTTCATATGGTGTGTTTGGATTCTCATCATCTGGTGCCGTTTTAACAATACCAAAACCAGATTGTTTTTCAACAAGATCTGGAAGTATTCCTTCCTTAAGAATGATACCCTTGTTCTTTGTTGACGGATCAGCCAAACAATTTTCTGAACTGAAATTTGTTAATATGAGATCTCCTACATGGAACGTTTTCAATGTGTACAGAGTTGCACTAACCTGTGTTCCATTTATCCATATTTCGAGATCCTTACCACCAGTAGGTCTACTGGATGACGATGGGTTATAGTAAACTAAAGCATCATCTATCAAAGGATCTGCGCTACCATAAAGACCATCGAAGAAACGAACATCCTTTGAGAGTTTTGTGTCATCAATATAAAGACCACTGTCATCTTTAGTAAGACCTTCGTGAATCTTTATCACATCCTGACCACTCCAGATATTAACACCTATTGTACCGGTGTCTTTATAAAGCTTACTACCGACGTTTTCATTATATACAATAGAACTGTCAGCAGCACCAACCGTGTTGATTGGTTTGTCATATATATTGAGCATTGAGTCAGAGTACTCAATATAACCAATGTAAGCACGTCTATCAGAACCGGGTCCGTGTTCTACATAGAAAGGTGTTCCACTGTAGATTGGGTCGTTGTTACACTGAAGAACCCATTGGGTCATTTCATTATATTCTTCAAAAAGTTGAAGTGTTTTATATCTGAATTCGTCTTGAATTCTATTGATAACCCAGTCCTTTATTTCTGAATAAGAGACATTGTCGACTTTATCCAAACCAACATCACTCTTATCAAGAACAACTACACCCGTTCTGCCATTAACGCTATTGACATATCTTGAAAGCTTATTATTAATAGCTTCCCAGAGTCTATCGAGTGTGTACGACAATGGAAGTCCTGACGAAGAATCGTCGATTGATCTCGTGTTTGTTTTTGGATTGATATCATTTAAAACAACATCATTACCAACAGCTTCTTCTTGTTTGAGCTGAACGTTATCAATCATGAATAATCAACTCCTTTATTTATATTCATTATTTATTGAATGATCAAACTTTCCCGACCAAACCATAATGTGTATTTGTGGAACCTAATGTACAGGTAGCTTACCTCGAGGTTTCTATAACATATATATTACTATCTAAAATAGGAGGTTTTGAAAATGGCTGATACAACTGTCCTGCTTAACAACTACTCGGATGATAGTCAGATTAAACAGTTTATGTGTAATGAATTAGCTCCTCGAGTTTTTCATGACATACCAATATCTGTATTGAATTCGGGTTTCTTTTCATTGGTCAGTGAGTACATTTCTCAAATAACTGAACAAC
>Ga0310786_10007039_pt1 | contig 14771 bp, 6 predicted proteins | sample AusTroGonzalo_MG_FD_203881 | JGI IMG/M metagenome (GOLD analysis project Ga0310786, IMG submission 203881) | Bovine rumen microbial communities from tropical cattle in Woodstock, Queensland, Australia - Gonzalo_03 (v2) (version 2) | ecosystem: Host-associated > Mammals > Digestive system >... | reverse complement strand
TTCTCGTTCGAGACAGGAACGGCACAACAGCGTTTGGCTGACTATCAGGCCATCAGCGACCGTGTGGATGCCATTCAAAAGGCATTGCCACTGGCGTACCGTCCTTCCTTCTTTGAGATGTTGGGCTATTCCGTGAAGGGGGCTTATCAGATGAACCGCAAATTCTTGATGGCGCAGAAGAACCATGAAACGGGTAGCGATGAGGCAGCGCAAGAGGCTACAGCTGCATTTGACAGCATCAATGCCTTGACCCATGAATACAATACGCAATTGGGAGGCAAGTGGGATCAGATGATCTCGGAGATTCCACCTGGCTATACAGCTAAGTATCACCAGATGCCCGAGTTGGTCAAGGCTCCTACGAATGCATACCGTTTGCCGAAGAATCAAGAGAGAACAGAATTTGTCAACAAACTGAATCTGAAGAAGGTGAAGGCGCAGTTGCCGTTCCGTCTGATTGAAGGTATTGGTATGGATTGGGTGGGATTGCAGTTGGGCGAGCCTTTGGACAAGGTACAGAATCCAGCCAGCCTTTCCTCGTCACACATTGATTTGGCGTTGGCGAATGATATGGCCAATGGCGATTCCATCACGTTGTGTGTGTCTGTGGTTCCTTTCTGGCCTATTGCCACCGACCGCAGTAACCGCTTTGGTGTGAGTGTGGATGGATGCCTGCCTGTGGTTTGTGAGAACAAGTTTGAGGAGTGGGGATGGAGCTGGAAGTTGCAGGTGATTGAAAATAGAAAGGACTTTGTAGTGACACTGCCGATTGATCGCAACAAGAAGCTTCACACTTTGTCGTTCATCATTGGCGACCCTGGGCAAATCGTACAGAAGATAACATATAAATAACATAAACATGAAAATGAATCATTTTGGGCAATGGGTCATGATGACCCTCCTGTTTGCGAGTTTCTCGCTTTTCGCTAAAGCAAGTGTGCAACCTGACAACGACCAGCGGCTGTGGTATGACCGTCCTGCTACGGTATGGCTCGAAGCCCTGCCCTTGGGCAACTCACGCATGGGTGCTATGGTCTATGGAGGTACAGAAACTGAGGAAATCCAGTTGAACGAAGAGACGTTCTGGAGTGGAGGCCCTCACAACAACAACAGCACCACCTCTTTGCAATACCTGACAGAGGTGCGCAGTCTTATCTTCGATGGTAAGGAAAGGGATGCAGAGAACCTGATCAACAAGGAATTCATCAAGGGTCCTCACGGTATGCGTTTCTTGACGGTGGGCAGCCTCAATTTGGAGTTCGGACATCAGGAAGTGAAAGATTATGTGCGTGAGCTGGACTTGCAGACGGCTGTCAACACCACTTCCTATATATATAATAATGTGAAATACACCCGTCGTGTCATCGCTTCGTTGGCTGATGGCGTGGTGGTGGTGAATGTGAAGGCGAGCAAGAAGGGTGCGCTCAGTTTCACTGCTTCGCACAAGTGTCAGTTCCCATTGACGGTAAAGGCTGAAGGTAAGACCCTCGTTGCCACCATTCAAGGTGTGGAACAGGAAGGGATTCCTGCCGCTCTGACTGCTCAGTGCCGCACAGATGTAAAGGCTGATGGTACTGTGAAAGTGGATGGCGAGACCATCAAGGTGGAAGGTGCGACAGAAGCTACGCTCTACATCTCTGCTGCCACCAATTTCGTGAATTACCACGATGTTTCAGGTGATGCCGCCAAGAAGAACGAGCAGTTCCTTGCGAATGCAGAGACGATGAAGTTTGATCAGCTCCTGAAACGTCATCTGGCTGAATATCAGAAGCAATATAGTCGCGTAAAACTTTCATTGACTTCATCGGACAACCAGAAACTGCCTACAGACCAGCGTCTGGATAAGTTCTACAATAGCACCGATATGGGTATGGTGGCGCTGCTCTTCAACTATGGCAGATACTTGCTTATTTCCTCTTCTCAGAAGGGTGGTCAGGCAGCTAACTTGCAGGGTGTTTGGAACGACAAGCGCAATGCACCTTGGGACAGTAAATATACCATCAATATCAATGCCGAGATGAACTATTGGCCAGCTGAGGTGTGCAACATTTCTGAAACGGCTGAACCACTTTTCACCATGACGAGAGATTTGAGTGAAACGGGTAAGGAAACTGCTCGTGTGATGTATGGATGTCGTGGCTGGGTGGCACATCACAATACAGACCTCTGGCGCATTGCAGGTCCTATTGATGGTGCCACATGGGGTATGTTCCCCAATGGTGGTGGTTGGTTGACAACTCATTTGTGGGAGCACTACCAATACACGCTTGACAAGGATTTCTTGCGTGAATATTATCCAGTGATGAAGGGAGCAGCCGAGTTCTACCTCGATTTCATGGTGGAGCGCGATGGTGAATTGCTTGTTGTGCCCAGCACTTCTCCTGAACATGGTGGTGTAGGCAAGCAGTCCACGATTTGTGCCGCATGTACGATGGATAACCAGATTGTACGCGATGTGCTTACGCAGGCATTGGCAGCGGCTCAGGTGTTGGATGAAGATGCCGATTTTCAGAAAAAACTGATGAGAGCCATCCCAATGATTCCACCAATGAAGGTGGGCCAGTACGGACAGTTGCAGGAGTGGCGTGAGGATCTTGATGACCCACGTGACCAGCATCGTCACATCTCCCATCTTTATGGCTTGTATCCTTCAAATCAGATTTCTCCTTATACCACGCCTGAATTGTGGAAGGCGGCTGGTGTAACTCTGCAGCAACGTGGTGACCAGGCGACAGGTTGGAGTCTTGGCTGGAAGACTAATTTCTGGGCACGTATGCTTGATGGTAATCATGCTTTCACGATTATCAGCAATATGCTTCGCCTCTTGCCTAATGAAGGTCGTGAACGTGAATATCCCAATGGACGTACATTCCCCAACCTCTTTGATGCACATCCACCTTTCCAGATTGACGGAAACTTTGGTGTGACAGCAGGTATTGCTGAGATGTTGATGCAGAGTGACCCCATCACGGCAGAAAAGCCAGCTATCCATTTGTTGCCAGCTCTTCCAGATGCATGGAAAGAGGGTAGTGTAAGCGGACTTCGTGCTCGCGGTGGTTATGAAGTCAGTGAAGCTTGGGCGAATGGTATGCTCAAGACGGCAACTATCAAAGCGCAGCAAGACGGCACCCTCCGTGTGCGTTGCAAGGACACCCTCACTGGAAAGGGACTCCAACTTGTGCGCACCCACGATGGCGTGAACGAGTATGAAGTGCCCGTTTTGGCAGGTCAGATAATCACGCTGACACACTAACTCTACCTCAGGGTTACCTCGCGGTTTTTAAATCGGAGGTACATCGGAGGTAGTTCGGAGGTACATATGAACTGATTGGTAGAACAATTCATATTTTTTTAACTCAAGTAATAAAATGAAGAAAATCTTTTTTGCGATTCTCTCGTTCTGTGCGCTCACAGTGAATGCACAGAACCCGTATCTCCCCTTGTGGGAGCACTTGCCAGATGGTGAGCCTCGTGTTTTTGAAGACCCAGACAATCCAGGCAAGTATCGTGCTTACATTATTGGTTCGCACGACGTGACTTACACCGCTTATTGTGGTAATGATGTGCGCATGTGGTCTGCACCTGTTGAAGACCTTAGCCAGTGGCGCGATGAAGGTCCAATCTTCTCTCACTATGTGGATGGCAGATGGGATACGATGTATGCTCCTGACCTCGTGGAGGTGAAGGACAAGGCAACAGGTAAGAAGACCTATTGGCTCTATCCTCACTCTCGTGGCTGGCGTCGTACTCCGATGGTTTGTAAGGGTGACCGTCCCAATGGTCCTTTCACCCCTGTCAACCTGACACCTGATGGCCGCCAGTGTGTGGAGGGTTCACTCATCGACTTTGACCCGTCTGTGTTCATTGAGAACATCACAGACAAGAAAGATCCTGACTACGACAAGGGCTATCGTGCGTATGTTTTCTATGGTTTCCAGCACTCAACGGCTTGTGAGCTTGACCAAAACACGATGTACAGCAAGCGTCAGGGTACAGATTTGATTGACCCATTCATCCCAGCAAGTAGCGCCGATGGTCGTCTGCTCGACAGAGCTGGTAGCGAGTACAAAGCTCTCTACAAGGGACAGAACCCTCTCGACTTCAACTTCTTCGAGGCTTCTTCTATCCGTCAGGTGGGCAACAAATACGTGATGGTGTTCTCTGGCTATAGCGGTAAGGAATACGGTTTGGGTAACACCAACTCTGCACTCCGCTATGCTTACGGCGACTCTCCACTGGGTCCTTGGCGTTCTGGTGGTGTGTTGGTTGACTCTCGTGGCGTAGTGGTGAACGAGGATGGTTCTAAACTCATCACAACGAATGCAGGTCACAACACGCATGGTTCTTTGCAGGAAATCAATGGCCAGTGGTATGTGTTCTATCACCGTCCTCCACGTGGCTTCGGTAATGCACGTCAGGCAATGGTGGCTCCTGTGAAGATTGTTTGGGACAAGAAGTCTGTGGCTGATGGCGGTAAAGTTCGCATCGTTGGTTACGACCCATTCACAAAGACGAACGAATGGACTGCAAAGGCCAGCGACGGTAACGAATATACTGGTGCAGAGGTGACTTCTGAAGGTTTCCAGATTTATGGCCTTCCTCCTTATGCCTACTACTCTGCAGGTCTCGCTTGCTTCATGTACGGACCTAACAGCAACCAGTGGATGCAAGATAACCATGATGTTTGGAACAACTCAATGGATCTCGCTGGCATCCAGAATGGTGGCATCATCGGCTTCAAGTACTTCGGCTTCGGCGGTTTGGCACAGGATTCAAAGGGTGTGAAAGCTTTCGAGGGTACTAAGAAGGGCGACAACACTAACATCTATGTCAACCTGACTCACGGCAAACACGGAGCTTTCAAGATTCACGTCCGTCTGGATGATCCTTGGAAGGGTGCAGAGATTGCAACCATATCTGTTCCAGAGAATGATGATAGAAGTTCTGCTATTTTCGGAGCAAGTGTTCCTGCTGTTGAGGGACTCACAGGCAAGCATGCCATTTATCTCGTGGCAGAAGGCGGTGAGATCAAGCAACCAGAACAGCCACAGGGTCGTCCTCAGTTTGGCGGTGGCAGACAGCAGCAAGGTCAGCAGCGTCCACAGGGTCTCTTCGACCTTCATGGAATCGGTTTCAGCAAAGACCTTGCAGCCATCAAGGCTCCTGTTGTGCCAACTGTAACCATCACCGTCGATGGTAAGGAAATCAAACTGCCGACAGCTCCAATGTTTTCTACCAACGACAATGGTTTCATGATGGCGAACAATTATCAGGCATACGCACCACTCAAGGATAACTCTGTCATCAAGGCTACGGCTTCTGATCCAGCAGTCACCTTCCAGGTTGGTAGTGTTTCCAATGGTCGTGCAATCGTGAAGTGTACCTACAAAGGTCAGACAAAGAACTACTTCATCAACTAATCTTACACGGAAGAGATTATAATTCTCACAGAAAACACAGAAATTTTATTCTGTTGGATAATCACTTTGTAAAGAAAGATTTCCAATGAATTAAATTTCTGTGTTTTCTGTGTGAATTATGATGTCGGTTCTGTGTGATAGATAAAAATAAGACTTCCCCTTCATCACGAAGAAGAAGTCTCTCATCTGAATACTAAACTTTTTTTACTAACCTATTTATTATCAATTTTTCTGCTGCAAAGTTACGGACATTTTATGAGATAGGCTTTCTCGCATGTTTCAACTATTTTATTTGGGGTTACTAAGTGCATTTATCTCTTTTTTTCGGCAAAAAAGTGATAAATGTATCAAAAACCAAACATTATGCAACGCTATTGTAAATTATGTCGGTGCTTTTTCCGTACCTTTGCACAAAATGCCATTTCTAAAACCTAAAACATTATATGAAAAGTTTTCTTTTTGCAATCAGTTTATCTGTTGCAGCCATCGTTTCGGCACAAACACCAGGCATGCCTAATGCCCAAAGTGGCTCTTCTGAGTCAAAAATTCAGGTGAAGAATCCTTTTATCTGGGCGGATGCTCCCGACCCTGACATCATCCGTGTGGGTGACTATTATTATCTGGTTACCACCACGATGCACCTATTCCCTGGTGCTCCTATTATGCGCAGTACCGATCTTGTTCATTGGGAAACCATCTCTTATCTATTTGACGAAATCAAGGACACCCCTCGTTATGACCTGAAGGAGGGAACTGTGTATGGTCGTGGTCAATGGGCTACTACCTTGCGTTATCACAAAGGTACGTTCTGGGCACTTTTTGTGGCAAACGACGATCCTCATAAGTCAATGGTGTTCAAGACAGATGACCCCGCCAAAGGTTGGAAACTCCATAGTCGTCTGCCTGCTTACCACGACTCATCGCTCTTCTTCGATGATGATGACCGTGTGTATGTGTTCTCTGGCAGTGGCGACATCAATCTCGTGGAACTGACTGCTGATCTCACTGCCGAGAAGCCTGGTGGTATCAGGAAGAGATTGCAACTGAATGGCCGTCCTCAAGGTCTGCATGAAGGTAGCCGTGTGGTGAAGCACGACGGCATGTACTACCTGCTCTGTATTTCATGGCCCAATAGTGGGCGTCAAGAGATTGCTTATCGTAGTAAAAACATCGAAGGTCCATACGATTCAAAGGTGATATTGAAGAGTAAATTAGGAGGATTCAATTTTGCTGGTCAAGGTACGATTGTTGATGGTAAGCATGGTGAGTGGTATGGAGTGATGTTCCAAGACCGTGATGGTGTGGGGCGTGTGCTGACGATTGAGCCTTGCTCTTGGATAGACGGTTGGCCTATGCTTGGTACGAATGGTGATGGCATCATTCCTGAGGTTGTTTCATTGGATGGTAACTGTGAGTGTCACAAGGAACCAGCTTATGCTGTGATTGAGAAGGACTACCAGTGGAACCATAATTATATCAAGGAAGACATTGCTCCACTGCCTCAGAAGGGCGAAAAACCTCAATTTGGAAAACCCATGCGTGACGCAGCCACTTATCGTCAGACTTCTTCATGGGAAGGTGTGGTGTTGAAGACTTCGCAGCTCTGCAATAATCTTTTCGATGCTCGCAATACGCTCACTTGGCGTATGTGGGGACCTACCTGCTCTGATACCATTTGCATTGACGCTCGAAAGATGAATGAGGGCGATTGCGCAGGTTTTGCCGCATTAAATGGTGATTCTGGTTTATTAACTATTAAACTAAACGGGGGTCAATATAGTCTAACGATGAGTGAAGAAAGCGTCAGCTTGTCGAACAACACCAAAGAAATCACGAAAGTGGATGCAAAAGAGGTGGAGACAGTGAAGCTGCCAAAGGGCAAAGTGGGCAAGATTTATCTCCGCATCGATGGTGACTTCGGTGATTTCAGCCCTAAGCGCGATACGGCTAACTTTTACTACAGTTTGGACGGAAAGACTTTCACGCAGATCGGAACGGCTGACTACAAGATGCGTTTTGACTATCGTCGTCTTTTCATGGGTACTCGTTACGCTGCTTTCTACTATGCAACCAAGCAGGTGGGCGGTCAGGTGAGCCTGGAACTGAAGCGTTAACACATTATATATATATAATTATTATAGTAATTACTAAATCTTTTTAAAAACTAATCAATGATGAAGAAAACTATCTTTTCAGTGATTCTGGCATCTTTGGCGCTGAGTGCATCGGCACAGTTCGGGCGCAATCCAGACACAAACCCAGACAAGGGTTACAAGGACACTTACCAGGGTTATTTCACAGTGGGTGTGGCAGTGAACATGCGTAACATCAACGACGCTCAAACTGTGGAAATTATCAAGAAGAATTACAACAGTGTAACCTGTGAGAACGACATGAAGCCAATCTCAGTTCATCCTCGTGAAGGTGAATGGACTTGGCAGAATGCCGATGCCATTGCTAATTTCTGCCGTCAGAACGGTATCAAGATGCGTGGTCACTGCCTTTGCTGGCACTCTCAGTTCTGCGACTGGATGTTTACAGACAAGAATGGCAAGGAAGTAACGAAAGAAGTGTTCTATGAGCGTCTGCGTGATCACATTCACACAGTGGTGAATCGCTACAAGGACATCGTTTATGCTTGGGACGTTGTGAACGAAGCCATGTCTGACGGCGGCGGCGGTGGCGGCGGCTTCGGCGGCTTTGGCAGACAGCAGAACCCATACCGTGAGAGCCGTGCTTACAGACTCTGTGGTGATGAGTTCATCGCTAAGGCTTTCGAATATGCACATGAGGCAGACCCCAATGCCATCCTTGTTTACAATGACTATAACGCTTTCCAGCCTGCTAAGCGTGATCGCATCTACAACATGGTGAAGAAGATGCAGGATGCTGGTGTGCCAATCACTGGTATCGGTATGCAGGGTCACTACAACTCTTACGGACCAGACGAGTCTGAGGTGGAAGAGGCTATCAAGAAGTATTCTGAACTGGTGAAGCACATTCAGATTACTGAGCTTGACATCCGTCTGAATGAAGAGATGGGTGGTCAGTTGCAGTTCTCTCGTGGTCAGGCAGGTCAGGCTCCTGCTCACCTCGTAACGATGCAGACCGACCGTTACATCAAGTTGTTCCGTCTCTATCGTAAGTATAAAGACATCATCGACAACGTGACTTTCTGGAACGTATCTGATAAGGATTCTTGGGTAGGTGTGAACAATCACCCACTGCCATTCGATGAGAATCTCCGTCCAAAGAGCGTTTACTATGCTATCAAGAACTTCGATCCTGCATTGGATAACGTGACTCCTCTTGAGGACTTCAAGCCTAACGAACTGAACCAGCCAGGTCAGGAATATCCTCAGGTGAACTCTCAGGGTTATGCTCGTTTCCAGATTAAGGCTCCAGAGGCTCGTTCAGTTATCGTTAGCCTCGGTCTTGGCGGCAACGGTGGTACTGTGCTCAAGAAGGGCGAAGGTGGCGTTTGGACAGGTACGACTGACGGTCCTATGGACGAAGGTTTCCATTACTATCACATGACCATCGATGGTGCAACTGTGAACGACCCAGGTACAAACAACTACTATGGCTCTACACGTTGGGAGAGCGGTATCGAGATTCCAGCTCACGACCGTGATTTCTATGCATTGAAGGATGTGCCTCATGGTAATGTAACAGAGATTCTCTTCCACTCACCAAGCACTAACGCTGAGCGTCGTGCCTTCGTTTATACTCCTGCTGAGTATGAGAAGAATCCTAAGAAAAAGTATCCAGTGCTTTATCTCCAGCACGGTTGGGGTGAGAACGAATACGCTTGGAGCAACCAAGGTCACGCTGGTCTCATCATGGATAACCTCCTCGCTGATGGCAAGGCTAAGCCATTCATCATCGTTATGACTTATGGTATGACTAACGATGCAGGCTTCGGCTCACTGGGCAGCTTCAACTACAAGAATTTCGAGACTGTGCTCGTTGACGAGTTGATTCCATACGTGGACAGCCACTTCCGCACTATCGCCAAGAAGGAAAGCCGTGCGATGGCAGGTCTGTCAATGGGTGGTATGGAGACAAAGAACATCACCTTGGCTCGTCCAGAGACATTCGATTGGTACGGACTCCTCAGTGGTGGTACATACGCTCCAGCTGACTTCGAGGGTAAGGCTAAGCCAAAGTTCATCTTCACTTCTTGTGGTTCAAAAGAGAATCCTGATGGCGTGAAGAAGTCTGTGGAAGACCTCAAGGCTGCTGGTTTCAATGCTTATTCTTACGTGTCTGAAGGCACAGCACACGAGTTCCTCACATGGCGTCGTAGCCTGAAGGAAATGGCTCAGCTGCTGTTCAAGTAAACCATTTCACGATTGATATGACCTCGAAGGCCGTAAAGGCTTTCGAGGTCTTTTTTGTTTCCTGCAACATCCTGAAATCGCCATGTACAGACACTTTCAGCCATATTTGTAACCTATCGAAAAATACATGTAACATCCCCAAAAATCCTTTTTTTACAATTTCTATAACTTTGCAGCGGAATTTGTTGCTTTAAAAAGCACGACCAAATTTATTTAACCAAAAACTGATTCAATAACAAACAGTCAAAACAATTTAATAACCAATTTTCATTTAACCAAAAACTTTTTTAGTTATGAGGAAAAATTACTTACTGATTGCAGCTGGTCTTTTATTCGCCGCTTCTATGCAGGCACAGACCGTTGTAGCACAGCTTGGTTTTGAAGACGATGATGAAGTCGGAAAATACAAGACCGAGTATGCTTTGACACCCGAACTTGGCACCTATGGTGACTGGGTGAATTACAAAGACACAGACGAATGGACCGAGAAATGTGAGACAGATGCACACTCTGGTGAGTACTGCTTTATGGCAGCAAACACGGGTGCGATGGGCTTTTCTTGGGATCGTGGTTTCAAGATGAGTTTCCCAATGAAGCTGGAGACTCCTTATCGTGTTAGCTTCTGGATGAAGGCTGAACCTCAGGTCACTTATGTCAACGATTCTGGTGATGAGGTGACTGAAGACACCAAGTTGACTTCATGGCTCTCTAAGGGTATGGAAAACTATGACAAGTCCATCTTGAGCTATGGTTTGAATCAGGTGACAGGTTTCACTGGTGATTGGCAGCACATGTCTTTTGTGGTTTACAACCCAACTGCTGAGGCTATGGATGCAACCATTCCATCTTGGCAAGGTACTGGTGTGTATCCTGAGAGATTTGGTGGTGACGGCACAACAACTTATAGAGAGTTTTATAATGCAAAACTCCCAGAAGTCTATTTCTTCATTGCTAATATGTTCTGTCCTGCTACCTACTATCTCGATGATATCGTGATTGAAGAAGGTGTTGCAGTGAAGGAAGTGACTCACAGTGCTGAGATTATCAAGATTGACTTCGGTTATGCAACGAACATTGCTACATTGGCAAAGGCAAACAAGGGTACTGTTGTGGTTAATAAGGATCTCGTGAAGGTGACTGTAGATGGCGAAGAAGCTGAGGTCGTATATGTAGAAGGTAAGGAAGATGGTTTCCTGTATGTCCTTGTTAATGAATACATGGCTGAAGATGCAGAGGTGGCTGTAAGCTTCGAAGGTGCAGAGGAACTGCTCTACTCTTCTTCTACACGTCCAAGTTCAGACACTACTGGTAATGTGCAGGTGTTTGGTTTCAAGAACGAAAAGGCATACTGGGATGAGTATGTTGATACAGAGTTCTTGGCATGGGGTCAGCCCACAGTGAAGACTTCTGTTCCTGTGAACAATTCATTCAACCTGAAGCCAGAGGATGTGAAGGAAATTTCTATGACTTTCACTTCTGCAGTTGATAAGAAGAATGCTAAAGCTATTTTGATCAAGGGTTCTAAGAAGACTGACCTCACAGCTGAGATGAAGCTTTCTGACGATGGCAAGACCATTACAACTCCAGTTTCTGGTCTTACTGATGGAGAGTACGAATTTGTGATTGAAGGTCTTAAAAATGCTGATGGTACTGTAACTGCTGAGGATGCAGTGATTACTTTCGAAATCGGTGAGCCTCAAGGCAGCGCTGATGAAGTGATTGCTTACCAGTCAGATTTCACACCTTATGGACAGGATGCTCTTCCTGTTGGATTTAGTGGTACGAGTGACAATGGTGAACGTCAGAGTACTGTTGCAGAACCTTACACTGGTTCTGGTGCTCCACGTATCATGGGTGCACAGGATCACGTGAACCATGGTATTTATTGGGGTGCCCGTGGTGGTTCTCAGGGTCTTCTCCAGTTTGGTAAGTATGCAGCTGAGTCTGCAAATGGTGAAGAGCTTGGTGATGGCTACACTGCTGAAGAGGCTCTTTGGCTGGATGAAGGTGCTTATCTCTTGAACTTCCGCAATGGTGCATGGGAAGACCACTCTAATGCATACGCAGTAAGAATTTGCAAGCCAACAGGTACTGACGAACCTGAGGTGATTTTTGAAGAAACTGAAATTGTACCAGATGCAAAGATTCTGCACGAGGGTACTACAATCACAACTGATGATGCAATGCTTCCAGTAGAACGTGAGTTCGTTGTTACTACTCCAGGTTACTATTATGTAGAATTTGAAGGAAACACTGGTTGGCAGTGCTGGATTCTCACATCTCTCTCTGTTACTTCTAAGCCCGCTTCTTCTGGCGCTGCTGCTTTGAAGAGACTGAAGGACGCTATTGAGACAGCTGAAATGAATCTGAATGGTGCTGACGAAAAGTACAATGGTACAGCAAAGGATGGTTTGGCTGCTACTATCAAGAAGGCTAATGAAACTACATTCACTAATCCTCAGGCTGTGGATGACATGGTGAAGGAACTGAATGCTGCAAGTCAGAAGCTTTCAGAGCGTAAGACTAACTATGACAACTTCGTGAAGAACTACGAAGATGCTAAGAATTCTCTCGAGACACTCGAAGGCAAGTATAAGACCAATGCTCAGGTGAAGGATGCTGAGGCTATCATCAAGAAGTACGATGGTGTTAACCCAACGAACTTCTCTGACGAGGAACTCGCTGCTGCTTCTAAGGATGTGGATGGCGTTCCAGCTATCTTGAACAACATCAAGTCTGTTGTGGACATTCTGACTTATCGTGCAGCACAGTCTTCTGAATTCGGTCTTTTGATGGGTGTTGATGATGAGGTGTTGGATGCTTTGGATGAGCTTGCATCTGATGCTACTCCAGACATTGAGGCTGCTAACAAGAAGATCACTCTTGCATTCTATCAGGCTATTGCTGATGGTGTAGACCTCGAGCCTCTGAAGGAAAAGCAGTACAGTTCTGCTATTGATGAGGAATTCGACGAAATGGATCCAGAATCTGTGGCAACTCACGACGCTGATGGTCATAAGCTCCTCCTTTCTGGTATTAAGGCTTCTGGTTACATCAGAAATCCGAACTTCTATACTACAAGTACAGATGCTAACACAGTTGACTTCCCAGGTTGGACTTTCGAACCTTATACTTATGAAACTACCAACGATGAGGGCGAAACAGTTGAAAACACTGGTTCTGCGAAGATGACAACAGCAGCAACTGCTAGTAACCCAGCTGTTACAGCTTCTCTCAATGGTTATGGTCAGGGTGCAGAATACAAGTTCTATCAGGTGATTGAGAACATTCCAGCTGGTGAATATATGGTGAACATCCAAACTCGTACCGCTTCTAAGAATTCTGCAGACGCTGATGGTAACTATGGTTTCTTCAACGCTCAGAATGAGGACGGTATCTGGGATAAGTACATCTTCGCTCAGGTAGATGACGAGACTCCAATCATGGTTCCATTCACAGTAGGTTCTTACAACGATCAGGGTTACGCTACTTACATCCCTGGCATTAAGATTAAGGATGGACAGAAACTCACTATCGGTGCTGTTGAGCACTACACTTCTGGCAAGGCTTCTGGTCATGACTGGGATGATGAGCTTGGTGCTTACGTACCTGCTAACTTCTGGGATACCAACACATGGGTGAGAAATGCTGTTCTTTACTTCACGAATCCTCTCGAGGGTTACGACTACAAGAAGGCTGCTGATGCTCTTGCTCAGGACATCGCTACTGAAATTACTACAGTTGAAGATGCTTCTGCTAAGAAGGTGGGTGTTCTCTTCAACCTCGCTGGTCAGCAGGTAGATGCTAACTACAGTGGTGTTGTCATCAATGCTGCAGGTAAGAAGTTCATGCAGAATGTTAAGTAAACGATTCCTTCGGAATTAACAATAAATCAAACGTGGTGGCTGTACCTCATATCAGGTGCAGCCACCTGTTTTTTCTCGTTTTTTTCATCTGGATAGCAAAATTATCAATTATCAATTGTCAATTATCAATTAAAAATTATTACCTTTGCACCTGAAACAAGTACTGCTGATTACTGAATATTAAACTTGACAAACTAGCTGATGAGAATCTTTATACTAACAATTCTGCTCTCCTTTTGGAGCGCACTAGGGTTGAGTGCCCAAAATGTTTTGTTCTTTGATTCAAAGAAAGGACTCTCCAATTCTGGTGTCCGTAATATTTATGAAGATAGCCGCCACAATATCTGGATCACGACATTGAGCGGTTTGAGCCGTTATGATGGCGTGAAGATGAATGTCTATCGCCACGAGGATGGAAATCCTTCCTCCTTGTTGCACGACGAGAGCACCTGTGTGATGGAGTATGACCGAAATCATCTTTTTGTGGGAACCAACAGTGGTGTGCAGATGTACGATTATGAAACGGATAAATTCACCAAGATACCCATTGTTTCAGAATCGGGAGATACTGTCGCGGCTCGTGTTGTCAGCATTGCCCATATTGGCGAGAAGCGTTTTATGATGTGTTTGACTGCTGGTGGACATGGTGAACTGGAAGTTGCAAAAGATGGTTCGATGGTGTTCAGACGTCTGACAAAGCGTCTGGCAGAGACCAACAATGCCATCCCCATCCAATTCTTTGAAGACGCGAAACATAACCTGTGGCTGGTGAATGCAAGGGGACAGGTGTATCGTAAGACGCAGAAGGGCAACCTGAAAGTCTATGATGAAGCGCGGAACGTAAAAAAGATCTGCCAAAGTACCTCAGGAAACCTATATGCTGTCAGCATCGATGATGGTCTGTACTATTATGATAAAGCAGCAGACCAGTTCCGTCAGGTGGCTACTGGGGCTGATTTAGGCGGAGCTGTCTATGGCTTCAACGCATGGACGGATGGACGTATGTTCATTTGTACGGATGGCGGCGGTTTGCGTGTGTATGATGAAAAGACAGGCAAGGTGACGCTGAGCACCATTAAGGTGAGTGATTTTGATTTGGCAACCAGCAACGTGAAGGATGCCATCTGCGACTCTTATGGCAA
>Ga0310786_10007037_pt1 | contig 14774 bp, 6 predicted proteins | sample AusTroGonzalo_MG_FD_203881 | JGI IMG/M metagenome (GOLD analysis project Ga0310786, IMG submission 203881) | Bovine rumen microbial communities from tropical cattle in Woodstock, Queensland, Australia - Gonzalo_03 (v2) (version 2) | ecosystem: Host-associated > Mammals > Digestive system >... | reverse complement strand
TTGTCATTCCAAATGCAGAAAGTATCACTCGTGAATGTCCTTTCGAACTTCCCGGATTTGAGTCCTATCGGTTCAGGAAAAACTTCAACGACCAACTCTTCCAAAGTGTTACGGCATCCGATGAAGAGCTCCTTCAGGATACCATTCATGTAAGTGTGGCGCAGATAGGCAAGTGTCTGACTGCGTCGTTCCAGCTTACAGACGATGATGCGATGGCGTGGGTAGGCTCTGTTCGCCAAGAGAGCATGGTTACGCGCCAACGCATGGCAAGTCCTGTAACCTATACTATTGGTCGCGAAAATTGGCGGCAGTTGCAAATCTTGCAGGACGACTTGGGCGACATCTCTTATAAGTATGTTCCTTTTGGAAGGCAGGTAACCGTTTGTGTCGATTTCCTGACAGACCATCCGACGGGCGATAATAAGGATTATAATGTGCCGCGCATAGACATTACCACAGCCACAGGCACTGTGCCTTTGAGCAAGACTACCTACGTCAGCGGCACCATTACTATCGATGGATGTGGTGTCTTTCCTGATATGGCCGAAACCGATATCCTCATTAAGGGGCGTGGCAACTCGAGTTGGTCAAGTTCTAACAGGAGCAAGAACCCCTATCACTTCAAGTTTGCCGAGAAGCAGAAGCCTTTAGGCATGACCAGCGGCAAACATTGGATATTGCTGTCCAATAAGATAAAGGGTTCAATGTTGTGTAATGCATTAGAGCAAAAGGCCTCGGCTCTTGCCGGATGTGCGTATCCATGCCACATTGTGCCTGTAGAGTTATACATCAACGGCCATTATCGTGGCAGCTATAATTTGACGGAAAAGGTAGGCTTCTACAACAACTCCGTTTCGCTCGATGATGAGTCGTGCGCAGCTATGCTGGAGTTGGACACATATACAGACGAAGACATCTGGTATTATAACCCTTATTACGTCAGTACCAAGATACACGACCCTGACTTCGAGGAAGACGACTCACTCCTTTCTATCACGCAGGATGACATTCTCTACGACTGGTATAGTGCCACACGCACCCTTCGCTATGGTGATAGCGAGGACTATACTGGGTGCTTCGATGTGGATTACCTGGTCAGCTATCTTTTTGCTAATGAGTTGTGTTACAATACGGAACTGCAGCATGCAAAGAGCGTGTTCCTCTATAGTGAAAACGTTCTGGACGAAGGCTTATGGTTGACGGGCATCGACGAGACTCCTTGGATATTTGGCCCAATGTGGGACTGCGATTGGTCTTTTGGCTATAGTATGGGTAGTACCTCTTATTTCGCGAACTGTGCCGAGTCGAGTTATTATAATTCGTTCCTGAAGTCTAAGCTAAACGGTTTCTGGTATGATTTACGCTACAAGAGTCAGCAAGTGGATAAGGCTTACTTCACTCTTTGGCATAACTTTATGAACGATGGGCGCTTTCAGGAACTCATCGACTATATTCAAGACTATTACGAATATGCTGCGCCGTCTTTAAAGCACAACTCAAGTAATGAGACCAACGAAAAAGATGGCTCAAGCTACATCGCTCTTTCCAAGCGAGCAGCAGACTGGTTCCGCAAGCGTGCCAACTATGTTTATAAAGGGCTCAACGCCTATGATATAGATGAGGAGGAGGAACCTGCCGAAGCGGTACCTTATATCATTGACACAGACGATGGCATTGAAGGAATTCAGAACGAGATGGCCGATGGTGGGTGGTACGATCTTAGTGGCCGCAAATGGCAGGTAGCTGAGGGGCGTAGAATCACGTTACAGAAGGGCATCTATATCAAACCTGATGGCCGTAAAGTGCTGGTTAAATAATTTCTTCCTTCCCGGATCTTCCTTACTTAACCAACACCTTGAAACTCTTGCCGTTTCGATTATGGATGATGTGAATGCCCTTCTGGGATTTCGTAACGGGAACACCTGTGATGGAGTATGTCTCATATCCTTCAGTCCAAAGAGGTGAGGCGAGTCCGTCATCGTCCTTATTGAAATAATTTCCGTCGTCCGAAAGCAAGACTTCAGCGTGAGTGGACTTCAGTACTGGATGGCCGTCCTGCCCAAGAGTCTGATACCAGATGGGCGCATCCTCCTCATCGCCTTCGTTGAGCATGTAGCAGAGTTCTCCGCCAGCAACCTGTGTTTCATCCACAACCGTAGCATTCCTGTCGGGATAAGTAGAATAGCAATTGAAGGACTGCGGATTGCCACGAAGCATAGCGTCGCTCATATTCTGATAATAATAGCCTTCAATAGTGCCGCAACCATAGCAGTTATAAGCTCGTCCGTTAGCCGCATAACCCGTAATCTGACCACTTTCTTTGCCTCCTTTCACAGGTCCAGATACATAGCAATTGCGGAAGATAGGCGTAGCTGCAGCAGACATATTGCAACCATAGATGCCGCCAGCATTTCTCTCAATAGCTGTTGTAGAGCCTTCATTGCCCAAGCATTCCATCGTGACTGTGCCATCTCCGTTAGAACCGCCGATAATGCCGACATAAGAACTGCCTCTAATGGAGCAAGTCTCGTCGAGCACAAAGTTCTTGATAGTAACACCTCCGCTCACCACACCAAAGAGTCCGACATAGTTGCTGGTCAAGTTCATTGTGAAGTTGCTGATGGTGTGCCCTTGCCCGTCGAAGCAGCCTATATATGGGCCGCCTACAGTACCGATGGGTTCCATCTTGGAGCTGATTGAACTGAGGTCCAAATCGGCTTCCAAGCGTCCGTTCAGGCTAGTAAGGCCATAGTAGTTCACAGCCCGCTGAAATGCCAGAAGGTCTTCAGGCGAGTTGATAATGACCAAAGTATCTGTCGGAATAATATCGTCGTCATAATCCTTGTACCCCAGTTTCTTGTCTATCCATCGGATACGCTCATCCAGATAGTTCTTGATGATGTCGAGTTCGCCCTGATAGGTGCCAGGAGCAAATTGCTGTAGAGTGAGCAACTGCCCCAGATTGTCCCAACGCGTGAAATTCAGCTTCTGGGATTCATCCATAACGGCTCCAAGACTATCGACAAAAGCCCATAGACTGTCCTGACTGAATGCCCCGCTATCACGCAGATTGCCCCAAATCGAGCTAAGCCTGTCGACTGCAGATGGGTCGGAGAGAATGCGATTCACAAACGACCTGATGCCTGTGACGGCCGAGCCGTAATTGAAGAGCCAGTCGGGCTTTCCGTTAGCCGGATAAGTGCGTTGGTCGTTGTCCATACTCAAGTCGAAGTCCCAAACAGGACCGAAATGGAAGAGGTCGTCGTCGCGCTCCTTATACAAATAGACGCTCCACATAGCATCGTTGTTTCCAGAGAATTCGCCAACAAGGAATAGACGCAGGAAACTGTCCAAATCGAGCCTGCTGCGGTATCCTTTTTCGAAATGCTGATAGTTGTCTGCCCACAGTTTGGATTCCATCTCGTTGAATGCGTCGCGAATGTACGAGAACTGTGCAGGGGCGATTTCATCGGCATCGGGGGACTTCACGTCAACAGGAATGCTTCCATGGTTACTATAGAAATGATAGGCCTCGCCTCCAGAATTGGTTATCTCCATCAGGTAGCCGCCAGTAATGCTCGACTCGTCGAGGTCTTCAGGTTGCATGTCGGTGATTTCCACTCGGTTGCGGTCCACCGTAATCTGGTCGCAGAGTTGATAGTTGCCCTTGTATTGTCCGTTCACAATGACATCGACATTCTGAATCCAAGGCGTATAGCTGAGTCCCAGTCGTCGGCTCATCTCGAAAGCGATATTGTTGCGCATCAGGCTCTTGTCGCGCCAGTTAGGAATGAGCGTCCACTTCTTCGCTTTGGCGGGACTTTCCAGCGAAGAGCCCCTGAGCATATGGTGGGTTTTCCCGTCGTTGAACTTTATGCGATAAGGGCGCTTCTTGAAGAGTTCATAGCGCGAACCGTTTCCACGCTCTCGAACCAGAATCGGGTACTCTTGCAGACGCGTTCCATCGTCATAAATGATGCACATTTCTGACTCCAACTCATGGGTTTTGTCGTACGGCTCTATTCCTGAATAGGTGTGATAGGATAGGGTGGGCAGGTTCGTCAGCTGATAGAAGTGACTATCGGAACCTTCGCTCTCATAGCCGTAGAACTCCACCTCAGCAATGTCGCTACTGCAATCGGCTGGAGCACACCAACGAACATAGCGAAAGCTTCGCGAAACCTGCACATCGGCATATGAGAACTCGCCAGTCGTCCCCTCTTTCGTAATCATATAAAGAGGAAGAGCGTCCATGAAATCCTCGCGATTGGAGCCCTCGAAAAGTCCTAGAATCGTTTCCGAAGCATCCTCTTGTGGGCACCATCCAACGCGGAAAATGACATGAGGCGAGCCCAAATCCAGTCCTACCCACGAGCGTCCGTTCTCGTCCGAACTCATCGCAGTTCCCGTCAGTTTCTGTTCAGTCTTGTCGGCATGCAAACTCTGTAGTGGCAGCATGGAACACAGAAATGTCGTCAATAGGAGTCTGACAAAATAGCTTTTTCTCATGTTCTTTTCTCGTAAATTCGGCACACAAAAGCCCTTCTGCATGTCAAATCTTCATGGATTAGTGCTGCAAATATACAATTTTTTACGACACTTTATACTCGAAAACTAAAAAAGTAGCATAAAACTTAAGCAGGAGTAAAGTCAAACGACACTCGTTACGTTTGCCAACATAACACGTTACGTTTGCCGATGCTCCTTGCTTCGTCGTTCATCTTGCCAAGAGAAGTAGCCTGCAAGCAGAGTTCCTGAGATGCTGTGATAGGCGCAGGAAATGGCGCAGGGTATGACTGCGAGGGCAGCTAAGGGATTCATGGCAATAATGGCTGGCGAGGCGAAGAAGTTGCGAGCAAGAACCGTTGCCATTCCTGCATTCTGCATTCCGACCTCGATGGAAAGGGTTCTCCTCTTGGCTGTGTTGAAGCCGAAAGCTTTGCCCACAAGATAGCCCAGCAGATAGCCTGTTCCGTTGTGCAGAGTCACGACTGCAAGCGTCAAGGGGATGAGTTTCAGTCCGTTAGCCTGTAGCTGCGGATGAACGGTAAAGATGACGCCTCCAACGATGCAAGCCAAGCAGAGCACGCTAATTCCTGGCATGATGCCTTGAATTTGCTGAAAGTCCTTCCGCTTGCCCAAGAAGTAGTTGAAAGCCACTCCAAGCGTTACAGGAAGCAAGGTCACGAGCAAGATGTTCTGGAACATTCCCCAAGCATCCACATCAATCTCCGCTCCTGCAAGCCAAAGCACAAGAAGTGGCGTCACAAAAGGCGAAAGGCAGGTGCTCACAGTCGTCATTCCTACGCTATAAGCAACATCGCCTTTGCAAAGGAAACTCATGATGTTGCTGCTCACTCCTCCAGGGCAACAACCCACCAGAATAATGCCTGCAGCCATGAAAGCATCGAGGTGAAAGAGCCGAGCAAGCATCCAAGCTACCATAGGCATGATGGTGTATTGTGCAATGCTGCCAATCAGGATGTCTAAAGGCCTGGAGAGCAGGATGCGAAAGTCTTCCGTAGAGAGCGTACATCCCATTGTCAGCATGATGAGCCCAAGAATGATGGACGCTCTTTGCCCTTGCTGCACCCAAGCAAAGGTGCTGGGAAAGATGAAGCTAACGATGGCTATCAGGATGATGAAGGCACTCGTATATCGCGCCAGCCATCTGCTCAAAGACAGGAGTAAGGTCATAGAGCAATCTCCAGCATCGTGAACGAGTAGGGAGGCAGGCTAAGGCTTGTCTGCTTCTTCACCTTTATTGGTTCAGTTTGCGGAGCAATAGGCTGATTGTCGTAGTTGTTTTGGTCGTTAGGTTGTCCTACAAGCACAGTCTTTGTTGCCGACTTGAGACTTCCAAAGCGACTCAGATTAAGTTGGGCAGTCTTGGTCTCGTTTGTGGCGTTGCAAAGCTTAACAAAGAGTCGGCGAGTCTTTGTGTTCAGCACAACTGACTGGCCATAATGGCTGTCCTTTGCAGGCTGTTCAACTCCAGCGGCATCGCCTTCGAAGCGCACACAATCGCCATAGTAGTATTGTCCTGCCGATTGTCCGAACATCTGCTGTACATAGTAGCTGCAAGTCAGGAAGGGACGCTCGTTGTCGAAGTAAATCAAGTCAGGATTCCAAACAGTTGCACCTTTGCGGGCAAAGAGCGGAGCATAGCTGGTCATGCATACCACATCGGCATTCCTCTCGACATGAAGCAGATACAGACCTTCGGCCAAAGCATCGATGAGGCGAGAGTCTTTGGCTGCATACTCACCCAGATAAACCTTCGTCTTGCGGTCTCTGGGGTAGTTGTCGTACTGTCGGCTATTGAGGAAATACTCGCGAGGCTCGTAGTAATGCTCGTCAATAATGGGCAAACCAATTTCGTCGGCAAGTTTCCAACCTGTTTCGAAGTCCCTATTACCTGAGTGTGAGCCAGGTCCGGCAGTTCCTACGATGATGATTTCAGGATGCGCCTTCGTTACGCGCTCGTACATATATTTAAATCTCTCGATGAATTCAGGCGAAATGAGTTCTTCGTTGCCCAAGCCGAGATACTTCAGTCCGAAGGGTTTAGGATGTCCTTGCTCAGCACGCTTCTTGCCCCAAGTTGTATTGATATCGCCATTTGCCCATTCTATGAGGTCAAGCGCATCTTGCGTCCATTCGTCCATTTCCGACATAGGAGCCGCTGATTGCGTCTGTCCTCGAATGTTCCAACCACCTCCTGCTCCCTGACAGGAAACGCCACAAGGCAAGATGGGCAGAGGCTCCATATTGAGGTCTTCGCAGAGTTGGAAGTACTCGTAGTAGCCGAGTCCCATTGACTGATGATAGCCCCAAGTGTTCTTGATTGGCTTGCGTTCGTGGCGAGGACCGATAGTTGTCTTCCAACGATAAGTGCCCCAGAAGCCGTCGCCTCCTCCATGAACTACGCATCCGCCTGGGAATCGCATGAATTTGGGCTTCAGGTCAGCAAGAGCCTGAATCAAGTCTTTGCGAAGGCCGTGACCTTTGTATGTGTCTTGCGGCATGAGCGAAACTTGGTCGATATCAATCGAGCCTTTTGTCAAGACCAAAATACGCAGGAAAGCATCCTTGCAATCCTCTTTCGGAGTGAGAGTTGCATCAATTTTTGCCCATTTCATCGACGAAATTGATGTTGTCGTCTCTGCAAGCGAAGCATTATCTTTGGGGCGAACTAAGGCAATGCGAACCTCTTTTGCTTCGCCCTCAACATTGCGAAGGAAGGCAGAGAAATCGTACTTTTGTCCTGCTTTTACAGAGATGCCATCGAAGCCACTATTCTCCAAACCGATTCCTGTCCAACCGTCAAAGTCGTAATAATGGCCGATACGTTCGATGTAGAGACGCATATAGGTTGGGTTGTTGGGGTGCAAAGGCTGGTCCATTCGTGGTTCTAAGCGACCTGTGGAATGTCCTGGACGAGCAAAGCGCCAAGCAGTTGCCGGGCCCCAACCGTCGCGTTCAGTCGGATTATACTCAAATGCTCCGTTCTGCAAAAGCTCGGCATAGATGCCTCCATCTGCAGAATGACTGATGTCCTCGAAGAAGATGCCAAGCAGTTCATCACTAATCAATTTCCCGCCTTTCGGCGCTTTCATGGTCTGTGCGGCATTCGCATTCATCATAGCAGCCAATAGCAAGACCGCCGTAATAAAGATGTGTTTCATATTATTATTTTTATATTTCTTGTGCAAAGATACAAAGAAATGAGAGAAAAACAAGTTTTCTCTTTGTATTTTGCTCGCTAATTCGTAACTTTGCATCCATCTAAAGAGGAGAAAGAATGGCACAAGAGCAGTTGACACCAATGATGAAGCAGTTTTATGACCTCAAGGCGAAGCATCCTGAGGCGTTGCTGCTATTCCGTTGTGGCGACTTCTATGAAACCTATGCCGACGATGCGGTAATTGCTTCGGAGATTCTCGGCATCACACTTACCCGCAGAAGCAACGGCAAGAACCCTTCTGCGCAAAGTACTGCGATGGCCGGTTTCCCCTATCATGCCCTCGATACTTATCTGCCGAAGCTCGTTAGAGCAGGCAAAAGAGTTGCCATTTGTGACCAATTGGAAGATCCGAAGATGACGAAAACGCTCGTCAAGCGAGGCATCACAGAACTGGTTACTCCTGGCGTCACAATGGCTGATACGGTCCTCAACCACAAGGAAAACAACTTCCTTTGCGCGATTCATTTCGGCAAGCAGACTTGTGGAATGTCCCTCCTCGACATTAGTACGGGTGAGTTTCTCGTGACTGAGGGAACGACGGACTACATCGACAAACTCATGGCGTCGTTTGCTCCGAAGGAAGTTCTCTACGAGCGAGGCCGAAGAGCAATGTTCGAGGGAAGTTTCGGGACTCGCTATGTGACCTTCGAACTCGATGATTGGGCGTTCACAGAGCAGTCTGCAAAGCAAAAACTCCTGCGTCATTTCGAGGTGAAGAACCTGAAAGGATTTGGCGTAGAGCATATGCAAAGCGGCATCATAGCTGCTGGCGTTATCCTGCAATACATGGAGATGACGCAACATCAGCAACTTGGCCACATCACTTCCCTTCGTCGCATCGAGGAAGATCGCTTTGTGCGTCTCGATAAATTCACAGTCAGAAACCTCGAGTTGCTGAGCAGCATGAACGAAGGCGGCATTTCGCTCCTCGACGTTATCGACAAGACGGTCACTCCGATGGGTGCTCGAATGTTGCATCGTTGGATGCTCTTTCCCCTGAAAGACCCAGCTCAAATTGCTAAGCGGCAAGATGTTGTGGAGAGTTTCTTCCGCAATCCCGATACGAGAGAGGCAGTCTTGGAGCCGCTCCAAACAGTTGGCGACCTCGAGCGCATCATTTCAAAGGTGAGTGCAAGGCGCGTTTCACCTCGTGATATAGTGCAGTTGCGAGTGGCTTTGCAGGCAGTTGAATCGATAAAGTTAACGTGCCAAGATGCCGAAGATAACACGCTTCGTGAGATAGGTCAGCAGCTTGAACTTTGTGCCGAGATTCGCGATAGGATTGCTCGCGAAGTGCGTCCCGATCCGCCTTTGCTGGTTGCGAATGGTGGAGTCATCATGGATGGTGTGGATGCGGAACTCGATGAGTTGCGAAAGATTGCATATCAGGGCAAGGGTTACTTGCTGGAGATGCAGCAAAGAGAAATCGAGGCGACAGGCATCCAAAGCCTCAAAATCGGCTACAACAACGTGTTTGGCTACTATCTCGAAGTGCGCAACACCTATCGCGACCAAGTGCCTGAAGGCTGGATTCGCAAGCAGACTTTGACTCAAGCGGAACGCTATATCACTCAGGAACTTAAGGAATATGAGGACAAGATTATGGGTGCGGAAGAACGCATCCTTGCCCTCGAAGCACAACTCTTCGACCGGCTTATCACGGCGCTTGCAGAGTATGTGACGCCCATCCAGAAGGACGCTTCTCTGCTTGCCCAGCTCGATTGCCTGCTTTCCTTCGCTCAAAGTGCTGAGGAGAATCGTTACATCCGTCCAATAGTAGATGATAGCGATGTTATAGACATTCATGGAGGGCGTCATCCGGTTATTGAAAAGCAGCTCCCAATCGGGGAAAGATACATCGCGAACGATGTTTTCCTCGACACCCAAACGCAGCAAATCATCATCATTACTGGTCCGAATATGGCTGGTAAGAGTGCTTTGCTTCGTCAGACGGCACTCATCACTTTGCTCGCTCAAATGGGAAGTTTCGTGCCGGCAGAGAGTGCACGAATCGGTTATGTTGACAAAATCTTCACTCGAGTAGGGGCGAGCGACAACATCAGTATTGGCGAGAGCACTTTCATGGTTGAGATGAACGAGGCTGCAGGCATTTTGAACAACCTCTCGGAACGCAGTCTTGTGCTCTTCGACGAACTTGGAAGGGGCACGAGCACCTACGATGGAATTTCGATTGCATGGGCCATAGTGGAGTACATACACGAGAATAACAGGGGTCATGCCCGTACGCTTTTCGCCACACACTACCACGAGTTGAACGAGATGGAGAAGAGTTTCTCCCGCATCAAAAACTTTAATGTGAGCGTGAAGGAAGTCGACGGAAAGGTCATCTTCTTGCGTAAGCTCGAACGAGGCGGGTCGGAACACAGTTTTGGCATTCATGTGGCGAAACTTGCAGGCATGCCCAGAGCCATTGTTGCAAGGGCGAATGTCATCCTGAAGGAGCTCGAAGGAGCCGTCAACCATCAGAATCTTGGCGGAAAGATCAAGGCGGATCAAGGCCCAGACAGTGGTGTGCAGCTCAACTTCTTCCAGCTCGACGACCCTGTCCTCTGCCAGATTCGCGACGAGATACTCGGCTTGGACATCAACAATCTGACGCCTTTCGAGGCACTCAGCAAGTTGAACGACATCAAGAAGCTCGTCAAAGGAAGCAATTAAACACGTCGAAAGACTAAACTTAACATGTCGAATTGCAAAACATAGCGTGCTTATTTCGTTGCAGCGTCGCGACAATGCAATTGCAGCATCGCGACTGTGCAATTGAATATACGCGACCATGCAATCAACTTAACTATGAAAAGAGACTTAGAAGACCGCATACAGAAGGCTGTGGAGCTGTTCATGCAGGGTTACGGCTGCTGCCAGAGCGTAGTTTGTGCCTTTTCGGACCTTTACGGTTTGGACGAGGAGATGGCGCTCAGGATTAGTGCCGGTTTTGGTGGAGGCGTGGGAAGAATGCGATTGATGTGTGGAACGTGCTCTGCTTTGGTGATTCTGGCGGGCTTGGAGAAAGGGCAAACTCGTGGCGAAGACCGTGAAGGGAAGGCTGCTTGCTATCAGCTCGTTCGCGAACTTCTCGAGACGTTCCGCCAGAGAAACGGCAGCATCATTTGTGCCGAACTGCTTCAAATGCAAGGCGTTAAAGCGGAAACGAATACGGCCCAGCCAGACGAGCGAAATGCCGAATACTATCGCGTCCGCCCCTGTGCCCGTAAGGTCGAGAGTGCGGCCCGTGTCTTTGCAGAATACTTAAGCAATCAAAACAAATAAAATAGAAACTATGAAAAAACATTTTATCACTTTTGCGGTGCTGGCACTAAGTGCCTTAGCCTGCAACGCACAGAAGCCTGTTGGCAAACTTATCGACCATCATTTGGCTAAGCCCTGGCGGGAATCTGTTTGGATAAGCGCCCAAGATGCTCAAGTTGTCACGGGACAAGTGCACGACGGTACAAGGGCAGCCGATGGCGCAAGCTGGTTCGTCAGCAAACCTCGCAATTCGAAAAAGGTCAAGCAAGCTGTCTGGGTGACATCCGCTCTTGGCACTTACGATCTTTACGTTAATGACTATCTTATCGGTGACGAGGTCTTGAAGCCCGGCTTCACGCATTATGAGAAGACAAAATACGCTTTTGCCTACGACATAACAAAGGCTTTCAACAAAGGTGCAGGACTGGAGAACGAGCTGGCTGTGCAGGTGGTGCCGGGCTGGTGGGCAGACAAGATTATCACCCCTGGCGGCCACGACGGCATGATAGGCAAGAAGGTAGCCTTCAGGGGTGTTCTTTGCCTGACATACACGGACGGCTCGGAGGAATACTTTCCAACAAACCTGACGGACTGGAAGGCTGGTGTGTCGGGTCCCGTCATACATGCTGCCATCTTCGACGGCGAGGACTATGATGCCCGCCAGATGTGGTGGCGGGAGGATGACTTGTCTCAGCCAGAACTGAATACAGAGTTTCAAGGTAAGGTGTTCCCAACGAATGGCGCAGAGATATATCATCGTTGGGATCTCGCTTTGTCTCCTGTCAAGGCTTATACATGGAAGGGAACGACAGGAGCTACCGACCAGTACGGCAAAGTTAACATCGTCGAGGAGTTCGCTCCGGGAAAGCCCATGACGGTTCGTCCTGGTGAGACACTCGTGATTGACTTTGGCCAGAATGCCTCCGCTGTACCTGCCTTCGAGTTCAAGGCAAAGAGTGGTACTGTGCTGACTTGTCTGCCTTCGGAGCTTTTGAACGATGGCAATGGCGCAAAGAGTCGTGGCATGGACGGGCCGGAAGGAAGTTGCCATCGCTTGAATCTTCGCATCCCGGACACAGGAATGATTCTCCGCTATACGTTTCGTTTCAATGCAGAATGTCTTTTTGCTCGGCATCCGGGCTATTCTTGTTTCATCCCCCAAAGCACCTTCTTCGGCTATCGTTTCGTGTCGATAACGGCCACGGACGAGGTCACAATCCGCTCCATAAAGTCTGTCCCCGTAACTTCCATCTCGAAGGAAATGGAGACGGGACACATTGAGACGGGCAGCGAGGACATCAACAAGCTCATCTCGAACACGCTTTGGGGACAACGTTCGAACTATCTGTCCGTTCCCACAGACTGCCCTCAGCGCAATGAACGCTTGGGTTGGACGGCCGACACACAGGTTTTCACCGAGACCGGAACCTTCTTTGCCAATACGGATCGCTTCTTCCATAAGTGGATGCGGGACATGAGAGACACACAGTCACCCACAGGAGCTTTCCCAGGAGTTGCGCCTCTGGCACAGTACGGAGCAGGCGACGGCAAGGGCAATGGCGATATGATGCGCCTCGGTTGGGCAGATGCGGGCATCATCGTGCCGTGGACCATTTGGAAACAATTCGCGGATAAAGGCATAGTGGAAGAGAATTGGGACGCAATGAACCTCTTCATGAATCACATCTACGAAACGAAGTACGAGCATACAGCCATGACTTCGGAGAACGGCAACTACCAATGGGCGGACTGGCTTAGCTATGAGCCTTTGGAGAGTTGTAGTGGAAGAAGCCATCAGAACGGTCAGCCAAAGCCCGAGACGATTGTGTATTGGAACTATCTCAGCGCGTCGTATTGGGCAATGGATGCTGGCATGATGCGTGATATGGCACAGGCCATCGGTCGTGACGCCTCGGAATACGAGAAAATGCTTGCAGAGGCAAAGGCATACATTAAAGAGAAGTTCCTCAATTCCGACGGATCGTTCAAACTCGACATCCTTAACACGATGCAAACTCCGGCACTTTTCGCCCTCAAGAACAACTTGCTTGAAGGTCAGGCAAAGGCAAACATGATTGCCCGCCTGAAAGAGAACTTCCGCCAGCACGACAATTGTCTGCAGACAGGTTTCCTTGGCACATCCATTCTCATGCAAACCCTCACGGACAATGGTATGCAGGATATCGCCTACGAGCTCCTTTTCCAACACAAGAACCCATCGTGGCTCTATTCCGTGGATAACGGGGCGACGACGATTTGGGAACGTTGGAACAGCTATACCGTGACTGAGGGTATGGGGCCGCGAGGCATGAACAGCTTCAATCATTATGCTTACGGATGCGTTTGCCAATGGTTGTGGGAGACGGCTGCCGGCATTGCTGCCGACCCGAAGGAACCTGGCTTCAAGCACATCATTATGAAGCCCGTTCCTGACAAGCGCCTTGGTCATCTCAAGGCAGAGTATAAGTCGGCGGCTGGTTTGATTAAGAGTGCTTGGCAATATAAAGGCGACCAATGGATTTGGACCTTCACTATTCCAAAAGGCGCGACTGCCTCTGTCACTTTGCCAGGCGAGACGACTTCGAAGGAATATAAGGCTGGCACCTATACCATAAAGCGATAGGCGGCTCCTTTCCATGCGTTTTGCCCTGCTTCTCTTACTGCTGTCTTTCACAGTTCCTATTTCTGCTCAATACGATTGGGATGACTTTGTGGAGGAATACACCAGCGATGTGGAGCGGGCAGAAGAAGAGGACTTGCAACTTCATCTGCAGGAACTCAAGGAACTTTCCGAGCATCCTTTGAACATCAACACGGCAACCGTAGAGGATTTCCTACAGTTGCCATTCCTGTCTGAAGCCCAGATAGAGCAGATACATGCTTACATCTACCTTCACGGACAAATGCAGACACTCTCGGAACTGCGGCTTGTTCCACTTATTGATGATGTGACTCGGAGACGCATCTCCTTGTTTGTCTATGCCGAACCCGAGAAGCAAGAGACAAAGGAAAGTGGTTTGTTCGCTCATCTTCGCAATGACTTCTCTTCGCGCATCGATATACCTCTTTATTATAGGGTAGGCCAGCAAAAGCAAACAGGCGGTTATCGAGGCGATCCTCTCTACCATCGCATTCGCTATACTCTAGGTAACAGTCGGTACTTCCAAGCAGGTTTTCGTATGGAAAAAGATGCTGGCGAACGCTTTTACGACAGCTATGGAGCCTTCGCTATGTTGCATGATGTGGGCATTTTGCAGCGAGCAATTGTAGGAGACTATCGTATCGGTTTTGGCGAAGGCTTGGTTGTGGGCGGAAATGTCTGGAATAGTAAAAGCACGCCGACACTCAAGACTCAAGGCGGCATTCGTCCCATGAAAGGGATGGACGAGACAAACTTTCTTCGAGGGGCTGCTGTGACGCTTTCTTTGGGCAAGCATATCAACCTGAGTGCCTTTGCATCTTATCGGAAAAGGGATGCCACATTGACAAATCAGGGAGAAGTGCAGACGCTTCTTACCAGCGGTTATCATCGGACAGCAACAGAATGGGAGCGAAAGAGGAATGTTGGAAGTACAGTTTTAGGCGGGAATGTCGAATGGTACAACAAGGGCTTCCACTTGGGAGCAACAGGCTATTGGCAGAGGTTCAGTCGTTCTCTCAATCCGGGTAACCAGCAATATCGAGCCATTTATCCAAGAGGAACAACCTTTGGGATTGCCGGAGTGAACTACGGCTACACGCGTTATCGCTTTTCGCT
>Ga0310786_10007036_pt1 | contig 14775 bp, 7 predicted proteins | sample AusTroGonzalo_MG_FD_203881 | JGI IMG/M metagenome (GOLD analysis project Ga0310786, IMG submission 203881) | Bovine rumen microbial communities from tropical cattle in Woodstock, Queensland, Australia - Gonzalo_03 (v2) (version 2) | ecosystem: Host-associated > Mammals > Digestive system >... | reverse complement strand
GACGATTGGGACGATATCGACCTCTCCGATCTCGTGGATGAAGGCGACGTTTCCGAAGACTCTTCTGACGGAGCGGAAGGAACCGCAGAAGACACGGCGACCGACACGCAGGGAGAAGACAACTCCGAATCTACTGAAGCAAACCCCGCAGAGGCAGAGGAGGAGAGCGGAGCGCAAGCTCCTGTGAGTACCGAGCCGGAAGCAAGTACAGACCAGTATTTTGACCTGAAGGTTCTCGGTCAGGACAGACGGCTTACGCGAGATGAAATGATTGCCGCCGCGCAGAAAGGTCTCGACTATGACCGGATCAGAAGCAGATACTCCGATCTCCAGAAGGAGCGCGAGGCCAACGCCTCTTCTGTGGAGCTCGTGAAGGAACTGGCTGATGCTCAGGGCATTCCCGTAGACCAGCTTATCACGAACGTACGTGCCGCCGCGCTTGCCAGAAAGGAGAACATCTCCCTCGAAGCCGCCACTGAGCGGATCAAGATCAAAGCGAGAGAGGATGCTGTCTCCAAGAGAGAAGCTGCCTTCCAGCAGCAGGATGCTGCCGTACAGCAAGAGGCAAATGAGAGGGCGGCTCGTAACCGCCAGTTCGTGTCCTTCTTCCAGAAACACCCGACTGTCAAGCCCAGCGACATTCCCCAGCAGTGCTTCATCGACATGAAGAACGGGATCCCCTTGGAGTATTCCTATGACAACCAGATGGCAAGCCGCCAGAGATCTGAGTCGGCTAAGGCTCTGAGTGCCAAGGACAAGCGGATCAAGGAGCTGGAGGAACAGATCGCTTCCCTGGGCAAGAAAAACAACTCACAAAATCAAAATCAACGAAACGCCGCCAGAAGCGTCGGCAGTGCGGATACTGCCGGTAAAGCATCCAAGGACGATGCCTTCGATGCTGCGTGGTATGACGGCACATGACATGGAGGTATGAAAAATGTCTGTCAATCTCGCTACCAAATATGAAACCAAGCTCGACGAGCGTTATCAGGCCGGTTCCTTCACCGACAAGTGGGTGGGCCAGAACTACAACTGGGATGGCGTTAACACCATCAAGATCTGGACTCTGCTGACCGACGACCTGAACGACTATAACAACAGCGCCAGCTCCAACCGCTTCGGCACCCCGTCCGAGGTCGATGACGAGATCAACACCTACACCCTGAGCAAGAAGCGCAGCTTCTCCAAGGTCTTCGACGAGACCAACATTCAGGACACGATGTTTATCCGCAAGGCGAACACCTACCTGAAGCAGATGTGGGACGAGCGTTATGTCCCCGAGATCGATAAGTATCGTCTGACCACCTGGGCCAACGGTGCCGGTAACGTGACCGTCGCCGCCGCTCTGACCAAGAGCACCATCATCGCCGCCCTTCGCGTCGGCATTGAGACTCTGGATAACGCCAACGTCCCCAGCGAGGGCCGCGTTATCTTCATGAAGCCTGCGATGGTGACTGCGTACATGCTCTCTTCCGAGATGCAGTACCAGCAACAGTTCCTCGCTGACGGCGTGATCAAGGGTCAGGTCGGCCAGTTCTCCGGCTGCCCCATCGTTCAGGTTCCCGAGTCCCGTCTGCCTGAGGGTCTGCACTTCATGATCAAGTACAAGCAGGCTTCCGCCGACCCGATGAAGCTCCGTATGCTCCGCGTCAACACCGACGCTCCCGGCTTCTGCGGCTCCCTGATGGAAGGCCTTTGCCGTTACGACTCCTTCGTTCTGGCTCAGAAGGCTGATGGCATCTACTGCCACTTCCTGACTGCCAAGGCCGCGACTGCTCCGACCTTCAGCCGCAGCACCACGTCCCTGACCATCACTTCCAGTGATTCCGGCACGATCAAGTACACCAAGGACGGCTCCAACCCGAAGACCAGCCCGACTGTCGCCACCTATTCCAGCGCCGTTACCGTTGCTGTCGGCGACAAGGTTCGCGCCTATGTCGAGAAGAGCGGCATGATCAACTCTGGCATCGCTGCCTACGACGTGACCAGCGTATCCTAATTTTCCTTGGGGCGGGTTTTCCGCCCCTCCTATAGCGCGTTAACACAATGGTAGTGTACATGACTTTGACTCATGGAATCTAAGTTCGATCCTTAGACGCGCCGCCATACGGGGCGGCAGCGGCTTTCGGCAAATCTAAAATAATAATTTAGAATGTGCTCTGCCGTCCCGTTCACCGAAAGGAGAGATCCAAATGCCTAGAAACAATTCACCTGACGCGAGAAGCAAGCTTTCTGAAGAGGCCAAGGTTTTCAACACCAAGGTTGACGAGTTCATTAAGCTTGTTGATTCCGGCGTTTTCGCCGTTCCCTCCGACTATAACCTTATCACCTTCCTCGGCATCAAGACCAACCGGCTGAAATACTACAAAGAAAAAGCAGACCAGCACGGATACCGGGACGGCTTCGATAAGCTGAAGATGTATCGGGAAGATTTCTGGACTCAGAAGAGCCTTGACAACAAGACGCAGACGAGCGCGATCTTCCATCTGAAGCAGCCGATGAACGGCGGTTATCAGGACAAGCAGGAACGCAGTACCGATCCGATCAAGGTCGAGGTCATGATCAAGGGCTGTGAAGGAGCATTCAAGTGAGGTGTGAGAAATGACCAGATGCAGGGATGTTTTCGATCTAGCCATCGCTCTGATGGACGAGGTGGATCTGGATACTGTCGCCACCAGAACGGAATACACGAAAGAATACAGGGCTAGAACGCCTTTCATTATCGAGACGCTCCTCCGTGAGCTTTACTTCGCATCGGATACGTTCAACAATCCGCGCCAGCCTGCGGGTCATCGTCCGATCCCTCCCTATATCATTCCGTCCGGCGTTACGCTCGACCAAAACAATCTGGAATCCTATATGAACAAGGTCATCGAGCTGGATGACTTCGTAGCGCGGACGATCCTTCCTTATGGACTGGCCGCGCATTTGCTCATTCAGGAGGATGTTCAGACTGCCTCGTTCTTCCAGCAGAGATATGAGGAGCTTCTGCGCTGGTACAGGAACTCTATCCCTCAGGACTGGGAATCCGTCTGGAGCGTTTACGGCATGATGAATGAGCATGGTCAGTATTCGAGGTGGTGAATTATGGCAACGATCAGCACCGTTACTGACACTACAATCTTCCAAATCAAGCGTTGGCTTGGCCTTCATGAGAGTCCGGAGGGCGATACCAGACTGAAGCTGGGCGAAGCCGCTGAGCTTCGGAATTGGCGCATCACCTCCGAAGGATCCTTGCAGATTCGTAAAGGCACTGAGATGGTGCGTAAATTCGGCGCAAGATCCAATGGGGATTGGGTCGGTACACCGATCATGGGAATGTGGCACGGCTTTCTGTACGATCAGAACCATCTGCTCGTGGCGACTGGCGGCAAGGTCTATGACGTGAACTACAACCAGACTACCAGCACCACCGATTACATGAATGACCACTTTGACGAATGGGATGTCACTGAGCTAGGTGATGTCCAAAGCGGAGAGCATGTGGAGTTCATGCCGTATAACGGTGTTATTTACGTTCTGGACGGCAATTCCTTGCAGAAGTGGGATGGTCATTCCGCCAGCCTTGATACGGTCTCAGGCTACGTTCCCATCATTCTGGTCGGCTGCTCTTGTTCAACCGGCGCTGGCAGCATGCTTGAAGAGACAAATCTTCTGAATGCCAAACGGATCATGTGGTATACCGTCAGCGCAGAGGAAGCGGCTCAGGCTTCGCTCACGTTCAACTTTCAGGAGCATCCTTTCGCAACGCAAGACATGAAGAATGCCATCGTAATCACGAACCGTGCGACAGGCGTGGCCTATGCCCATGATACCTATGTCACGTTCGAGACTGAACTCATTGATTCTACTGAATATATTACTGGCGTGACGCTCGGGAACGGCGCGGTTATCCCGAACGGCCCGAACGTTATCGCCATTGAATACGACATGTCCGGTGTGGACGGATATGATTTTCGTTCCGAGATCGTCTCCAACCGCTACTGGGAGTTCTACAACGGAGAGAATGATAACAGGGTTTTCCTGTACGGGAACGGGTCGAACATCTGCTACTACTCGGGGCTGGATGGAGCAGGGAATCCGACTGCGGAATACTGGCCTGCAATGAACCAGATCGCAATTGGGGAATCGAATACTCCCATTACCGGCATCATCCGCCACTTTACCAAGCTTCTGTGCTTCAAGACCACTAGCACATACTCCATCTCGTTCAGCAACGTCGTGCTGGACGATCAGAGCGTTAAGGCCGGTTTCTATTACAAGCCGACGAACAGAGAGCTTGGCAATGACGCTCTCGGTCAGGTGAGGCTTGTGAACAACAACGCAGTTACGTTGTGCAACGGCAACATCCTGCTGTGGAGATCTTCTTCCAGCGATGGGTCGCTGACTTACGATGAGCGTCAAGCCAAGATCATGTCCGACAGGGTGGATAACACCGTAAAGACGTTTGACCTCAAGTCTGCGTATTGCTATGACTGCAACTACGATACGGAATACTATGTCTGTCAGGGCGGAAATGTCCTCGTCTACAACTACGGACTGGATGTCTGGTATAAGTACTCCAACCTCCACATCAACGCCATCGTAGAGATCGATCACACCATCTACATGGGTATGGCAGACGGGTCGATCAGAAGATTCACAAGGAACGCCAGAGGCGATTATAAGCAGCCTAGAATCGCAGAAGTCTTCGACGGTACAAACCCATTGACCAATCTTCCCTATGGCGGAAGCGGAGAAGAAAAGTGGTATACCAAGTATTACTATTCTTCCGGACACACTATGCGCCGATGCTATGTTCAGTATGGTCTTCCATATGCCGACGCGACCGGGACTCTACTCTCTGCCAACACACCTGTCCTGATCGATGATGGAATCGAAGAGATCGATGCATTCTGGAGAAGCGGTACGCTCTCCTTTGACCGAGACTGGAAGAGAAAGATATCCATGGTCATGTGGCTGAACGTCCTTCCGGAAAGCGACGGCGGCTTCTATGTCCGACACGTTTCTGACAGGCGCGCATCCTATCCGGAAAAGATCATAAGCTTTCCGTCGTTCGGCTTTGCCAACATCAACTTCAATGCATTCGACTTCGGCGCTCTCCGATGGGCGAAAGCGATCCGCGTAAAGATGCGCGTGAAGAAATACGTTTTCTATCAACTCATCATGGAGAGCAAATCCAAGACCGCAACTGCGACGATCCTCGACGCAGATATTCAAGTCCGTTACTGGGCTAACGTAAAGGCAGGTAGATAATATGGCAACTTCTCTCACGGCTTATGCAGACTCTATGGAGTCGGCCTATCAGAACGCTAACTCCAGCAAGGTAACTAACAAGCTTTCCGTCACTCCCGATCCGGTCAACCCCGGTACGGGGACGATGCCGGGCGGCGCATCTAAGAACACTCCCGCGAATGATCAGACTGGGGCGAGCAAGGATTCTCTGGTCAAGGGATCTACTAAAACCCCAACCCCGTCCGATCCCGCCAAAGGCGGCACGAGCAATCCATATACTCCGCTTAACCCCGACAATCCAACACCGAGCAATCCGACCAATCTTCCGACCGGCGGCGACCTCGACCCTCAGAAATATGAACCGTCGCCCGGCACTCCGACCCTGCCCACCGGCGGCGATCTGGATCCGCAAAAGTTTGAACCCAGCCCTGGAACGCCGACCCTGCCCACCGGCGGCGATTTGGATCCCCAGAAATTTGAACCGTCTCCCGGCACGCCGACTTCTCCGACTCAGAAGAAGGAAAGCGTTGTCGGCGATACCTATACCTACGAAGACTTTGTTCGCGAGGCACAGGAGGCGAAGGCTCAGCAGGAGAAGGCCCTGTCCATGGTCAAGGATCTTCCTGACAACCTCGTTCCCGATCAGGTGAAGAGCGGTCAATATACATGGGCTGAGTGGCTCGATTTTGCCCAGAAGCATCCGTCTATTCCGTGGAACGTCAAGTTCAACCAGTGGCAGGAGGAGATGGACAAAATCTCCCGGCGCACAGGCGGAGCTCTCGAAAAGGAGGGGTTTGATCCAAAGATCCCGACTCAGCCTGAGCAACCCACTCAGCCGACTTCCGGCACGGGATCCGTCAGCGTGATCGGAAGCTATCGGCTTCCGGTAGACATCGAAAGTTTCGAGCCAGAAGTGCGGAGCGCGATTGAGCGTACTGCTCTGCAAGGCGGCGGGGTTCCCAGAGCCCTTGATTCCGGTACGCTCAGTCAGGAAGACTACGAGCGTTTCATGCAAGGCAAGATGTCGCTTGATGAAATCCGCAACATTATCGTACCGGCGTTCAGAGAAGGCTTCAAGGCAAGTATGCCTGAGCGCCCTACTCCTACCGAGAATCCGACCGGCGGCGATCTGGAGCCTGAAGGATATGAGCCGAGCCCCGGCACACCGAATCCCCCTACCGGTGGAGATCTTGAACCTCAGGGATATGAACCGAGCCCGGGAACGCCGAACCCGCCCGAGATCGCCCAGCAAGAGCCGATCGGCGGCGGCGGAGGAGAAAGCGGCCTGTCCTATCCTGCCTCTCCTGCGGAGCTTCCTGACGAGCTGATTCCGGAGCAAGTCAAGTCCGGAAAGTATTCGTGGGATCAGTGGGTCAACATGATGAGAAACAACCCTGCCGCGCCCTGGAATGTGCAGTACAGAGCATGGCAGGCCGAGCAGGGCTATCAGGGCACAACGCAAGCCGAGCCAAGCCCCGGCACGCGGTACCGGGCGAGTCAACAGGGCGAACTCGTCACTCCATTTCAAAATTACAGCCTCACGACGTATCACGTTCCTGATAGCAATGCTGTGACAACGACGACCAAATTCCCTGATGAGCTCCACGTTCCCCAAAACGATCTATCCTTGACAGATGCAAAAACATTACAGCAAGTCCTCTATGGATCTGGGAATCTTGTCGCCCTGGAGAATGGTACCCTGAGCAGGGATGACTGGGATCGCTTCCGTTACGGGAACATGAGTGAGGAGGATGTTCGTCGTTACATCCTTCCCGCGCTCAAGCAGGGCGTTGTATTCTATAAATATAACGTGTACGGTAGCCCGTATTCTACGCAGGCGAACCAAGCCGAACTGATGTACCAGAGAGCGCAATCCTCCACGCCTGTTAAGAGCGGATCCTTTAGTCTGTAAGGAGGAGTCCAAATGCCTAACGATATGTTCAAAATGGCAGAGCCGGATCTCAAGGCCAATGCCGACATTGCGGCGAATCAACCCAATGTAGCCGCAAACCCCAACAACAACCCCGCCAATGTTCTGTCTGAGGCTGGCAAGCAATGGATGGACACCAAGGCGGATAGTTCCTATGGTCAGGTCACGAATGATTCCGGCGTTTATGATAACCCCTACGCTCAGCGCACCGAGGCTGGCGATCAGTATGGGCGCAAGTATGGCACGGGAAACTACACCGTGTGGGGCGACGGAACCGTTACGGTCAGCGACGGCTACCAGAATATCATGGGTCGTTTTGACTCCGCCGGTAACTGGCATCCGAGCCTGTCCGGAGAGAACCAGTATCTCGCAGACAGCTGGGCGGAGGCTGCCAGAAACGCGATCCTCGCGTCCGGACACGAGTTCAACGGCGACGGATCTGAGTGGGCGAACTATTCCGGCGAAGGCAGCTACGGTGGCATCGACTGGGACAGCATGTCTGATGCAGAACGCAGACAAATGATCGAAGCGCTTGGTCTGACCGGAGAAGGCCCGTGGACGCGCACGAGAACTTATGAACAGGCGCTCCGCGACTATGTGGATCAGGTCTATGGCAAAGACACGATCATCGTAAACGACGATGATCTGGCCAGCGGCAAGGTCAAGCTGGAGAAAGGCCAGAACTATGTCCTCGAGAGCACGCTCCGCACAAGTGGATTCCTTGAGGATCTGAACAACGACAATCTTCAGCACGCTGTTGGCGGTGGTGGCCCTAACGCAGACGGGTCGTACAGCCCCCTCATTCCGAGCGACAGCCTTGCTCCAAGAAGTTCCGTTGTCGGCGGTGGCTATGGCACAGGTGGCGATACCGGCGGCGGATATGGCGTAGGAACCGGAACATCCGATTCCCTCTCCGCACTCATCCAGCAGATCATGCAGAGCAATGAGGAGACTCCGAAGAGCATCGAAGAGCTCAACGGCCTCATCGACAGCTACGGGACTGACTGGGATGCGCTTCGCCAGAGGCTCCAGCAGGACTACGGCACGACTGATCTGAGCCAGATCCGGGAAGCCCTTGCACAGATGCCGAGCATTCCCGATCTCGACATGGGCACTTCTGATGCGTAACGAAGCAATGAAGGCGTATCAGGATATGCTTGGTCAGAAGACCGAGCTCCACTTCGAGACTCCTGACAGAAGCGGAGAAGAGTACAACCCGAACGATTACACCCAGCAGATCAACGAGCTCTATGATAAGAACTTCAATAATGCGAAGACGCAGATCGAGAACCAGCTTGCTCAGGGCGAGCTCACCATCGATCAGGCGATTGCCAAGCTCCCTGCCATCTATGAGGCTGGGATGAACGACATGGCCACGCAGTACGAAATCAACAAGCGCAACGCAAACGAGTATAACAACGCCAATGGCCTTTCTTCCGGCGCGAAGGCTCAGGCCGCTCTCGCCATGAACAACGTCTATCAGAGCAACATGGCGGCTTACCGGCTTGAACAGGCCAATGCGATTCAGGAGTATGAGGATCAGCGCGCACAGCTCCGTCTGCAAGCTGAGAACGCCGTCACGGAAGCTCTCATGCAGAACGATTCCGAGCGGTCTGCCGCGATCCTTGCAGAGTATCAGAGGCAGGATCAGCAGTCCTTCCAGGTCTTCCTTCAGAAGATGGATCAGGACTACAAGTACTACGCGCTTGCGACCGAACAGGAGATCCAGAGAGCGCAAATGGAGGAGAGCCAGCGCCAGAGCAACATGACCGCTCAGCTTCATATCATGGATCAGGAGCTCGATCGCCAGTACAAGAACAACCAGCTCAAGATGCAGCAGGCAGAGATGGCGATGCAACAGTGGCAGTTCACCGTCTCCACCGGCATGGACATCGCCAAGCTGGAAGAGTCCATCCGCCAGAGCGGTATCGACACGGAGCTTTCGATTGCACAGCTCGCGCAGCGTGATGGCGAGTTCAAGATCAATGCCAAGATGAATGTCGCCCAGCTTGCTGAGCAGATGCGTCAGTTTGGCATCGACACGAACATCACTCTGGCTAAGCTTGCTGAACAGCAGAGAGAGTTCAACATCAATGCCAACATGTCTCAGGCGGAGCTCAAGGAGAAGATCAGACAGTTCAATGCTAGCCTCCAGCTCCAGCAGCAGGAGCTCCAGCTCAAGCGCGATCAGCTTACGGCGCAGACCGATCTCTCGAACAGAGAGCTTGAGGAAAAGATCCGTCAGGCTGATATGGACTATGAGCTCACGATGCAGAAGCTCGGGCAGGGCGGTGGCTATACTGGCGGAGACCAAACGCCGACCACCGGCACGACAGAAATCAACAGCTTCATCGAGACGCTACAGAGGGAAATCAACAACCGCAATACCGACATGCCGGGCCAAGGGCCTGAATTTGAGAACGAGGACTCCCTTGAAGATTACGTCGCTTCTTGGGTATACAGTTTCCTGAATTCGCCCGCCGGTGACGGCTGGACGATTGAACAAGTGTATCAACGCCTTAAACCGACTTTGGACACATACACGAAGTAACGACCGGGAGGTAATCCAATGCCTTTTGATTTCAATAAGTTTAACAGCGAGCTCAACCGCCTGAAGAAGAAGGAAGAAGATGACGTTCTTCAGGATCTGCTCGGGCCTTCCCGCAAAACGATTTACACGAGCGATGCTTATGAACACGACGAAGAGGGTAAGCGCGTTCGTGATGAAGAGGGAAACTATGTAATTGAAGATCCCTCCAAGACGCGCGAAGTTATCTCCTGGCTCGATGCTGGGAAGCTGCGCGAGCTCGGCTATACCGAAAATGATATTGCACACATGTCTTCTAGAGCGGCTCATAACTGGGCCGCTCTGGAGAGCAATAAGCGTGCTATCGAACGGCAGGAAGAGCAAGCTCGGATTTGGGACATGGCGGAACGCCGCAATGCTGCGGCAAATGCACAAGAGCGAAGCAGGCTTAGGGAAGACCTGATCTCGGATGCCACGGAGAAGGAAAACTTCTCGTTGGCCGACAAATTCAAATCAATGAGCATTTGGGACGATCTGGAAGATATGTCCCTTGACCGTTCCCGCGCTTCTTATGACAGCGATAACAAGAACCAAAAGATGTACGGCTCGTACGGCAACTATTATCTTGATGTTGTTCCCGACCAGCAAGCCAACTATTACATTCAGGAAAACAACAATAAGCTGCAGATGCTCAACGGGCTCGTTGACGACATCAATGACCAACTGCTGAACGCCGGCGTGGTCGGTCGCTTCGACAAAACGACCGGCAAGTGGACGACCAACAAGGATCTTCGCGAGCAGAAGAAAGCGTATGAGGAGCAGATCAAGGCTCTGGAAGATGAGAACCGTCATCTCGAACAGCGCAAGGAATCCCGCGTGATGGCAAACGGCATTGTTGAAGAAAGCGGCTCTAAGACGACCTTCCGCACTGCCGATCAGTTCCATGAGTATGTTGCTGCCAAAGAGAATGCGCTCAATTCTCAGGCTGACTCGACCAAGGCCCTGCGTGAATACTATCAGTATGTCTCCCAGTATGGCACGCGCAGCGACCCGGATAAAGTGAGAGAGCTTGCAGACGCGGCTGAACGAGCTTCGGAAGCGGCGAAAGCAGCTGCATACAAATTCGTAGATGACTACGACGAGGTTACCAAGGCCAGAAACGAAGAGCTGGACTTCGACGGATATATGGATCGTGCTCAGCAGTGGCGTGAGAAAGCCGCCGGCATCCGCGCAATGGTTTTGAGCGGGGATACTTCCGTATCGCTGGCCGATGCAGAAGCGTTCGAAGAAAAAGCCAAAACTCTGGAACAGGCCGCGATGACCCTGATGGACGCTGATCGTCTCCAGGAATATTTTGATAAGGCTGATAAGACGGTTCGCCGGTATGAAGATATTCTGGAGGATGCGGAAAGGGAATTCAAGGAGCAAAGCTTCGGCGATTATTCCACCGCGAACATTCTCTTCCGGACGGACAAGGATGAATACCTGAGCTATATCGCCGACCACCTTTTCTCCGGCTCCACCGAAGAAGCACAAGCCGCCATTATGCGCATGAAGAGCCTTGGCGACGATCCCTTCCGTTCTGCGGCGAACAAGGATACGCTTCAGGCACAGGCTGACCAGATCCGCTCCGCCATGGAGACCACGAATGATCCGGCGGTTTATCAGGAGCTTGAAAAGTCCTTGCGGTCTGTTGAAGAGCAACTGACCGGAGAAGATACGTCTCAGTCGATGCAGAACGCAATCGACTATTGGACGAGAGCTTTCGTTCAGGGCAAGATCGGTGAGGCGAAATCCGAGCGTGAGCAGTATGCTGCTGAATTCGGGCGCAGAGCCAACGAAGCTTTCGAGAAGACGCTGAATGAGGAAGGCAACGAAAAACTGAAAGCGCTGTACGAGAAATTTATCGATGCAGCGTTTTCTGATGACAGCGCCTCGGATGAATCGGTTTATTCTATGAACTCTCAGTTCTTCGGCGGCTCTTCCGTCAAAACCCCATATCAGGCGGCGCTTGCAAACCTGAGGAATGCGCTGAAAGAAGATGGTCAGTTTACAGACCAGCAGATCAAGGATATCATTGAGTTCAACCGGCAGGCCGCCAGGGAATTCAAGGCAAATCAGGAAGAAGAATGGGTTAAGAAATACATGACCGGCAAGGGCAAGGGTATCTATGGTACGCTTGCTTCTGTCGCCACGAATCTCGCATCCGGACTCGGATTTATCGAGGCCATCAGAATGAAATACTTCAATGGCTCTCACTACCAGCTCGTCGATGTCAACGCGGAAGTTTTTGCACCTTATCGTATTACCAAGACGATCCGTGATAATGTCACGGAAACGATGGGGAAATGGGATAATGCCGTATTTGGCGGCAAGCCGATCTTCACACAGGCCTACGGCATCCTTACTTCTTCTGCAGACTCTATGGCTGCAATGTATCTTGGCATGGGTATTGGCGGCGCTCTCAGCATGGGCGGTGCCAGCGCGGCGTTTGCATCTGCTGCCGCACACCTGACCAGTTCGCTTTCAATCGGTCTTGCTGCCGGTACGGAAACGATCGTTGACCTCACCGAACGCGGGTTCGATGCCGGAGCTGCCTTGTGGGGCGGCGTAAGCGCGGCCATTTTTGAGTCCCTGTTCGAGACAGTTTCTCTGTCCCAGCTTGAGTTCATGCAGGAAGTCGGCAACGTCCAGCGGCTCTTCAGCAAGGACTTTGTGATCAACATGGCGAAGAGCTTTGGCGGCAACGCCTCCGAAGAAGCTGCGACTGAGCTTGCCAATCATCTTTATGATACCTGGGTGCATGGAGATCGTTCTGAGTGGGCGGATCTTCAGAGACAGTATCATGATGATTATATGAGCTATATCTTCGACCCGTCGAAGTCTGATGCTGAAAACGAAGAAGCGGCATGGAATTATGCCCGTAAGATGGCTTCCAAGAACGTCGGCGAAAAGGTCTTTGAGGCTGCTTGGACAGGCGGTCTGCAAGGCCTTCTGATGGGCGCGGGTGGTTTTGGCATTGCTCAACTCAAGGACAAGTTCAATCTGAGCGAAGCCGGCAAGGTCGTGAAGACGGATTATTCCAAGATGAACAATGCCGATCTTCGCAATCATTACAGAGAATCTATTCTGAACTATCAGAGCGTCGCGGCCTACTGCGAGAGCGTCAGCGAGGACGGCGTGCTTTCCAAGCGTCAGGAACAGATGCTCGCTGAAAGCGAACAGCACATGAAGGACGTTGGGAAAGAGCTCGAGAATCGCGATATGAGTGCTGTCACTACCGGTGAAGGCGTTAAGGTCGAAGGATATGATGGCGCATATTACACCATCAATTACGGCGACAAGTCCGGTGTACAGAGATATTACGGCGATGTCAAGGATGGAAAGCCGAATGGTATCGGTGCGAGCTGGAGCGCAAATGGAAACATTTTCTACGGTTCTTGGCAGGATGGTAAGCTTGTCAAAGGTATCGTTTACCTCCAAGACGGGCAGTACCGCATGATCCAGCCCGGCGATAATGGCCTTGACATTTCCGAGGCGAAGAACTTTACTGATAACGAGACATCCTTTAACGCCGATGTTCTTGTCAACATGGCGGCTGATACTTACGACAGTCGCGGTCGACTCGTCAAGGGAACTCTGCACTCTCAGGCTGATCAAATCCGTGCTGAGATGCAGAAGACCGAGGATCCCGCCAAGCTTCTTGAGCTTGGCGAGCAGCTTGATAAGGTTGAGGCTCGGCTGACCGAAGCGAACGAGGCTGCTGTTGAAGCGCGCCGTGAACAGAGGGAATCCGAATCCATCCTTCTCCCGATGGGATCTGTGCATCTTCCGTCGCACCGTATGCAGATCATGCAGATCATCGCCGAAGATCCCGGACCCTCTGCAGAAAAGAGCGCCCCGACGGCGAATGCGTCAGAGACGGTCGCAAGCCGTGAGCGCGGCGTTACCGCAGGGACGGAATCTGCTGCTGCCGCAGAGCGCGCAAAGCAGGGTTTGGTGGACGAAGATCACATCACCATGCACCAGACCAGCTTTGATGAATACAGCAAGCTCCTTGCCGAAGCAGATGAGCTTCAGGCGCGAATCAAAAAGGCTTATGAAAAGTCTCAAGGCAAGCGCACTGCCATCATCGCTTCCGATGAGGATCGCCTGGTTGAAGTCAAGAGACGCATTCTTTTCCTTGAAGGCGGCAAGCAGAAGAAGCAGAGCAAGGCAACTGGAAAGGCCAAGGAACAGCAGTCCGACAATAAGACCGCTCGTGATCGTGAGCACTTCCCCGGCGAGACCGAAGCGCTGTATTCCGAACTCAGACAGCTTAGCAACGCGCTTTCGAATCCTGAGCTGACCGCCGAGCAAAAACAAAATCTTGAAAAGCGTATCCGCAATATTGAAGAGACGATCCACTTCTACGAGACGGGTGAGTTTCTCAGTGAATCTGCTGAGCTTCGCGAGGAAATCGCTGTCATTATGGATAAGCTTAATGACAAGAAGCTTGGTACGCAGGAGAAGCTGGCTCTTCGCGATGAACTGGCCGATCTTCAGGAACAGCTTAAAAAAGCCGAGACCGCTGAAGACGGTGCGGCTGCATTCGAAAAGAATGAAAAGGAAGTCGAAAAAAATAAAGGGAATTCGAGCGTTCCCGGCGAAAATAATAATATAGAGGAAGAAGGCGCAGAACCGGCGAGGCTGGAGCCTGAGGAAACTGCTCCTGCCGAAGCTCCTGCTACGGAGCTCTCTCTCGCAGATGAGTACCGCTCTGTTCCGGCAACCGAGATTTATCCTCGCCTTGTCGAAGATGTCACCAGCGGAAGAGCCGACCTTGAGGTTGCTCTAGATGCGATTCAGGCCGTCTTCGACAATCTGGATATCGACGATATCCGTGACCGCATTAAGGCAGAGCTGGCTGAACGCGGCAAGAGCGCCACGCCGGTGAGCGAACCAGATTCCAGAATTACTGCAATTGACGCACGGATCAACGAACTGAAGGCGCAGATCGACGACAAGAAAGACGATATGCATGCGCAGTACGAAATCCTGCTGGAGATTGATCAACTGGAAAATGAAAAACTTTCTTTGGAGG
>Ga0310786_10007034_pt1 | contig 14780 bp, 11 predicted proteins | sample AusTroGonzalo_MG_FD_203881 | JGI IMG/M metagenome (GOLD analysis project Ga0310786, IMG submission 203881) | Bovine rumen microbial communities from tropical cattle in Woodstock, Queensland, Australia - Gonzalo_03 (v2) (version 2) | ecosystem: Host-associated > Mammals > Digestive system >... | reverse complement strand
TATAACCGGCGGCCTGAGTGAGGCCAGCAAACGCAAGGTTGAAGATTATTCCGGTCGTGTGATTGATTATGGAGAGGAGGAACGTTGATATCATAGGAAAGCTTGACTGGCTGACCATACTGATTGTGGTGGTCATAATGGTGTGCGGCTGGTTCAGCATATGCGGAGCCAGTGCCGACATGGAGAATCCGGACCTCTTCTCGTTTGCCACGCGTCCGGGTAAGCAGATGGTATGGATACTGTGTGCATTCGTGCTGGGTGCCGTGATGCTTTTCATTACCCAGAACTTTTATAATTCATACGCCTACATAATCTATATCGCTCTGCTATTGCTGCTCTTGTTTACCATATTCGTAGCCAAGGACACTAAAGGATCGCGTTCGTGGCTCAATCTGGGTCCGGTAAGCCTGCAGCCTGCTGAGTTTGCAAAGTTTGCCACTGCATTGGCGTTGGCCAAGTTTGTGGACAGGTTTGACTTCAATCCGTCTCATGTGGGTGACCTGCTCAAGGCATGTGCCGTATTTGTGGTTCCCATGTTCCTGATTGTCTGTCAGAACGAGACAGGTTCCGCATTGGTATACGTGGCTTTCCTTCTGGTTCTGTATCGTGAGGGAATGACAGGCAGTGTCCTTTTTGTGGGATTCTGTGCGGTACTGTTCTTTATTTTGGAGATAAAGTTCAGTCCCGTCACTTTCGGCGACCAGCCGTTTCAGGTAGGAACCTGGTTGGTGCTTACCATCATCCAACTGCTTGCAACGCTTATGATATGGATTATGTCCCATGACAGGAACCTATCGCTTACCATACTGGGAATAGGCATAGGCGGTATGCTGATAGGCTTGGCCGTATCGCTTTCAATCGTGCCTTTTAAAGTCACCTGGCTTCAGGCAGGGCTGATAGCCGTGACCAGTGCATATATAATATTCCGCGCCTTAAAGGATATTGCCCGCAGATATATCCTTGTAGCGATATTTGCTATAGGGTCAGTGGGTTATCTGCTATCTGTGGATTATGCTTTCAATAAGATTCTGCAGCCTCATCAGCGTACCCGTATCAATGTGATTCTGGGTCTTGAGGATGACCCCAAGGGCGCTGGTTACAACGTGAACCAGTCACTCATCGCTATCGGCTCCGGAGGCCTTACCGGCAAGGGCTTCATGAAGGGAACGCAGACAAAGCTGAAATATGTTCCTGAACAGGATACTGATTTCATATTCTGCACCGTAGGAGAGGAGCAGGGATTCAAGGGCTCTGTGTTTGTACTTTTGCTCTATCTGGGCCTTCTGCTACGTCTGATAGTGCTGGCCGAGCGGCAATCCTCTGTGTTCGGGCGGGTATACGGCTATTCGGTGGTCTGCATCCTGCTGTTCCACCTATTTATTAATATAGGCATGGTTCTGGGCATCACCCCCGTCATCGGCATCCCCCTGCCGTTCTTCAGCTACGGAGGCTCATCGCTGTGGGGCTTCACTATCCTGCTTTCCGTATTCCTTCGGATTGACTGCGAGCGCACCACCAGCTATTAAATCAATCTTCCAAGATTGTTTTTTACTCAAAATTTCAATCTTCTAAGATTGTTTTTATATATTTGCGGCGTATAAACAATCAAATATATGGAACTGAATCCTGAAGTATTGTACAGAAACTCGCATAGATTGGTATCTCAAGTGAGCTTGGATTTTAAGCGAGAAATATATGATAGGATTAACTGGGAACCAAGAATCATTGGAATAAAAGGGCCCAAGGGTGTTGGAAAATCGACCCTTCTTAAACAACATATCCGTGAGACCTTTCCTGATGACAACAAGATACTGTATGCATCGCTGGATCATATCTGGTTTAATGGAAATAGCTTGGATGACCTTGTGGAGTACCACTATATCCACGGAGGAACCCATTTGTTTTTGGATGAGGTACATAAATATAAGAATTGGCAATGGGGTATAAAGAATATATATGACAATTACCCATCCATGAAAGTCGTATTTACTGGAAGTTCAATGCTTCAGATAGGCGAAGGCAATGTTGACCTATCTCGCAGAACCTCCATGAACGTAGTTAACGGCATGTCTTTCCGCGAATACCTTGCATTTGAAGGAATACTGTCATGGAATAAAGTTTGCCTTGATGATATACTTGAACATCATGTAGAAATAGCAACCGAGATAACAAACAAGGTCCATGTCCTGGACTATTTTAAGGATTATCTCAAGTATGGTTATTATCCTTTCTACAAGGAGGATAAGCAGGGGTTTAATGATAGGTTGACCGAAGTCTGCAAACAGGTTATAGAGCAGGATATTCCTGCAGTAACAGAGGTTGAGTATGCTACTGTCCAGAAGCTTAAGAAACTGCTGTATATTATTGCTGCACAAGTTCCGTTTGTTCCTAAAATGGAAGATATATATGCTCAGTTGGAAACCAACAGAGAGCAGGGACTCAAACTAATGGACCTCTTGGAGAATGCAGCGTTGATAGGACAGTTAAAGACCAAGGTTAAGGCCGTTAAGAAACTGTCATCGCCCGATAAGCTATTTCTTGACAATCCAAACTTGATGTATGCGTTATCAGAAGGACCAGAAATCGGTACAGTTCGTGAAACATTCTTCTATAATCAGTTAAGCCGCGCATGTAAAGTAAATTATCCTGGCAAAGGAGATTTCCTGGTGAATGACCATTATCTGTTTGAAGTAGGTGGTCCCAGAAAGACATTTGACCAGATTAAGAATGTTGAAGACAGCTATCTGGCCATAGATGAAGTAGAATTTGGCAGAGGTAACAAAATTCCGCTTTGGTTGTTCGGTTTTCTGTACTAAAATGGCACTTGTCTTGTCCTAATTAGGGATTGTCGTTTATTGCTGAGGCCTGGGGCGGTTGTGGTGCTTTTTCTTCTTTTTCTTTTTGTCAAAGCGGGAGAGGTCGCCGTCGGTCAGGATGTCGTTCTCTATGCGCGAGTCGGTGCGGACGGCGTTCTCGTCAAGACTGGCGGGTTTCTGACCCTTGCGGTTCATTGCTATTATTTCAAGCGCGCGGGCGGGGGTTATGGTCTCCACATTGGCGGCAAATACCTTGTCGGTAGAGTATGAGAGCTGTCCGTTCAGGATATCGGCCTTGAAGAAGTAGTAGGTGCTGTCCAGGGTTTCCAGAGGTATGTCGCGTGAGGGGAATCCCTTCTGGGCCTCCACGTAGGCATCAACCTCATAGTTGAGGCAGCACTTGAGCTTGGCGCACTGGCCGGCCAGCTTCTGCGGGTTCATGGAGAGGTCCTGGAATCGGGCCGCACCGGTTGAGACCGATACAAAACTTGTCATCCAGGTAGCGCAACAAAGCTCACGTCCGCAGGGGCCGATGCCACCTATGCGGCCTGCTTCCTGGCGGGCACCTATCTGTTTCATCTCAATGCGAACATGGAAGGCATCGGCCAGCACCTTGATGAGCTGGCGGAAATCAACACGTCCGTCGGCTATGTAGTAGAAGATGGCCTTAAGGCCGTCGCCCTGATACTCCACATCACCAATTTTCATCTCCAGACCCAGGTCTTTGGCAATCTGGCGGGAGCGTATCATGGTGTCATGCTCGCGGGCCTTGGCCTCGGCATACTTCTCCATATCAACTTCCCGTGCCTTACGGTAGATACGCTTGATCTCTATGTCGGGCCTGAGATTGGCCTTTTTCATCTGGAGCTGTACCAGACGTCCGGTCATGGTAACCGTACCTATATCGTGTCCGGGGTTGGATTCAACGGCAACGATATCACCCTTTTCAAGGGGGAGTTTGTTGGAGTTGATGAAGAATCCCTTGCGGGTGTTCTTGAACTGAACCTCAACATAGTCACCCTCATCGGCTCCCGGCACGCCTGCCAGATAATCAAAAGAGTGGAGCTGGCCCATTCCGCGGCCGCAACCCTTGCAGCAGATGCCTCCGCTGCCGTTATTGAGTATGAAATCCTGGTCCATATTATTGCTTCATTAGCATGATGGTCTTGAGTGAAAGGTCAAAGAAGACCATCTTGGAATTAACATTCTGTTCTATATCGCGTTGGGCATCGGACAGCACTTCCATGAGTCCGATGATGTTGTTTTCATTTACAAACGGGGCGAACTTTACCGAGAACTGCCGCTCCTGCTCGGTTAAATAGTTGAGTTCAGGGTTGTGGAAGTTGCAGACAAAGTTCTCGCGTATCATGCGCTGGCAATATGCCAGGAAACGTTTCTGCCACTCGCGGCCCTCTCCGGCTATGCTGTCGGCCCAACGCTTAAGGTCTTTAAGCTTGCGGCCGTATGCCAGACGCATCAGTCCGGTAAAGTAATCAAAGAACTCTTCACTTTCAGAGTTTATCCTTAGGGTACTTATGGCCTTGAGCCAGCTTCCTGCGCTCAGGTGAGCAATCTTCTGGGCGGTCTCGGGGTCAAGCTGGTAGCCGGGGCCTTGAAGCCTTGCCGCTATCTCCTGCTGTGGAATACGACGGAAATCGATGCGCTGCGTACGGCTCAGGATGGTCTCCAGCATCTGCTCGGGCGCATCGGTGGTAAGAATGAAGATTGTTCCGGCAGGCGGTTCCTCAAGCAGTTTCAGAAGGGAGTTGGCGCACTGCTGGTTCATCTTTTCGGCATGCCAGATAATCATGATCTTGTAGCCGCCTTCAACAGACTTGAGTGAAAGCTTGGAAAGAATTGATTCGCTTTCAGTCACGAATATGCTGGCCTGTTTGTTGTCGGCATCAATGGCGTTGAGCCACTCCTCAAAGCCAAAATACTGTTGCTCCAGCACGATTTCACGCCATGTGCTTATCTCTTCGTCCGATACGGTAGACCGGCCTGCTGTCTTGCTCTTGTTTATAACCGGATATACAAAGTGAAGGTCGGGGTGAACCAGTTTGTCCATCTTTACGCATGATGGACAGGTGCCGCATGAATCTTTGTCAGAGCCTTTGTCGCGGCAGAGCAGATAGCGGGCAAAAGCAATCGCTGTCTGCAGCTTGCCTACACCTTCGGGACCACAGAACAGCAGAGCGTGGGGCACAGTGCCGGCCTGAGCGTCCTTTACAAGCCGCTCAATAATCTCCTGCTGTCCTATGATATCCCTAAAGAACATTTTACTTCAGAATGCTGCAACCCTGACAAGGTTTCAGCTGCTTGAAGAAGTCGTTACCCTTATCGTCCACGAGGATGAAGGCCGGGAAGTCCTCAACCTCAATCTTCCAGATGGCTTCCATACCAAGCTCGGGGTACTCAACGCACTCGATTGATTTGATGTTGTTCTGGGCCAGGATGGCAGCGGGGCCACCTATTGAACCCAGATAGAAACCACCGTGCTTCTTGCAGGCATCTGTAACGGCCTGTGAACGGTTACCCTTGGCCAGCATGATCATCGATCCGCCGTTATCCTGGAACTCGTCTACATAGGGATCCATACGTCCGGCAGTGGTGGGACCCATCGATCCGCAAGCCATTCCGGCCGGAGTCTTGGCGGGACCTGCGTAGTAGATGGGGTGCTCCTTGAGGTACTGAGGCATTGGCTCACCGGCATCAAGACGTGCCTTGATCTTGGCGTGTGCTATGTCACGACCTACTATGATAGTGCCGTTAAGGCTAAGACGTGTGCTTACGGGATACTGTGAGAGCTGCTTGCAGACCTCGGCCATGGGACGGTTCAGGTCAACCTTTACGGCATCGCCTTCACCAGCCTGACGCAGTTCCTCAGGAATCAGTTCGTATGGTTTATCGTCCATCTTCTCAATCCAGATACCGTCCTTGTTGATCTTGGCCTTGATGTTGCGGTCGGCACTGCAGCTTACGCCCAGACCTATGGGGCAACTTGCGCCGTGACGCGGCAGACGGATAACGCGTACATCGTGTGCCATATATTTGCCGCCGAACTGTGCACCCAGACCAATCTTGTAAGCCTCCTGCAGCAGTTGTTTCTCAAGCTCTACATCGCGGAATGCGCGGCCGGTCTCATCGCCGGTGGTAGGCAGTGAGTCATAATAGTGTGTTGATGCCAGCTTGACAGTAAGCAGGTTCTTCTCTGCACTGGTACCGCCAATTACAAATGCAATGTGGTAGGGAGGGCAGGCTGCCGTACCCAGGCTCTTCATCTTTTCAACCAGGAAAGGAATCAGTGTGCCGGGGTTCTGGATACGGGCCTTGGTCTCCTGATACAGGTATGTCTTGTTGGCCGATCCGCCACCTTTGGTAACCATCAGGAAACGGTACTCCATACCCTCGGTTGCCTCAATGTCAATCTGTGCGGGCAGGTTGCACTTGGTATTGACCTCATTGTACATATCAAGCGGAGCGTTCTGGCTGTAGCGCAGGTTCTCTTCGGTATACGTCTTGTAAACGCCTTCGGAAAGTGCCTCTTCATCGCAGAATCCGGTCCATACCTGCTGGCCCTTCTCTCCGTGGATGATGGCGGTTCCGGTATCCTGGCACAGAGGCAGCTTGCCCTTGGCCGAAACCTCTGCGTTGCGCAGGAAAGTAAGTGCCACGTACTTGTCATTGTCTGATGCCTCGGGGTCACGCAGTATCTTGGCTACCTGCTCGTTGTGTGAGCGGCGCAGCAGGAAGCTTACATCGCGGAATGCGGCGTTGGCCATACGGGTCAGACCCTCTTTCTGAACTTTCAGAATGGGCTTGCCTTCAAACTCGCTTACACTTACATAGTCCTTGGTGAGCAGATAGTACTCTGTCTCGTCCTTGCCCAGCTGGAACATGGGCGCATACTTAAAATTTGCCATTATCGTCTGTGTTTTGATTATTATCCATATCGGGATAGAGAAAATCGTTGTAGGGGTATTTCTGTACGTGCAACTGCTTTACTCTATCGTATAGTACTTTTCTCATATTCTCTATTCCTGTCTTCTTGAGGGCCGATACAAACAGGCACTCGCCGTTAAGGCGGCCCATCCAGGTGCGCTGCAACTCCTCCATCGTGATGTTCTCACGTGTGGCTGGAGTCAGGTCATCGGCCTCTTTCTCCACCCAGGTGTAGGCATCGGTCTTGTTAAAGAGCACGATGGTAGGCTTTTCTCCGGCACCAAGGTCTGCCAGGGTCTTGTCAACCACCTTCATCTGGTCCTCAAAATCGGGGTGTGATATATCTACCACATGTATGAGCAGATCGGCTTCACGGACCTCGTCAAGCGTTGATTTGAACGACTCCACCAGGTCTGTGGGCAGTTTGCGTATGAATCCTACGGTATCCGACAGCAGGAACGGCAAGTTATTGACCACAACCTTGCGTACTGTGGTATCAAGTGTGGCAAAGAGCTTGTTCTCGGCAAACACATCGCTCTTGGAGAGCAGATTCATAAGAGTAGACTTGCCCACGTTGGTGTAACCTACCAGGGCAACGCGGATAAGGCGGCCGCGGTTCTTGCGCATGGTGGATTTCTGGCGGTCGATATCAGCCAGCTGTTCCTTGAGCCAGCTTATGCGCTTGGTAATGATACGGCGGTCCATCTCAAGCTGGGTCTCACCAGGTCCGCGCAGACCTACAGATCCCTTACCGCCGCCGGCGCCGGAACCGCCTCCCTGACGTTCCAGGTGAGTCCACATTCGCTGCAGACGGGGCAGAAGATAGCGGTACTGGGCCAGCTCCACCTGAGTCTTGGCGTGGGCTGTCTGGGCGCGCATGGCAAAGATGTCAAGTATCAACGATGTACGGTCCAGAACCTTGACGTTAAGCACGCTTTCAATGGCCGACATCTGCTTGGCTGTGAGTTCATCGTCAAAGATAGCCATACCCACCTCATTCTCCATATCCTCCATGCGCTTGATGTAGTCACGCATCTCCTCCAGCTTGCCCTTGCCTACGTATGTGGCAGCCAGAGCCTGGGGAATCTTCTGGGTGAAACGGCGCATCACGCGCACTCCGGCGGTATCGGCCAGGAACTCAAGCTCGTCAAGATACTCTTGTGTCTTGCGCTCGTCCTGATCCTGTGTTATGATACCCACCAGTATCGCGGTCTCAGCCTTTTTCTCTGTTATGACTTGGAACTCCTCTTTCATTTATCTGCTCCTCCCAACACTATTACTATCTCACCTTTGGGCTCGTGGGCCTTGAAGTGAGCAAGTACTTCAGTTAATGATCCGCGCACGCACTCCTCATGCACCTTTGAAATCTCACGGCAGACTGCTACCGGGCGGTCGGGGCCAAACACCTCATTGAACTGCTCCAGTGCCTTTACCAGACGGAACGGCGATTCATAAAAGATTATGGTACGCGGCTCATCCTTAAGTGCCTCGATTCGGCTCTGGCGGCCCTTCTTTTGCGGCAGGAATCCCTCAAACAGGAACCTGTCACAAGGCAGGCCGGAGTCAATCAGCGCGGGCACGAATGCCGTAGCACCGGGCAGACACTCCACATAAATGCCCTGCTGGACACACTCACGTACCAGCATGAATCCCGGGTCCGATATGCCCGGAGTGCCCGCATCGCTTATCAAGGCAACAGATTCACCTGCCTGAATTCTGGCAGCCATCCGGGCTGATGTCTCATGCTCATTGAACTTGTGGTGTGACTGCAACGGCTTGTGGATGTCATAGTGTTTGAGCAGGACGGAACTGGTCCGGGTGTCCTCAGCCAGAATAAGGTCCACCTCCTTAAGTATGCGTAATGCCCTCAAGGTGATGTCCTCAAGATTTCCCACCGGCGTGGGTACCAGATAGAGTTTTCCTGCCATTCCCGTGCGTGCGCGTGCGTTGTGAAATACAAAAGTAGTCAAAATCCCCGTAACCGACTCTTTTTTTGCTTAAGTTTGCATATCGTTTCACTGAATACAAAATGAAAAAAACAAAGGACCTTGATTTTTATCTGGCGGTAATGCTATTTGTTGCACTAGCTGTTTTTCTGTCAGTCTTTGCTCCTTACAGGTTGGCGTTCAAGGAACAGGTAGGTATATTCTTGTGGAGTCCGGAAAGGATTGCATGGTATTTTTCCAATCCGGCGATTATTTCGGCAATAGTAGGAGATTGGCTAACACAATTTTATATAAAAAATTCTACAGCGGTAATTGTCACGTTGTTCCTGCTTGTACTTTCATGGGTCGGTCTTGTGCGTCTGTTATTTCTTAATGGTGCAAAGAATGGCGTGTTCAGTTTAGCAATGCTTCCGGTCGTAATTTCTGGAGCATTTATTGTATGGCCTCATTATCCTTTATCCGCGTTAATAGGGTTCCTGATTTCAATATGGGCATCCTGCCTGGTTTCACACATTAAAAAGAACGGACTCAGAGCTGTCGTTATAGGTGTTGGTATACCGGTAATGTTTATTTTGGCAGGTAGTCATGCCTTAACATTTGCCGGTGCGTCGTGTCTGCTGAAAAGCAAAAGATGGAAGACAAACATCATTGCTTTTTCAGTCGGTATTGTAGTGATGCTTTTAGTTGCGCACTTTTATAATTATACGTTTATCCGGTCACTGATATGTCCAGCAGTCCCAAATTATATTTTGCCTCACAATTTGTTCCTTTTCCTGCTCCCAGTTTCCGTTTTCATCACTATTTCCGTTTCAATGCTTACTGAGAGCATCTTTAAAATGATTCCTTTTACGTTGGTCTCTGTGCTATTATTGTTAACAACGTATATTGACCCCGTAATAGAATATTCCATAGAGGTGGGTACTACAGCATATCGTTCTTCTGACTGGAAAGAAATCAGAAATGTTGCCAATAAGAATCTGAATACTGTTTATGGTTTGTATTACCGGAATTTGTCTTATGCCCGTGAGGGAAAACTTCCGGATGAGTTACTGAAATGTGAAGATAATTTTTACATAAGAAATTTGCTGCTTATTTCTCCGGCTAAAAATGACGGTATCCTGATGACGTATTTAACCAGCTTTTTCTTTACTGATGCCTTGCTTGAGGTAGGTGATTTTTCACAGGCAATTGATTGTGCATTGGCTGGTCAAACAAATACACCGGGTGAATACTCTTCCCGTATGTTACGTCGTCTTGCTGAAATATCCGTCGCCGCCGGTGATTATGATGTTGCGACCAAATACTTGAATATTCTTTCACGTACCCGTAATTATCGTCAATGGGCTTCAGATTTGATAGGGTGTATAGAACGGGACAGCATTCCTGACAAATATTTGATTTGGCGTTCCAGAGCATCCGATACGGACAGATTTTCCATACTTGGTGCCATAAATGGATCATTAAATGCCATAGTTGCTGATAATCCCACCAATAAGGTCGCAATTGATTATCTGATGTGTATGCTGCTATTGGATAAAAATGTAAAACAATTCACAGATGTTTATGACAGGTATTGGCTTAACTATCTGGATCAAATGATAGAAGTTCCTCACCTTTATCAGGAAGCTCTTCTGCTTAACGCTGATACTGAAGAGTCTCTAAGGGAAACTATCAATAAGTACAGTATTTCGCCTGAAATTGTAGACCGTTTTTTGAATCTTATGTCTATTCAATTCGAAGAGAATACTGATTTGCTTAAGGGGTTTAAGGACACTTACTGGTATTTTATGATGTTAGACAATGCTTCAGAAAACTAAAAAAGAGACGGACATGAAAAAAGTTATATTTACAATGACTTTCATTGTGACAATGCTGTTTGTTTCCTGCTCCAAAGTTGAATCCAGTGGTTATGATGGAATGTTTCCTGATTATAGTGATGTTACCATTCCATGCAATATTGCTCCATTGAATTTCAGGGTAGGTGGTTCTGACAAAATATCCGTTAAGGTAAAAGGAAAAAACGGAGAATACAGTTTTACCGGTCACCGGGGACTTGTGAAGTTTCCTGAAAAGAGATGGCATTCAATGCTTGAGAAAGAAAAGGGTGGAGCATTGACTGTTGATGTCGTATCGAAGAATAAGAAGGGAGAGGAAAACTATTCGAATGCTTTTACATGGACGGTATTGGCTGATTCAATAGATAAATTTCTGAGTTATCGTCTAATTGAACCTGCGTATGAATTTTGGGATCATATTCAAATAGAACAGCGCGACATTGAGAGTTTCAATACTGTTCTGCTAGGAGAAAACAGTATTAGTGAGGGTTGCTGCATGAACTGCCATGTTTCAAACCGCAACGGGACATCATTCATTCATCTGCGCGGCGCCAAGGGCGGAACGGTGGTGAACCGTAACGGCAAGACGGTCAAGATCAATACCAAGACAGACCATACCGGAGGCGGAGTTTATGGTGACATATCGGCTGACGGTCGTTATGGTGTATTCACATCGGCCGATATTACTTTTGCCATTCACAGCCGCCGTGACCTGAGGATGGAGGTTTTTGACAAACGGAGTGACCTGCTGGTGGTTGATTTTGATAATCTGACAGTTACGGACAGCCCGGCTACAAGCGGCAGTGATTATCAGGAGACATTCCCCTGCTTTTCGGCCGATGGCAAGACCATCTTTTTTTGCAGGGCGGTACATCATGAACAGCCTGACAGCATTACCGATATGCATTATGACATAGCTGTTGTTGAGTTTAATCCGGAGACAGGCAGGATGGGTGACCGGGTGATTACAATTGTTCCGGCCGGCGACAAACTCTCTTTCAGCCATCTTAAGGCGTCGCCCGACGGTCATTGGCTTATGGCTACAGCTGCAGAGTACGGTACTTTTCCTGTATGGCACAAGGAGAGTGAATTGTGGCTGATAGACCTTGACAGCAGAAAAATAGATGTATTGCCTAGTATAAATGCGTATGGTGCGGATACTTATCACAGCTGGAGCAGTAACAGCCGCTGGATAGTGTTCGCATCCAAGCGTGACGATCTTGTATACGGACGTCCTTACATAGCGTATATCGGTCCCGACGGTACCGTGGGCAAGCCTTTCCTCCTGCCTCAGAAAGATCCGGACATGTATAAGACAACGCTCAAATCATTTAACATTCCGGAGTTATACTCTATACCTGAAGTATATAATGCACGTGAAATAGCATCGTTTTACAGGAATGTGGAGAATGTTCAGGTGCAGTATAAACCTTAAAAGCAGTTGAAATATGGCAAATTCAAGATACAGGATATTAATGTCAAAGGGGTGGACTGTGGCTGTTTGCGCCTTGTCTGTCCTTGTTCTTGCCTTGACCGGCTCCTGCCGTAGCAAGAAAGTTACAAAAGAAAAAGAGCCGGTCTCATCGGCCGAATCAATGAGCCTGGATGATATGATGTTCAGGGTCGATTCACTTAAACAGGTTCTGGACAGACGTTCCCGTTCCCTTATTTACGGTCCGCCTGAGGTGATGCAGCGCCGCGCGGCCGAGAATGAGGCAATGAGGCATGAAATAGACTCTTTGGATGCGGAGATTAAGAAAATGATCAACCTGTAAAATGGACTGCAGGATTCCTTTTTCCAAAAGACTGTTGTTTGAGGCCGGGAGAGCGGCAGCACGTACAGAGACACTGGAGCATAGCTTAAGGCAACTGTTCTGGGAGTGTACCTTGCGCTGTAACCTGAGTTGCCGACACTGTGGCAGTGACTGCCGCAAGACAGCCGGCCTGGCGGACCCTCCTATGAGTGACCTGCTTGACGTTTTGGATACTTGCCCCGATACGCTTGAACGTGGCAAGGTGGTGGTTATAACTACGGGCGGGGAACCACTGGTCAGGCCTGATATCCTGCAGGTTGGTACTGAGATAAAGAGACGCGGATTCCTGTGGGGCATGGTTACCAATGGTATGCTGCTTACTCGTGAAAAAGTCGATGAAATGGTCAAAATAGGTCTTGACACCGTGGCCATGAGTTTTGACGGATTTGAGCCTGAACATAACTGGATGCGCGGCAGTGACTTAAGCTTTAAGCGGGCCGATGCCGCCATAGACTGGTTTAAGGAACATGAACATAGGTTGACATGGGATCTGATAACTTGCGTAAACCAACGCAATTTTGGCTATCTGAATGAGCTCAAGGAATATCTGATAAGCCGTGGAGTGGGCATGTGGCGCATATTTACCGTCGCTCCCATGGGGCGTGCCGTGACTGAGCCGGAGCTGATGCTGTCAAACGAACAGTTTGTACAGCTGATGGATTTCATAGCAGCAGTCCGCCGTGAGGGTAGGATCAGACTTAATTTCTCATGTGAGGGTTTTCTGGGCCCGTATGAAGGAGTGGCCCGTGACCATCTTTTCCGCTGTGCGGCAGGAGTCAGCGTGGCATCAATTCTGAATGACGGCTCTATTTCCGGTTGTCTTAGTATACGCAGCGACTATCATCAGGGAAACATACATAAGGATAACTTCTGGCAGGTCTGGGAGAATGGTTTTGAACTCTACCGCAACCGCAAGTGGATGAAGACCGACGAATGCGGCAAATGCAAGGTGTGGCGTTACTGTCAGGGCGGTGCAATGCACTTGCGCGGAGAAGGCGGTCGGATGCTTTCGTGCAATTTCCTCAAAATAAAGGACGCATTCTGAGTTTTTCTCAGTTTATATGATGTAGTGGCGCAAAGGGGACAGTCCCTCTGTGACATGCAACGGTATTGCAACGCTTTTTAGTTTTTTTTGGGTATTCGGGCGGTTAACTTTGTCCCGGAGTCAAGATAATGAAGATATGAGATTTATCCGTTTATCAGTAATTGTATTGTTCTGTGCCGCATGCAACATGTTGTCTGCACAGGATGCCACATATGTGGATTTGGGATTGAGTGTAAAGTGGTGTACCGTGAATACAGGCATTACTGCCGACAGTCCGGTAGGCTGGTATTACCGTTGGCCCGATGCAATGGCCATCGTGACTACCGACGGCAGCCGTATGGGCACCAAGGCTGAGTGGGATGAACTGCGTAAATACTGCACCTGGAAATGGAAAGTTCAGGACGGCATAGGCGGATATCTGGTAACAAGCAAGATAAAAGGTTATACAAACCGGAGCATATTCCTGCCCGCCGCAGGATGGTTGCAGGACGGAAAACTGATGCAGGTAGGCACTTATGCCTCATACTGGTGTTCCACCCCGGGAGTTCAGCCTGACAATGGGGCCGCATACGGTTTCAACTTCCAGCGTGGAGCCGATGAATGGCACAGCGAGAACCGCGAATCGGAACAGTCGGTACGTATGGTGATGCCGTTGTCGGGCAAAGAGGTGTCCAGGATCTCCCTGGAAACAACAAAACTCTCTTTGCAGCAGGGCACAGGTACCAGGCTGAACGTGACAATGGGAAAACGTGACATGAACAGCGCCTGTACCTGGAAATCATCCGATGAAAACGTGATAAAAGTCGTTGAAGACGGCCTGCTGGTGGCTGCCGGTCCGGGCAGTTGCAAGGTCGTGGCAACCGCTTACGGAAAGACTGCCGAATGCCGCGTTACCGTAACACCTTATGAATTTGAATATGTGGATCTGGGATTGAGCGTGCTGTGGGCTGCAGCCAATCTGGGTGCATCGGCCCCGCAAGGTTACGGAGACTATTACGCCTGGGCCGAGGTTGAGCCCAAGGAGTTCTTCTCCTGGGGCAACTACCGCTACTCCTCCTTTGCGCGGGAAGACGGTATGGACAAATACACCGCCGACGGTCAGTCACATCAGTACCTCAAAGCAGATAATCTTAACCGTCTTGAGCCAACCGATGATGCCGCAACCGTGCTGTTGGGCGAAGGGTGGCGTATTCCAACCACTGATGAGTTTGCAGAGTTGGTATCAAACTGCGCATATGATACCGCTACCGTAAACGGTGTGGGTGGAATACGTTTTACGAGCCAGGTTCCCGGGTTTGAGCAACGCAGCATATTCATTCCTTATTCAGGCTATATGAACGGCAATGAACCCATAGAAAAAGGTAAGCAGCTTTCTCTTTGGA
>Ga0310786_10007032_pt1 | contig 14785 bp, 12 predicted proteins | sample AusTroGonzalo_MG_FD_203881 | JGI IMG/M metagenome (GOLD analysis project Ga0310786, IMG submission 203881) | Bovine rumen microbial communities from tropical cattle in Woodstock, Queensland, Australia - Gonzalo_03 (v2) (version 2) | ecosystem: Host-associated > Mammals > Digestive system >... | reverse complement strand
CGCAGCCAAGATGCCTCCGATGAGGCTGCCGATGGACGTGCCGGAGACGGAGGTAATGGTGTAACCGCGTGCTTGCAGTTCCTCAATAGCACCGATGTGTGCCATGCCCCGGCTACCTCCACTGCTCAAACATAGTGCGACATTCTTTGCCATGTTCTATTCACTATTCAAAATTAAACACCAACGTGATGACGTGCGAACGCAAACGGGAAATGGAGTTAGTGTAGAATCCTTCGCTGTCCGCGTTGACTTCCGTATGTTCGTCCAGTGGTGTGAGCACGTTGTTGAAGCCCAGTTGGTACTTGAGTTCAGGGCAGAATTTAAACCAGCGGAAATAGAAGTCGCAGCCGAAGCCGACTTGCACAAAATAATCTAGTGGTTTCTGAAGCACGTATTGGTTTCTGTCCGGTCCGAAGTCGAAACTGATTCCTCCTCCGCCGATGACATACGGGCGGTAATTACCCTCGCGGTCGGCCGACCATTTAAGCATCAAAGGCACCGAAATAGGAATGCTACGCATGTTGGTTTTCATCGTCATCTTGCCCAAAGGACTTTCGTCATCGGCCACTGCGTCTTCGTTGAACCGATAACTGAGCGAGCGCTCTGAGAAATGCAACTCCGGAGTGAAGCGCAGGTTGAGATAGCGGGCGAGACGCAGGTCGGTGATGAAACCCACCGAGAAACCCGGAATAACTGTGCTCACACGCGGGTGAATCATTTGATTGGTAAATGTCTTGCCCTCGATGAGACCGCTGACGGGAACGCCCGATTCTGTAACGGAATAACTCATGAAGTTCATGCCCAGCGAGAAGCCAAAGTGAATCAGCTTGTCGTCGATGTACGGGCGGTTCATGGCGCGTTGCGCATTACCAGTCAATGCGCTGACGCAGAATACTATGAGAAATAAAACCTTCTTCACTTTTTCAAAAATTCAATAGCCTCTTTGTATCCGTCCAGGCCGTGGCCGATGATGGTCGTGGCGCAGACGTCGGTCAAGTAGGACATTCTGCGAAACGGCTCGCGGGTGGTGATATCCGTGATATGCACCTCCACAACAGGCACCTCAGCCGCTTCAATTGCGTCGCGCAGGCTGATGCTCGTGTGGCTGTAGCCGCCGCCATTGAGAACAATACCATGTACCTTGCCGAAACCGTACTGTTGCACCGCATCAATGAGATTACCCTCGTGGTTGCTTTGCAAGTAAGTTAGTGAGTCCTCAGGGAAGAGCTGTTGCAACTCCTCCAGATAGTCCTCAAAGCTCCGCGTGCCGTACATTTCAGGTCTGCGCCTGCTGAGTAGATTGAGGTTCGGACCGTTGATAATCAGAATGTTCATTCGTACAATTTATCCGTTTACGGAGGCGAGGAACTCGTCGTTGTCGGCGGTCACCTCGATGCGTTTCTTGAGGAATTCCATGGCTTCGACGGAATTCATGTCGCTCAAGTAGTTGCGGATTTGCCACATGCGGCTGACCACTTCCGGCGGGAGCAGCAGGTCGTCGCGGCGGGTAGATGACAGCATGATGTCCACAGCCGGGAAAACGCGCTTGTTCGACAGTTTGCGGTCGAGCTGAAGTTCCATGTTGCCCGTGCCTTTGAACTCCTCGAAAATGACGTCGTCCATCTTGCTGCCGGTGTCGGTCAGCGCCGTCGCGATAATAGTCAGCGAGCCGCCGTTTTCGATGTTACGCGCCGCTCCGAAGAAACGTTTGGGTTTGTGTAGCGCACTGGCTTCCACACCGCCCGAGAGCACTTTGCCCGAAGCGGGAGCAACCGTGTTGTAGGCACGGGCGAGACGAGTGATGGAATCGAGCAGGATGACTACGTCGTGACCGCACTCAACCAATCGCTTGGCCTTCTCATGCACGATATTCGCTACTTTCACATGGTTCTCGGCCGGCTCGTCAAAGGTACTGGCGATGACCTCCGCGTGCACGCTACGTGCCATGTCGGTCACCTCTTCCGGACGTTCGTCAATGAGCAACACAATCATATACACCTCGGGATGGTTCGCGGCTATTGCATTGGCTACTTCCTTGAGCAGTACCGTTTTGCCGGTTTTAGGTTGCGCTACGATAAGTCCGCGCTGTCCTTTACCAATGGGAGCGAAGAGATCGATGACTCGACAACTGAGCGGGTCGTTATTGCCAGAGCACAATTTGAATTTCGTATCCGGGAACAGCGGCGTCAGATGCTCGAAAGCCACGCGGTCGCGCACTTGTTCGGGAAGGCATCCGTTAATTTTCTTCACCGTGTTCATCGGGAAGTATCGCTCACCGTCTTTGGGCGGCAGAATGGAGCACTCTACGGTGTCACCCGGCTTAAGTCCAAACTGCTTGATTTGCAGCGCGGAAACGTAGATGTCATCAGGCGAGGGCAGGTAGTTGTAGTCCGGAGAGCGGAGGAATCCGAAACCGTCGGACATGATTTCCAGAGTGCCGTTGCCGGTGACGAAATCGTTGAACTCATACGTGGGTTCTTCTGGCATCGGCTCGTTAGGATGCGGATCGTTGGGGCGCAACTCATTGGTACGTGGTTTCTGTTGAGAGTTGAAAGCACCATTAGCGGCTTTGTTCTTGCGCATCTTGTACGCGCGGTCATCCTCAAAAGCAAACAACGCGGCTTCCATCGCGGCCTTGTTGGCCTCCTCGCGCTTCGCACGCAACTCCGCTTCGCGCGGATCCTCCTCCGAAGCCGATGCAACCTCTGGAACTTCCGGAACGACGGAACTTGGAATCACAGGTTCCGGGGTTTCAGAAGACAGACTTCTCTGGCTTTCGGCCATATCTTCCTTGGGGGAAGAGTTTATGGGCGCTTCTGGCTTAGGAGCAGCTGCTGCGGTCTGAGCAGGAATATCCGGGAAGATGGGGTTCTTGCGAGGACGACCGCGACGGCGAACCTCCAAGCGTGCCTGTTCTTCCGTACGTTCTGCTACTTGTTCTGCCATTGCTTTTTGTTCCTCTGCTTGCGTCGTAACCTTCGGACCTATATTCTTGAGATGGGTCAAACCAATCTTCTCTATTTTTTCTTGCTTCTGCGCAACGCGTGTGCGCTTGCGTGGAGAACGCTCAGCACGGGCTTCTGCCTTGGCCTCCACTTTAGCAGCATGCTGCACAGCCTGAGCATCCAAAATCTCGTAGATGAGATCCTGAGGTTGCGCGTTGCGCTTCACTTTTACGCCAAATTCTTTTGCTACTTTCTTCAGTTCGTCGGGCGATAATTGCCCGAGTTGATTCATGTCGTATGTCATATGTTGAAAATAAAATTCAGGGGAATCTGCTGAAATCGGCTGCAAAGGTACTGCTTTTTTCTGACATATGCAAGACTTTTGGAAGAAAAAGATTTATTTTTCTCTAAAAAAGTGTACTTTCATCTAAAAAAGCACTGAAATCGGACTTTTAACACTTCACTTTACCTATTTCTTGCGGGTTCGGATGCACATGATTAGGACGTAGAGGCCGAAGACAAGGCAGAAGCCGTTGCTTAGTACCATAGGAACGCCCGCCGCGTAGTTGCCCTCCAGAATCATGATGAGGACACCGGTGAGGAACCAGAAGAAAATGCCGGAGGTAAGAATAATCTGCATGAGCAGACTGATGCCTTCGGCTTTGCGTTCCCGATGAATCTTAATAGCCTGTGGAATTTGACAAATCGCCGTGCAGATACCGGCGATAGTAGCGGTGATTGCGGTTATAGCCATATTGTTTCGAATGTATTGATTTTGTTTGTATCATAAGGCGCAGTGACGCGGATGTAGTTCCCGGTCCAGCCCGCCATTTGTTGTGTTTTGGACGATTTGTCGCGGAGCGAGTTGGGCGTGCCTCCCGTTTCCCAAAGTACCGTGGCCTGTGTGCCTTGGTTCGCAGCGTAAAAAGCTGCAAGTTTCTTTTCGCTGAGTTTCAACAGCACCTCCACGCGGCGTCGTTGTTCGTCTTTTGGAACGCGAGGAAGTTCCATTTCTACCATGCGGGTGTTCGCCCGCTCGGAGTATGGGAAGACGTGCAGTTGACTGACGTCCAAGCCGTTGATGAATTGGACATAGTCATCGAACATCTCTTGCGTCTCGCCTCGAACACCCACCATGCAGTCCACGCCGATAAAGGCATTGGGCATGAGACGACGGATATGCTCAACTCGCTCGGCGAATAGTTCGCGGGTGTAGCGGCGGTGCATGATTCTCAGCACTTCGTTGCTGCCGCTCTGGAGCGGGATGTGGAAATGTGGGGCGAAATGGCGGCTACGGGCAACGAAGTCAATAATGTCGTCACTAAGGAGGTTAGGCTCGCATGACGAGATGCGATAACGGACCTCACCGCGGACGTCATCCAAAGCACGCAGGAGGTTGAGAAACGTTTCGCCGGTGCTCCGTCCGAAGTCGCCGATGTTGACACCTGTAAGGACGATTTCTCTGGCTCCGTCGTCGATAGCTTGTTGCGCAAGATTGACAGTACTCGCGATGGGTGCGTTACGGCTCGTGCCCCGAGCCATGGGGATGGTGCAGTAGGTGCAGAAATAGTCGCAGCCATCCTGAACTTTCAGGAAACACCGCGTGCGGTCTTCCTTGGAGCAACTGGGGTGGAATGCGCGTCCTGCTTCGCTGAGTCGCCCGGCAGGAGAAGAGAGGTTGGTGAGGAGAGTATTGGACTTAATAGGCTTAATAGGCAAATTAGGCATGTTCTCCTTATAGGTTTCTATCAGGCTGAGAATCTGCTCTTTGTCATTGGCGCCTACTACGTAGGTGACGCCCGGGATGGCGGCAACGGAAGCAGGTTGTAACTGGGCGTAACAGCCTGTCACTATAATGATTGCGTCTGGATGCTCACGGTGCAGACGGCGGATAGCCTGACGGCCTTTTTGGTCGGCCACGTCCGTCACGGAGCAAGTGTTGAGGATGCACACGTCGGCCTTCTCGCCCCGTTGCACTGTCTGGTGCCCCGCTTTACGAAGCGCTCCTGCCAGACTGCTCGTTTCGGAGAAGTTAAGTTTGCAACCCAATGTTTGATAGAGTATTTTCATGTGCGCGGACGGGTGAGACGAATGAGAGCAGGGGGCAGAATCCAAGCCATGAGGACGACGCAGGTCATACCGATGAGGGTGACGGCGCCGAGCGAGTGCATGGCGGGGTGTTTGGCAAGAAGTAGCACACCGAGTGTGATGAGCATGATGAGGGCGCTTAGGAGAATAGACTGGCGGAACTGCGGGAGCAGAGGCTGACCGGTTCGTTGCTCATGGAGAGCGCCTTCAAGGGTGAAAATCGTATAGTCATCGCCCTGTCCGAAGAGGAACGTGGCGAGGATGATGTTGACGATGTTGAATTGCAAGCCAAAGAGTTGCATGATTCCTAGAATCCAAATCCACGAAACGGCCATGGGCAGGAATGCATAGAGCGCCAGGCGGAGGCTGTGGAAAGACAGGCAGAGGAAAAGGAATACGATAATGGAGCAGACTAAGCCCAGGTAGTCGAAGTTGTCCGAGAGCGCAGAGGCCATGCGGCTGTTGAGGTCCGAGGCGTCGAACTGCCCGGGGAAGACGGAAGCGAGGTCAGTAGGGGTGGGGGAAGAGTTGAATAGTTCCTCGAATGGCGTGAAGGCGGTGGGTTGGAAACCTTCAGCTTGGGCTGCGGCGCGAAAGTCGGCGAGAAGTTGAGTACGGTCTTTGTTTAACCACCAGTTGTCCCAAAGTGCGAGTCGGCGGGATAGTTCGTCCTTGGCTTGCTGAAGGGTGAAGGTGTTGGACAGACCTCCCTGTCCTTCGGCCACCTCCCTTGACTCAGAGAAAGAGTTGAAGCGGGCGAAGTCGGCGCGCTGCGTGGGAGTCATGTAATTGATATGCGAGAGGTCGGAGTCGAAACGGGGCTCGTTGCGGTGGATGATAAGAAGCGTTGCGAAGAAGATAGTCAGGACAGAAACGGCTGCAAGTGTCCAGCGGTTGTTTTTGTTAATGGTTCGGAGTGCGTTCGGAGTGCGTTCGGAGTGCGTTCGGAGCCCGTGCGCAAAATAGTCCCTTTTTTTTAGCAAATGAATCTCCCTGAGCGGGGTGGGTTCTGCGGACATGAGGTGTGGGAGGAAGACAATGCAGAAGAGAATAGTGCCGAGGAGCATGGCAGAGGCAAAAATGCCGAGGTCGCGGAGGGCTGTAGCGTGGATGGGAAGGAGTGCGAGGAAAGCACCAACGGTAGTGATATTGCCGATGAGGAGGGGCGAGAGGACTTCGCGGAGCGTTTGACGAACGGAGGTTGTATAGCGTTGATGAACAAGAAGATGCAGCGGGTAGTTGACCGCCAGACCGATGATAACGCTGCCGATGCCGAGCACGATGAGTGAGACCTCGTGGACGCAAAGGGAGAGCGCAGCCATGCCGCAGAGCCAACCGAAGCCAACGCTGAGCACGATCAGGAGGATGTCGCGGCGGCGCGGAAAGGAATAAAGCAGCAGGAGCGTGATGAGGAACATGCTGAGGCCGATAGCGAGGAAGGAATCGCGCTTGATTTGACGGGCGTTGCCAACGGAGACTACGGGGGCGCCGAGAAGGCGGATGGAATAGGAAGAGTTTAAAGAGTTTAAGATGGTTTGAAGAGTATCGATGAGGGCGGCGTTGAGGCGGGACTCAGTGCTGCCGTAGGGCGAGTCGTAGAAGGCGAACGCCTGCGTCTTGTCGGCGCTCATCATGTAGCCATCGTGAGAAGTGAAGGCGGCTGAGGCTGCGGCATATTGTCCGCGGGCGCCCAGAGAAAGCGGGAAGAGTCGAAGCGGGTCGCTCGAAAGAACCTGTGCGAGAAGTCCGCTGCCTGGCATGGCTAAGAGTTGTTTGTCGCGTGCCAATGCATGCCGGAAGCCCGCAGGCGTGAAGAGTGTGTCCATACGGGCGTAGTCGGAGTCGGTTAGAAAGAACGGCGCGTGGGCATGGATAAAATGCAGCCGGTCTATAAATGATTGAATATCAACTTCTGTTGTGAGTAGTTCGGGGTCGAGTCCTGCGGCGAGCGCAGCCTCCTCGAATCTGTCTACAGCATGGCAAAGGCTATCGGGTGAGGCGCCTTCGAAGATAACCACGATGCGGTTGGCGTCGCTCATCTGTTCATAGACGGCCATGGACTCGCGAAACTCGTCGTCAACTGGGAGAAAGTCGGAAATGTCCTCCCCATAACGCAATCCGGATGCTGCCCATGCAAGCAAACCTACAGACATACAAAGCATTACCCATAGCAACGCTCGGTGGGTTTGCAGGTAGTTATATAGGCGGAGCAGCAGATTCATCGGTTGCGTTCGTCAATGAATTTCACGGGTTTGCGACTTCCGGCGGGGTTGTTAATACGGACGATGACATCGGCGGGAAGTATTTCAATGATAGGTGCTACGCGCAGGCGCGAACGGAAATGGTCTTTGAGGTCTTTGATAATGGCGGTGGCAGGTTGCGATATGTTGTCTTTCAGTCCTATACGTACGATGACTTCGTCTGTTCCGGCAGCAGAGTCGCGCACCACGACCACGTAGTTTTGGACGTAATCGACGGAAGCGAGCACGTCGTTGATGGCTGGCGGATAGATGGTCGTGCCCTTCAGTTTGAGCATGTTGTTCTTGCGTCCGACTAACGGCGTGAGGCGGTAACTCCAACGCCCGCAACGGCATTGGTCCACAATTTTGGCGGCCATGTCTCCCGTGCGGAAACGGAGTAGCGGCATGCCGGTGACGCCGAGGGTGGTAACAACCACTTCGCCGACTTCGCCGTCGGGCACTTCACGACCATCCTCGCCGATGATTTCCACGATGATGAGTTCGGGATGGACGTGTCCGCCAAGGCCGTATTCGCATTCACTGAACGTAGCGCCCATCTCCGTACTGCTGTATGTGGCGAAGAGCGACACTTCCGGCCAAAGGGTATGAATCCGTTGCCCGAGAATATTGAGTGTAAAGTCTTGATTACGAAGACCTTCTCCGATTCCGATAATGCGGCGGACAGAGGACTTGCGATAGTCAATATGGTTGTCTTCGGCGTATTCAATGAGGCGCAGGATGAACGACGGGACACACATTAGTGTGTCGGGACGAAGGCGGCGGATGGTATCCCACTGGAGTTCGGGGATTCCGTTCCCCACTCGTATGACGCCAGCCCCGAGTGAGCGGAGGCCGAGGAAATAAGCCATGCCGGCCATGAAGCGCTTGTCGATGGTGGTCATAAGTTGCACCACGCTGTTCTTGGTGACACCGGCGCAAGCGAAGGACTTGTGCTCGTTGAAGGCAAGCCGTTGCAGGTCATGCTCCGTGCAGCCGAAGGTGACAGGGTCTCCGAGCGTGCCGCTGGTCGTAACAAAGTCGATAATGTCCTCACGCGGGCAACAGAGGAAGTCGTCGTTGCGCGTTTGCAGATCTTTCTTGTCCGTGAAGGGCAGTCGGCTGAGATCCGCAAGTGTGCGGATAGATTCAGGAACAATTCCTTGTTCTTCAAATAGTTGCCTATAGTATGGCGAATGAGTGGCAAGGAATGCAATCTGCTTGCGCATCAACTGTTCCTGATAGCTTTGTATCTCTTCTCTTGATTGGAATTCTATGTCCATTATATCATTTATTGTCAGTAGGATATGCGAATTGATCGAGTCGCGCTCTGTACTCTGCTGCCATTAGTTTGGTCATCTTGGCGTAGCCTTCGGCTCGGCGCGGATCGTCTGGCGCTATCTCCGGCAGGCGGATGACTTCCAAGCAACGCGTGCGCCCGATATGTGCGTCAGTTTTGTTCCAGACGTCGAAGTAGCCGCGCAAGAGCAACGGACGGATAGGGAGATGGAGTTCTTCGGCGAAATGGAATGCGCCGCGGTGGAAGGTCTGCAAGTCGCCGGTCTTGCTGCGTGTGCCTTCGGGAAAGATTACGACGGAATAACCGAGACTTGTGACACGGCGTATCTCCTTCACAATTTGTTCTTTGTCCAGCGCGGCAGGGATGATATGGTAACCCTTGGCGAGGCGTCCGAAGAGCGCGTTTTTGAGCACCCATTCCTTGCCGAGGAACGTCAGTCGGTCGCTGAGCGACATGATTGTGAGAATGTCTGCGATGGAGTTGTGGTTAGCGATGTAGATAGCCGGCGTGTCGGGGTATTCCGGGCCTGAGATGCGGAACGGCACACAGGGGATGCACTTGATGAGCGGGCGAACGCGGACTTGCACGGAGTGATGCAGACGGCGGTTCATCTCATCTGTTTCCCCGTAACGCATTTGCAGTAAGCGCATTACGGGCGTCGCATAGAAAAGAAGGTAAAACGTGAAGAAGGGGTAGTACCAGAAGCTGCGCCACCAGCGGCGCGGCAAGCCATAGACCACCGCCAACAGACAGAGGAGCGTGTTGAGAACGGATATGCGGGCGAAGTCGTAAACCGGACGGAAGTGGCTAATGCGCTGTTCCAGAGGTGGATAAAAAACCCGAATCGGCACGGCGATGATAGGCACTTCTGCCCACGCCGCAAATACAAGCAGAGCCAGTTCGGCTTCGTAGCGCGCGGTGAGCAGGCGCATCCCATGGAGACCACGGAGGGGATAGATGCGCATACCGCATTGTGTGTCAGGTAATTTGAGCCCAGTCTGCAAGGCGAACCAGAAGTTGCTGAAGCGGTTGGCGAAGGTGTTTTGCGAGGGCATGTTCTCCTGCTCTAGTACGCGACTGCCGATTATGATGGCGTCGGGGTGGATGGTGTGAGCACGGTAGAGTAGAGGAATGTCTTCGGGGTAATGCTGGCCGTCCGCGTCGATGGTCAGGACGTGCGAGAACCCAAGTTTTCGTGCCTCTTGAAATCCGCGTTTGAGCGCCGCCCCCTTGCCTTCGTTCTTCGGACTGACCACTACGGTGAGTCGCTCTTTCAGCACGGCACTCTCTGCTTCCAACAACTCCAACGTGTTGTCTGTCGAGCCGTCCACCACCACGATAATGTCATCCATCTGCATTGCCACGCGACGTACAATGTCGATGACAGTTCCGCCGTTGTTGTACGTCGGGATTAATGTGCATATGTGTCGTAGTGGTCTCATTTTCTGCTTAGCACATAGAATGTGATAGAGGTCGTGTCGCCTGTGGGTTCGTGCATCACAACCTGCTCGGCAATGCCGTCCTTGTCGAGACGAATCTCGATGCGGTCGAAGAGTTTGCGCAGACGATTTCGCTTGGGCGTGAGCACCAGCAGACTCTCGTTCTGTATGACCTGAAAGTCTTCGTTTTCCTGTAAGAGCGAGCCGCTGACAGCACCGCTGATAAACTTCAGAATAGGAGCAGGTAGCGTGGCCTGCGCGCCGGAGTCGTACTGCCAGACGACATGGTCGGGCGCGTCGAATGTAAAACGACCCGTCAGCACTTGCGCTTCGGTGAGCATACTGCTCTCACGCACCTGTCGAAACGTGGCGTCCAGGTGCGTAAGAGACTGAGAATAAGCAAGTATTGTAATAAACAATACCGTTGTCAGAACCGTATGTCGTCGTGCTTTTTGTTGCATTGACAGCTACTTCCTCTCAACGAGTTTACCGTCGCTGGAGTACACCTTTCCGTCGGCTCCGATGACGTATATCTTTCCCTCACGAAGGACTTTCTCTGTGTTGTCTTCACCCTCCACACGCGGCGCGTCAACGGTTCCATCCGGTTGATAAATAGCTTGAATCGTGATAGTGCCGTTATCCAGCGTGCCCTCAAGCACCTTCCAGCCTACGAACGTGAAATGCTCGATGGCTTCGGGAACAGGCAGGTTCAAATCCACGTTTTGCTGGTCAATAAGCTGACCGTCTTTGCCTTGGTAGATGACGGAGTAAGCGCCGACAGAAAGCGGGCGGTACAATGCTACCGAGAAGCGCAGACTTGTTATGTATTGCAAACTATCGGACCAGCCGACGAACTCCCAACCTTCACGATAAGGCGGATAGAGGTCATTCATAAGCACACTGTTGCCGTGGTAAACGTTCGCATAGAAGAGCAACGTGCCGTCCCAGTCGAGCATGTAGCACATGTACTGAGCGCGGTCATATAGTTCGTCGATAATCATGTCGCTAACAACAGGAGTTTCTTCCGTGACATCGCCAATCATTACTGTCGTCACAGGATCCAGAGCAATCCACTTGATGAAGACTATGCCCTCGTGGTGCGGATTCATCGGCCAGTAGCTGATAAACTCGCCGTGACGAACCTGCTCAATCATCAGGAGTTCCATGTCGTAGTCGTAGTCAATAAATGCCACGGTATGGAAGTCGCTCGGATTGGAAGAAGCCGGAATCTCTTCAACAAGCGTGTTGTTGAGCGAGTCCTTACCGAAGAAGAGACGATAGTACTTGTCGCTGGTTACATTCATGATGTCCACGGTTTGGTGCGTCCTGCCTAGTCCAATTGTTCCGTCGTTCCAAATGATGTTGACGGCAGAGTCGTGAGTAAAGGTGTAGCTGTACCAGCCGAGACTGTCAAGAGAAACCTGTGTGCCGGGCCAGCCACCGCACGGAACACTCTTCACTTCGCGGTTTTCGTCCTCGATCCATGCATACAGATAGACGTTCTCCCAGCCGACGCCGTTGGTTGGAACCAAGTGAACGGTTAAGTTAGATGTCGGCGGCAACTCAGCACACTCTGTCGGATAAACCATGTAATAGCCATACACGGTGTCCAGCGGGTTAGTCAGTGTGAAGCAGTAGTCGGCATTTACGTCATCTATATCAACAGTTTGATTACCAATATTTCCTTCGCCGTTGCAGAAAAGCATGTCGATGTTGTGAATGCCCTGTGGGAAGGTGTGGGTGTACCAGCCGTCTTCACCTTGATGCATCAGTTGGCCCGGCCATACACCTGCATCAGCTCCTTGGGTCCATGAATATACATACACTTGCTCCCAACTATCAGGGATACTTTGCGGGTTCAGACGAACCGTAATCGGGTCTGACGGTGCTTCCTCAGGCAAGTTGATATAGTATTTGGCCTGCATCCAGATATTCTCCGTCACGTTGTAAATCACGTTGCTGCCGTCGTAAAGGCCATCCCAGAAGACAAAGTGATAACCTTCGTAAGTATCAGACGGCTGAGGTAGCGTCACGTCTCCGCCGTGTACAACCGCGATGCTGTCGTAAACCGCACGGGTCAGATTGTTCCAAAGGTACACCATATGTATCGTAGAATCAACAGGTTGCGGAGTCGTGTCTATAGGCATCGGAGAATTACATTCGGCATCAACCACCAGCAAAGGATAGTTCGATGCAATCGGATTAATTATCTGACAAACGGACGCTTCTGTGCGCAAGTCTGCAGTCTGAACACCACCTCGTCCGCTGTTCCAGATGTAGTTGACGGCTGCCAGACTGTCAATGGTGTGGTAATACCAGCCGTGCTCGTTCGGAGCCAGTTGCAAGCCCGGCCAACCGCCAAGCAAATCGCCTCCGCCGTCTCTCCATGCATATAAGAATACGCTATCCCATTCTGCAGGAGCACCGAAGCCCAGCGTAATACTATTAACAGGCTGAGGAATTAAACTCCCGCAGTCAATGATGGTGTGGCCATAGTACCTGTTAGGATTGCCATACCCGAGGCTGTCACCCAATGCGAAGCACGTTGGACCTGTTATTCCGACTATGTCAAGTGTCTGCGCATGAGAAACACCGTCTATAGCATCATTCCAAACGATGTTTACTGTGTCAGCGCCAAAGAACGACCATTGATAGTAGCCTTCGTAGAGGTCAGAACTGCCTGATAAAGTTACACCCGGCCAACCGCCACACAGTTCTCCTGACGAGTTCCAGGCATAGATGGAGAGCCCTTGCCAACCGGCCGCTTGAACGGATGCCTTCGAAATACGAACGGTAATCTCATTTTGTTGGTCACCCTGTGCATGTGCGAGACTCATTCCCGCTATCATGACAGCAGTGAAGAATAGTAATAAACGTTTCATATTGTTTGTGTTTTTTGGTTAGTAGTTATGTTTGTTGTTGGTGTTTTCTTGCGTCGGGAGAAAAGAAGCAGTTTCTTCATCACGAAATTGAAGAGCGAAACGATGACCGTAGTTACCAACTTGGAGTAGAGATAATTGTCCTCCCCGAACAGGTACTCGGTAAAGACGTACATCAGTCCTTGTGTCAGCAATAGTCCGCACAATCCGATGACTGTGAAGATGGCGAACTCAGCGCCTTGGTTGTCCAGTTTGCGCTCCGAGAAGATCCATTTGATACTGAGCAGGTAGGTGATAATCAAACCGGCTGTGTAGCCGCAGAAAGCACCCACCAGATAATGCAGATGGCAGATGTCGGTCAGGAACCAGAGCAGCCCGAAATCAACCGCAAACGCTACTCCGCCGGACAGGGCATAACGGACGAACTGCTCGAACAGCCCTTTCGCCGGAGTCAGCAGATGTTGTACGATGGACGACCGCTCCTGTTTCATGGATTCTGTCAACTAAAGAGTTTCGATTTCATCAGGTGCCACTTGCAGAGCCGGTACACCAGCGATACACGCAGACAACCCAGACCGTAAATGGTGCTTCGGCGCAGGTTGATGGACGATGCCTCATCGAAATACTTTGTCGGACAAGTCACCTCACCCATCTCGTATCCTTTGTAGAAAATCTGTGCAAGCATCTCGTTGTCAAAGATGAAATCGTCGCTGTCGATGTTGTAGTTGATTGCGCGCAGCACTTCGGCGGAGAATGCCCGGTAGCCCGTGTGGTATTCCGACAACTTCTGGTTGAGAAGGATGTTCTGTACGAACGTCAACCCGCGATTGGCGATGTACTTGATAATCGGCATGCCGCCCTTCAACGCTCCTTTGCCCAGGATACGCGAAGCCAGACAAACAGGATAGACATCGTTGGCTATCATATATACCATCGACTGCACCAGTTTGGGCGTATACTGGTAGTCGGGGTGAATCATGATGACAATGTCCGCTCCCAGTTCCAATGCCCGGTTATAGCAGGTCTTCTGGTTGCCGCCGTAACCTTTGTTCTGCTCGTGAACCAGCACTTCCTTGATGCCCAACTCGTGGGCTTTTTCCACCGTCTTGTCCGAGGAACAGTCGTCAGTGAGAATCACTTCATCTACGATGTCCGTTGGTATCTCGGCATAGGTCTGTTCCAGAGTCTTCTCTGCGTTGTATGCCGGCATGACAGCGATAATTTTCTTTCCGTTAATCATATTATATTATTTCAGTCTAAATCATTCGTTCATGTATCGTTCTTCTGCCTGTTTCCTCTCAAACTTGAGCAGATATGTATCGGGGTTCTTCAACTGCCATACCGGCGGGAAATACTGCGGCCGGGACTGAATGGCGGGGTAGAGGTACCGCGGGGTGGAACTATAACCCAATTGTTCCAGAATGACGTAATCCACTTTGCGTTCAACCATGTGTTTAATCACATTGTCCGGATTGGTGTCATAGAGGTAATTGGTTGTGTAGAGCTTGGGAGCGTAGTAGCGGAACAACTCGGGCTTGCGGCAGGCAATGACCGTACCTTGAGGCAGTTTTCGGTTCAACTCTTTGGCCATCTGGAAGTAGTTGCGGTAAGCAAGCGGGTAGGGCTGTGCAGATGTCTTGTGCATTTCCTGCAGGGGTTTGATCATCGGTAATGCCAACAGCAACAATGCCAATGCCCAGCGACTGTCGTCGGACAACTTGTCTTTCAGCGCCAGCTTGCATGTAGCGAAAACGCCGTTGTAGAAAAGGATATACACTATCGGAATGATAGGCGTCACATACCGTGTGCCGTTTCCTCCGTGCCACAGGGCAAACAGGCCGATGTTGCCCGCCAGGAACGCCAACATGAGCCAGCGCAACTTGTCGGTGTTCCATGC
>Ga0310786_10007031_pt1 | contig 14785 bp, 15 predicted proteins | sample AusTroGonzalo_MG_FD_203881 | JGI IMG/M metagenome (GOLD analysis project Ga0310786, IMG submission 203881) | Bovine rumen microbial communities from tropical cattle in Woodstock, Queensland, Australia - Gonzalo_03 (v2) (version 2) | ecosystem: Host-associated > Mammals > Digestive system >... | reverse complement strand
ACCAGCAGCCTTGTCGGCCGGCTTCACCTGGTGCCGAAGAAGCGCATGACGAGCTGGGTGCAGTCGTCCGCCTGCTCCGCGCCGGCAGCATGCCTGCGCACGTCCGCAAGCACATCGGCCAGAAGGTCGCCGTCGTGCTTCGACGAGCCCGAAAGCATATCCAGGAGCCGTTCTTCGCCGTAGAGTCCGCCGGACGGATCCGGCTGCTCCGTGATCCCGTCGGTGTACAGGTATATCTCGTCGCCGGGGGAGAGCTGCAGCTCCTCCGCGCTGTAGCGGACGCCCTCCATGACGCCGAGGATCAGCGATGGCTTGCCCTTCAGGTATTCGCACTTGCCGCCGCGCCTCACGACCGGGGGGTTGTGGCCGGCGTTCACGTACAGGACGCGGCCGGTCTTTATGTTGATCTCCCCCGCCCACGCCGTGACGAACGTGTTCGACGAGTTGCCTTCGCAGAGCGTGTTGTTGACGTCCTCGAACACCTGCGTCAGCGGCTTGCCCGTCTGCGCCGCGCTCTTTATCAGAGTCTTCGCCCTCATCATGAACATCGCGGCGGGAACGCCCTTGCCGCTCACGTCCGCAACGAGGAACAGGACCTTCTCCCGCCCGGTGAAGTAGAAGTCGTAGAAGTCGCCGCCGACCTCCTTCGCGGTGTCCATCGCCGCCCAGATCGAGAAGTTCTTCTGGTCCGGGAACGGCGGGAACACGTTCGGGAGCGCCGCGAGCTGTATGTCCTTCGCCATGTTGAGGTCCCTCGCGGCCTGCGACCGTATCTGCTGGCGTACGAACGCCGAGATGACGACGCCGACAAGGAGCGCGACGAACACGAGCGCAAGCCCGTTGAGCGTCGCGGTCGCGCCGACGAGGACGTCGCGCTGCACCGCGGCCGAGCCCTTGGGGATCATCACGTACGTCGGGAAGCTCTCGATCTCCTTCCGCTTCCAGAAGAAGGTGTCATCGGGATCGATCCACTGCGCGCCCTCGCGGTTCGGCTCGTCGTAGTCGGAAAGGACAAGCCCCGACCCGGTCGTGACGACAATGCCGCCGTTGCCGCCGACGCGCCAGTTGCGGAAAAGGTCCGCCAGGGACGCGCGGGAAAGCGCGCGCAGCGAATCCCTGTCGCAGCCGATCTCCACAAAGCCGCCAGACGGCTTCCACACGCCTACGAACTTGCGCCACTCGCCGTTCGCGGTGTCGCAGCGGAACGGCTGGCAGTATTCCGTCTCGTCGCCGTCGGCGAGGCACATCATCTCCTCGGCCTGCCCGCCGGCCGTCCTGTAGTTGAAGGCGGGCCTTCCGGGGGCGGCGAGGTAGCCGGCCTCCGAAGAGCACACGACGTTGCCGTTCGAGTCCGCGACGGTGATTTCGGTGATGTGCATCTCGCGCGCCAGCGCCTTGAGGGATTCGGTGTCGGTCGGGTGGCCCTCGTCCAGCGCCTCGCGCACCGCCATGCACTGCGGGATCAGCCGCTCGTCGACGCAGTCTATTATCTCGGACTCCACGTTTTCGAAAGTCTTGTCTATGAGCGAGTACGCGTCGCGCTCCGACAGGCTGCTGTGCATGAACCATGTGAAGGCCATCGAAAGCGCGAAGGCCGCGAGAACGCTCAGGACGAGCTTGATGTTGAGGCTGCGGCGCGCGGTCATTCGGCACCTCCTTCCGCTATGACGGCGTTGGCGGCCTCGAGCACGTCCGGCCGGCGCTTGTCCACGGCGACTCCGTAGCGGTCCTTGGTCTCCAGCGGCGTCACGAGCAGCCGTCCGCCGGACTTCTCGGCCTCGGTCCTCAGCTGCACGGCGTCGAAGAACACGGCGTCGATCTCGTTCTTCTCAAGGGCGGCGACCGCGTCCTCGAGGCCGACGTACCTCTCGGGGTCGCACCCGTGGCGGCAGATGTAGAAATCGTGCACGGAGTCCGACTCGACACCGATCCGGAGGTTCGAGAGCTGCGACATCCGCGGCTTGCGGCCGTCCTTGCGGTAGAGGAAGCACGCGCCGCCCGAGCCGTACGGTATCGAAAAGTCCACGTCCCGGCTGCGCGATTCGGTGATCACGATGGTGGCGATGGCGAAGTCGGCCTCCCCCGCCTTGAGCCGCGGCAGGATGTCGCTGAACGAGACCGCTTCCACGGAAAGTTTCCGCCCGAGCTTAGCGGCGATGCGCCGCGCGAAATCGATGTCGGTCCCGGCTATCTCGCCGTTGGCGTCCACGTAGGAGCACGGCGGCGCCGTGACGTACGTAAGGAACACGAGCGGACGCGACGCGTCCGCAATGCGGGGATCGACGTCCCCGCCGCCGCCGGAGCATCCGGCGACGGCGATGGCGAGCGCCGACAGTATTGCGCAGTGTCTCATTTGCTTTCCTTTTCCCGTGCGATGCGGCCGAAGAGTTCGCGGAACGCGGCGTCGTCGGAGAGTCCGCGCAGCAGGACGCGCTTCGTCTTCGAGCTTTCGCCGGATTTTATCTCCACCCTCGATTTGGGGATTCCGAAGGCGTCCGCGAGCGTCTTCTGGAGTTCGGCGTTGGCCTTGCCGTCGACAGGCGCGGCCCGCACCCTGACGCGCAGGGCGTCCCCGGCGATGCCGTCTACCCCCGCCCTGGACGAGCGCGGCTTCGCCGCGACGTTTACTATGATTCCCTCTGCGGTGGCTGAGTATGCGGCCATGTCACGCATCCCTTTCAGCACATTCCGCCTTCGCGGTCTCCGCCGCGCCGATTTCGCGCCAGTCGCCGGGCTTCATGTCCGCCGGCAGCCGGAGCGCGCCGATGGCGGTGCGCTTCAGCGACAGCACGACAAGGTGCGCGGCGGAGCAGAGGCGGCGTATCTGGCGCTTGCGGCCCTCGCCAAGTTTGAACTCAAGGGTGGTGACGTTTTGGACGGGTCCTTCCAGCACGCGCACACGGGCGGGTCTCGTCGTGTAGCCGTCCTCCATCGTCAGCGGGCTCCGCAGGATGCGCAGCTTCTCCTCGCTCCATCGTCCGGCGGCGCGCACGACGTATGTCTTCTCGTGCCCGAAGCGCGGGTGGGTGAGGCGAAGGACGAGATCGCCGTCGTTGGACATGAGAAGGAGGCCTTCGCTGTCCTTGTCGAGCCTGCCGACGGGGACGAGGCGCTCGGCGACCTGTCCGCGCATGAGGTCCGCGACGGTCCTGCCGCCGAAGGGGTCGGAGAGCGTGCTCAAAACGCCCGCCGGCTTGTAGAGCATTATCGTGCGGACGCGCTCCTTCGCGCCGACGGGGACGCCGTCGACCGCTATCGCGGCGGTCGACGGATCGACCCTGCGGCCCGGCTCGGTCACGACGACGCCGTCCACCGTGGCGCGCCCGGCCTCTATGAGGGCGGCGGCGCCGCGCCTGGACGCGATGCCGGCGCGGGCGATTACGTTCTGGAGCCTCTCGCCCTTTTCCACTTTACTTCGCGGGATGTACGCCCATCCCCTTCGCGGCGCCGTCGAGCGGCGTCGTGTAGGCGACCTTCTCCTTGACCTCGGTGACGGTGACGGTGCCGACCTTGGTCATTTCGCTGTCGAGGACCTCGCCGGTGTCGTCGTCGACGACCTCCTCGACGTTGCCGATGTCGAACTTCATGCCGACGGCGACGCCCTCGCGCGAGCCGCGGTTGATGATCAGCTTGTCGGCCTTGACGAGCGAGACGGTGCCTTCCCACGGAATGGAGTCGAGCTGGGCGACGAGGAACTCCACCGCCTGGTTGATGGCGTCCGTCGTGGCCTGGCCCATGTTGTCCTTCTCGAACCCGCCGAGGTCGCCGGTGAGTCCGCCGAGGGCGGAGCCGTGGTAGCCGAGCGAGAGGCCCTTCTTGCCGCTCTTGCCGGTCACGCTCTTCGACGCCTTGACCTGGCCCGTCGTGGAATCGACGATGTAGATCGTGACGTTGATCTCGGAGCTGCCGCCGTCGCCGCCGATGGTGAAGCTCTTGAACCCGAAGCCGCCGCCGGCGCCCTTCGTTTCCTGGACGTGCGTGATCGCGCCCTTGACGAGCAGCTGCGCCGGGGACATGCGGCCCGTCTTGGGGGCCTTCTTGCCGCCGGCGGTGCGTCCGGACGCCGCGAAGTCCTGCTCCGCGATGGCCGCGCCGCGCATGTCGGCCTCGCCGAGGACGATGAACTTTCCGCTCTGGACGAGCTGGTCGGTGAGGATCGTGCCCCAGGCGTCGCCGAGGTCCCACTGTCCCTGCCAGTTGGCCTTGTTCTCGAACTTGTTGACCGTTATGGTGTAGCGCAGGTTGCCGCTTTCCGCGAACGCGAGAGCGGACATCGCCGCCGCCGCAACAGCCAGTACCGTCTTCTTCATCGTCTGTTTCTCCTTTTCTTGTTTTGAACCGTTTTCGCATATTTTACTATATTTGCACCTGAAAAATCAAGCCCTCTTGTATTTTCGCGGCTTTTTTGGTATAATACGCGCCCAATATCCCCCAAACGGGGTAAAAAGGAGCAAGAAAAACATGGTCAGCTACAAGAAACTCGGTCTCGTAAACACCAAGAAGATGTTCGCGAAGGCGGTCAAGGGCGGTTACGCGATTCCGGCGTTCAACTTCAACACGATGGAGCAGATCCAGGCCATCGTGCAGGCGGCGGTCGAGACGAAGTCCCCCGTCATCATGCAGGTGTCCAAGGGCGCGCGCAAGTACGCGAGCGCGACCCTTCTGCGCTATCTCGCCGAAGGCGCGGTCCAGTACGCCAAGGACCTCGGCTGCAAGAAGCCGCAGATCGTCCTGCACCTCGACCACGGCGACAGCTACGAGACGTGCAAGAGCTGCATCGACTCCGGCTTCTCCAGCGTAATGATCGACGGCTCGGCCCTTCCGTTCAAGGAGAACATCAAGCTGACGAAGAAGGTCGTCGCCTACGCGCACAAGCACGACGTCACCGTCGAGGCCGAGCTGGGCGTGCTCGCCGGCGTCGAGGACGAGGTCTCCGCGGCCGAGAGCCACTACACGAAGCCCGAAGAGGTGATCGAGTTCGCGACGAAGACCGGCTGCGATTCGCTCGCGATCTCCATCGGCACGAGCCACGGCGCCTACAAGTTCAAGCCCGAGCAGTGCACCCGCGACAAGAACGGCAAGCTCGTTCCGCCGCCGCTCGCGTTCAACGTCCTCAAGGCCATCGAGAAGAAGCTCCCGGGCTTTCCGATCGTGCTGCACGGGTCGTCCTCCGTTCCGCAGGACGAGGTCGACACGATCAACAAGTTCGGCGGCAAGCTCCCCGACGCGGTGGGCATTCCCGAAGAGCAGCTCCGCAAGGCCGCGAAGAGCGCGGTGTGCAAGATCAACATCGACAGCGACTCGCGCCTCGCGATGACGGCGGCGATCCGCAAGCACTTCGCCGAGCATCCGGAGCACTTCGATCCCCGCCAGTACCTCGCTCCCGCCCGCGAGAGCATGAAGCAGATGTACATCCACAAGATCGTCAAGGTCCTCGGCTCGAACAACAAGCTCTGATACGAAGCCGCCAGAAACGGCAAACCCGCCAAACGCACCAACAAGAAAGACCCCTAAATGGCAACGTCAAAGGACTCCAAGAGCGCATACGCCCAGGCGGGCGTTAACATCGACGTCAAGATGGGCGCAGTCGAATCGATAAAGCAGATGGTCGCCTCCACCAAGACGGCCAACGCTCTCGGGGGCATCGGCGCGTTTGGCGGGCTTCACAAAATCCCCCCGGGGCGGGGGACCATCCTCGTCGCCTCCACCGACGGCGTCGGCACGAAGCTGAAGGTGGCGGCGATGATGAACAAGCACGACACCGTCGGGCAGGACATCGTCAACCACTGCGTGAACGACATCCTCGTCCAGGGCGCGCTGCCGCTCTTCTTCATGGACTACATCGGCGCGTCCAAGATCGACCCCGGCCAGTTCAGGAGCGTGGTCAGCGGCCTCGTCAAGGCCTGCAAGGAGAACCACATGACGCTCCTAGGCGGCGAGACCGCCGAAATGCCGGGCCTCTACCCCGCCGGCGAATACGACCTCGTCGGCACGATCGTCGGCTACGCGAGGCGCGACCGCATCATCACCGGCAAGTCCATCCGCGCCGGCGACATGATCATCGGCTTCCCCTCCGGCGGGCTCCAGACGAACGGCTTCTCGCTCGCGAGGCGCGTCATTTTCGACCTCTGCCAGTATTCGCCGCAGGACAAGCTCCCCGGCACCGACCAGACGTTCGGCGAGGCCCTTCTCGCCGTCCACCGCAGCTTCTTGAGGCCCGTAGCGAAGCTTCTGGAGCGCAAGGTCCGCATAACGGGCATGGCGCACATAACCGGCGGCGGATTCCAGGACAACATCCCGCGCGTGCTGCCGAAGGCCGTCAACGCCGAGATCAACCGCGCCTCCTGGGAGGTCCCGACGATCTTCCGCTTCATACAGAACCAGGGCAAGGTCTCGCGCGACGAAATGTACCGCGTCTTCAACATGGGCATCGGCTACGTCTGCATAATCCCCAAGAACCAGATGGAGAAGGCGACGAACATCCTCAAGGCCCAGCACCAGCAGTACAGCGTGATCGGCGTCATCCGCAAGGGCACCGGCATCGTAACCTACAAGAACTGACCGGCACCGCCGCCGCATGGAACGCTTCGAACTCGACGACGCGCTGAAGGAGGAAATCAGGCGCGGGACGACCGGTCCGGACTTCATCCGCCTCGTCCAGAGCGTCCGGCGCGAAGGCAAGAACTTCAGGATATCCATCCGCCCCGTCATGATCGGCGGGCGCAGGATGTTCCAGGCCGAGTCGTCGGACGACGGCCGCACGACCGTCAAGAACTTCGATGCGGACGCGATCGCGGAGGGCGTCGAGGAGATAATCGCCCAGCGCGGCGCGAGGAACCTGCACCTGATGACGTCCAAGGGCGACCTGCACGTGCGCGTGACCCGCAAGGGCCGCGTGACCGCGTCGCGCTCGGCGCCGATGGAGCGCGAAGCCGCCCCCCTCGCCCACGACCGCGTCAAGAACACACCCCTCAACTCCTTCGACTCCGCCGCCCTTCTGCGCGCCACCGGGATATCTGCCGGCGACGGACAGATCCGCGCCTCGATGCGCGGCAAGTACGACCAGGTGAACGAATTCCTGAAGGTCGTGCGCGAAACGGTCGGGCCGTGTCCGGAAGAATCCCGCGACAGGAAATTCTCCGCCGTCGACTGCGGCTGCGGCAAGGCGTACCTCACGATCGCGCTCGCCGTATACCTGCGCGAAGCCCTCGGCTACGCGAACGTCTCCATCACCGGCGTCGACCGCCGCGCGGACGTCGTGTCGAGCGCGGCGAAGACGGCCGAAGCGCTCGGCCTCTCCGGCTCAGTCAGATTCGTCGAGAGCGACCTCGCCGCATTCGACCCCGGCCCGGAGGCGAAGATCGACCTCGTAACGTCCCTGCACGCCTGCGACACCGCGACGGACGAGGCTCTCGCGAAAGGCGTGGAATGGAAGGCCCGGTACGTGCTATCCGCCCCGTGCTGCCAGCACGAGCTCCAGAAGACGCTCGACGACAAGGGCGCGTTCGCGGGCGTGATGCGGCAGTCGATCCTGCGCGAAAGGCTCTGCGACATACTTACGGACGCGTTCCGGGCGATGATCATGCGCATAATGGGCTTCAGGACGCAGGTCGTCGAGTTCGTCTCGAGCGAAGCGACCGCGCGGAACATCATGCTCAAATGCGAATACGGCGTCAAGCCGGGCCAGGGCGGGCCGGTGGGCGAATACCTGGACCTGCGCGACTACTGGAACGTCACGCCCTGGCTCGAGACGCGCCTCGGCGACAGGCTCCGCAGGATGCTCGGCAGGTATGAGTAGCCCGCATACAGCGCTTCTCGCGCGCCGCGCCGCGACAGTCCGCGGCATAAGGGAATTTTTCGACGCGCTGGGATACGTCGAGGTGGAAACCCCCGTCCGGATCGCCGCGCCAGCGCCGGAACCCCATATCGACTGCCCGCCGGTCTCGACGGGCGGCTTTCTGCGCGCATCGCCGGAACTCCAGATGAAAAAGCTCCTCGCCGCCGGGATGGACAGGATATACCAGATCGGGCCGTGCTTCAGGGACGGCGAGAAAGGCTCGCGCCACAACCCGGAGTTCACCATGCTGGAGTGGTACTCGAAAAGCGAGGGGTATCTCGACATGGCCGACGGGCTCGAAACGCTTTTCAGGCGGCTGGCCGCCGGCCACGCGCCGCAGCTCGCGGAGCGCGCCGGCAGTCCCTTCAGGCGCGTGACGGTGCGCGAAGCGTACGGGATCTGGGCGGGATGGGACCCATGGACGGCGTGGGACCAGGACCGCTTCGATTTCGACATGGCGACGAAGATAGAGCCTGCCATCGCGGCGGATGGCGGCGGAACGTTTCTCGTGGACTATCCCCGCGAGGCCGCATCGCTCGCGCGCATCCGCGGCGACGTCGCCGAAAGATGGGAGTTCTACTGGGACGGCCTGGAGCTCGCCAACTGCTTCGGCGAGCTGTGCGACGGCGCGGAGCAGTCGCGGCGGTTCGGGGAGGCGCGCGAGGCGAGGCGGACTCTCGGCGAGGCGGACTACCCGGTCGACGGCGAGTTCCTCTCCTCTCTCGACGCGATGGGGGAGGCTTCCGGCGCGGCGCTGGGCGTGGACCGGCTCGTCATGTGCCTGACCGGCGCGCCGGACATCTCTTCCGTCCGCGCGTTCTGAACCGCTCCTCAATTGTGGATTGCCGCGAGATTTGGTATAATATGCGGCATGAATCTCGATCCGACAAAGATGAAGGACTGGCAGATCGCGGAAGCCGCCGGGGAAAACCTGCGCAAGGCGGCCGATCTCGCCCGTGAACTCGGTCTCGAAGACGGCGAATGGACTCCGTACGGCGACGTCCTCGCGAAGATCGACGTCGCCAAGACGCTCAAGCGCGTCGGCGCCGGGCGGCGCGGCAAATACATAGACGTGACCGCCATAACCCCGACCGCGCTCGGCGAAGGCAAGACGACCACGACGCTCGGGCTCGTCGAAGGGCTGGGCCTTCTCGGCAAGAAGGTCGTCGGCTGCGTCAGGCAGCCGTCCGGCGGCCCGACGTTCAACATCAAAGGGTCCGCCGCAGGCGGCGGCCTCGCCCAGGTCGTGCCGCTCACCGCGCTTTCGCTGGGCCTCACCGGCGACATCGACGCCATCACGAACGCCAACAACCTCGCCATGGTCGCGCTCAACTCTAGGATGCAGCACGAGCGCAACCACGACGACGCGTGGCTCGCGGAGCGCGGCCTAAAGCGCCTCGACATCGACCCGTCGCGCATACAGTTCCGCTGGGCGATGGACTTCTGCGCGCAGGGGCTGCGCAACATCGGGATCGGGCGCGGCGGCAAACTCGACGGCTTCGAGTGCGACAGCGGCTTCTACATCACGGTAGCCTCCGAGGTGATGGCGATCCTCGCGATGAGCGCCGACCTCGCGGACCTGAGGCGGCGGCTCTCGAAGATCGTCGTCGCCTACTCCAAGGACGGCCGCCCGGTCACGACGGCGGACCTGGAGGTGGACGGCGCGATGTGCGCCCTTCTCGTGAACGCGATAAAGCCGACGCTCATGCAGTCCATCGAAGGCCAGCCCGTGCTCGTACACGCGGGGCCCTTCGCGAACATAGCGATCGGCCAGAACTCCGTCGTCGCGGACCGCCTCGCCTGCGCGCTCGGCGACTACGTCGTCACGGAGAGCGGCTTCGCCAGCGACATGGGCTACGAGAAGTTCTGGAACATAAAGTGCCGCTGCTCGGGCCTCAAGCCCGACGCCGTCGTGCTCGTCGCGACCGTACGCGCGCTCAAGGCCCACGGCGGCGCGCCGGCCGTGAAGGCGGGGCTCCCGCTCGACCCGGCGTACACGACGGAGAATCTGGAGCTTCTCGAAAAGGGATGCGACAACCTGCTCGCGCACATCGACATCATCAGGCGCTCGGGCGTGCAGCCCGTCGTCTGCCTCAACGCCTTCTACACCGACACGCAGGCCGAACGCGACCTCGTGCGGCGCGTGGCGGAAGGCGCCGGCGCGAGGTTCGCCGTGAGCGACCACTGGCTCAAGGGCGGCAAGGGCGCGATCGAACTCGCCGAGGCCGTCATCGCCGCGTGCGAAGAGCCGAACAATTTCGGATTCCTCTGCGACCTCGGCGAACCGATCAAGGACCGCATCGAAAAGCAGGTGCGCGAAGTCTACGGCGGCGACGGCGTGGACTACGAGCCTCTCGCCCTCGAGAAACTCGCCGCGTACCAGGCCGATCCCGAAACCGCGAAACTCCCCGTCTGCATCGCGAAGACGCAATACTCGCTCTCCCACGACCCGAAGCTCCTCGGCCGCCCGAAGGGATGGCGCCTGCCGGTGAGGGACGTTCTCGTCTACATGGGCGCGGGCCTCCTCGTGCCGGTCGCGGGCGACATAAAGCTCATGCCGGGCACGAGCGCGTCCCCAGCGTACCGCAACATAGACGTCGACGTCGAAACCGGCAAGGTGAGAGGGCTGTTCTGATGAAGCGCAGGATCGTTCTGCTCGCAAGCCTCGTCGCCGGACTCGCCGCCGCGGTCGTCACGCGCGCGTACATCGCGTCCGTCGAGGACGAAGCGCGCGCGATCAGGGCGAAGTTCCGCCGCGAATACGGGGAGATGGAGGCTCTCTGCTTCAAGCGCGACACCGGCTCGGGCACGGTGATCGCCGCCACCGACCTCGCGACGTGCAAGACGTACGAGAAAGGCAACCTCGGGGTCGTGCTGACGAAGGAGAACATCTCCGACATCGTCGGCCGCAAGACGGTGGGCTTCCACGCAAAGGGGGACCCGCTGCGCTGGAACGACATCGAGGGCGGCAACTCGCGCGGCACCGGGCTTTCGTCGGACATCCAGCCGCACTTCCGCGCAATGTCCATTGACGTGAACGGGTCCGCATCCGTCTCCGGCATGGTGAAGCCGGGCGACCACGTGGACGTCATCGGCACGTTCAACCTGCCCGACGACGCCGGGAACATAAAGCGCGGCGACCCGGTCACGTGCACAATCCTCCAGAAGGTGCTCGTGCTCGCGACCGGCTCCGAGACGGCCAAATCGCGCTCGCGGCTCCAGGGGCTCGGCAACTCCGGCTATTCCACGGTCACGCTCGCGGTCACGCCGCGCGAGGCCGAAATGCTGGCGTTCGCGGAGCAGATACGCGGCAGGCTCGTCCTCACGCTGCGCGGCAGGACCGATACCGAAACCGAGGACGAGCTCCCGTCCGTAGACTTCGCCAAAATACGCGGCGAAATCGAGGATCTGAACAAGGAGCGCAACCCTACGGACCGCCGCACGAGGCGGCACCAGCCCCCACGCAAACAGTAACCCCCGAAGCGAGGTCTCTTACATGACAGAATGCGACGCCATAATCGCCGGAGCCGGAATCTGGGGCTGCACCCTCGCGCGCAGGCTCGCGGAGTCTGGCCGCAAGGTGCTCGTCCTCGAAAGGCGCGACGCGCCCGGCGGCAACGTGAGGTGCGAAACCGACCCGGAAAGCGGCATCGAGATACACACGTACGGCTCGCACATCTTCCACACCCACATCCCGGCCGTCTGGGAGTTCGTGAACCGCTTCACCGCGTTCAACGGCTACCAGCACAAGGTCCTTGCCCGGCACGGCGGCAAGACGTACTTTCTGCCGCTCGGTCTCGCGCTCGTCAACGGATTCTTCGGAACCGAACTGAAACCCGGCGAAGTCGCCGGTTTCATGGCGGACGAGAAGCACTCCGCCGCCATATTCGACGCATTCTTCAGGGGCTACACATCGAAGCAGTGGGGACGTCCGCCGGAAGAAGTGGACCCTTCCGTCATAAAGCGCGTGCCCGTACGCTCCAGCTGGGACGTGAACTACTTCAACGACATGTGGCAGGGCATACCCTCCGACGGCTACAACGCCCTTTTCGACAGGCTACTCGACCATCCTTCCATCGCGGTCGAGACCGGAGTGGAGGTGCGGCTCGAAGACGGACGCTTCTTCGCCGGCGGCGACGCACTGCCTGACGTGACGGTGTACTGCTCAGCGCCGGTCGACGCGCTCTTCGGCTACAGGTTCGGGCGCCTCCCTTGGCGCACGCTCAGGTTCGAGCGCGAGACGCTGGACATCGCCGACTACCAGGGGACGAGCGTCGTCAACTACGTCGACACGGACGTGCCCTTCACGCGCATACACGAATTCAAGCACTACCACCCGGAACGCAAGGACGTCATGGCGGCGCCGAAGACGGTGATAATGCGCGAATACTCGTCCGAGTGGAAGCCCGGCGACGAACCGTACTACCCGGTCGACAACGCGGAATCGAGGGCGCTGCTCGCGCGGTATGCGGACGAGGCGGCGAAGATTCCCCGGCTGGTACTCGGCGGACGACTCGGCGCCTACAAGTATTTCGACATGGACCGCTCGATCGAGGCCGCCCTCAAAGTCGAAATCTAAGCCTGCCCCTGCCCGGCGACGCCACGGCAGTGCGCCGACAGTCCCGCGCGCACGAGCGCGTAGCGGCGCGAACCGTCCGGCATGAGGAATATAGCCGCCGAATCCAGAAAGCGAGGCCAGTTCTCTTCGCAAAAGTCCGTCTTGACGCCGCGCCCGTGCAGAAACGCGGCGATGTAGACGTCATGTGTCGCGAACACGCCGAAGTCCGCGTCGCCGAGAAGCGAAACGGCGTATCTTTCGTATCCGTCGCAGGCGGAGCGGATTTCGTTGAAGCCGGTCTGGACGCCTCTGTCGAACCAATCGCGCATCCAGAAGAAGAAGCGTCCGTCGCGGAAGAGCCGCCACATGGCGTCGAGGTCGCTCACGAACGCGCAGTCGTTGCCTATGGCGGAATCGCGCGCGATTTCCGCGCCGGCGCGCCCCATGCCCTTCGCTATCAGCTCGGCCGTGCGCACCGTGCGCTTGAGCGGACTCGCGGCGAAGGCGACCCGGCCTTCGACGCCTTTCAGCATCCGGCCGAACTCCTCGGCCGTGCGCTCCCCCTCTGCGGTAAGCGGAAGCTCCGCGCCGAACGAGGGGTCCTCGTTGTCGATGCGCGCGCGCTCGGCGTGGCGCACGAGGAACGCCGTGCGCACGCCCGGGCCGCGCGCGATTTCGAGCGCCTCCGCCACGGAGACTTCCCCCAATATGGCATCTGTCGTGTCTTTCGTCATGTACGGCGAATAGTATACCATATCCCGGCTTCTTGCGTCAATTGCGGTTTTTTGGTATAATTCGACACAATCCAACCAACCAAACGGAGGTAAAAGACATGGCTAAATGGGTATGCCCCGTGTGCGGCTACGTGCACGAAGGCGACAGCGCCCCGGAAAAGTGCCCGCAGTGCGGGGTTCCGGGCACCAAGTTCCTCAAGCAGGAGGCTTCCGCCGGCGGACTTACGTTCGTCTGCGAGCATCGCGTCGGCGACGGCATCGTCGATGATGCGGAAGTCACCCAGGGGCTCAAGGACCACTTCAACGGCGAATGCTGCGAGGTCGGAATGTACCTCGCGATGTCGCGCCAGGCCGACCGCGAAGGATATCCCGAGGTCGCCGAGGCGTACAAGCGCATCGCTTACGAGGAGGCGGAACACGCCGCGAAGTTCGCCGAGCTCCTCGGCAAGAGGATAGATATCGTGACCGACTCCACGAAGGAGAACCTGCGCCGCCGCGTCGAGGCGGAGTGCGGGGCCACGGCCGGCAAGCTCGCGATCGCCAAGCGCGCGAAGGAGCTCGGCTACGACGCCATCCACGACACGGTCCACGAGATGGCCAAGGACGAAGCCCGCCACGGCAAGGCCTTCGAGGGTCTGCTGAAGCGCTACTTCGGCTGAGGACTCCGGCGGGGGCGCGCAAAAGCGCCCCCCGCCAGCCTGCTTTTCAGATTTCGCCGCCGATGTAGCCCATTTCCGCCAGGATGCGGCGGTTCTCCATCCATTTGGGCTCTACGCGCACCCAAAGCTCCATTGCGGCCTTCACGCCGAAAATCTCCCCGACTTCCCTCTCCGCGGCCTGCCGCGCGCGTTTCACGTTCTGCGCCGCACGGCCGACGACGATCGGTTTCTGGGACGGACGGTTCACGAGCGCGTCCACGAATATCTTCCAGCGGTTGCCGTTCTCCTCTATGCGCTTCACGACTATGCCGAGCTCGTGGGGGACTTCCTTGCGCAGTACCGCGAGGAATTTCTCGCGCACGATGTCCGCGATCGCCAGCTTTCTCGGATAGTCGGTCGCGATGTCGTCCGGGAAAAGCGGTTCGCCCTCCTCCGCTAGCGAAAACAGCGCGTCCGCTACCTGCGCCTCGCCGCCGGGCTTGATCGCCGAAGTCTCTATCCACACCGGTTCCGGCGCGTCCGGCGAAGCGGCGTCGCCCGCGCGGGCTTCTTTCCACGCGTCGCGGAACATGGAGGCGAAAAACGGCTTTACGTCGGACTTGTTCAATACGAAAACGGTCTTCGCCGGGGCTTCTTTGGCGACCCGGCGCATCCAGCCGACATCCTCCATCTGCGGCTCCTCGGCGGCGTCGAACACGACGCAGAGGATGTCCACCCCGGCGGAGCTGGCGCGGGCCATCCTGTTCAGCAGCGTGCCCAGCCTGCCGACGGCCTTGTGGAGGCCGGGCGTATCGAGCAGCACAAGCTGTCCGCGCGGGTCTGCGACGATGCCGCGCACTGTGTTGCGCGTCGTCTGCTCTACGGGGGAGACGATGGATACCTTTTCGCCCACGAGGGCGTTGACGAGCGTGGACTTGCCGGCGTTGGTGCGTCCGACGACGCCTACTGTCGCGACCTTGGCCATGTTTCAGCCCTGCTCCGGTGCGGCGGGCGAGGG
>Ga0310786_10007030_pt1 | contig 14787 bp, 14 predicted proteins | sample AusTroGonzalo_MG_FD_203881 | JGI IMG/M metagenome (GOLD analysis project Ga0310786, IMG submission 203881) | Bovine rumen microbial communities from tropical cattle in Woodstock, Queensland, Australia - Gonzalo_03 (v2) (version 2) | ecosystem: Host-associated > Mammals > Digestive system >... | reverse complement strand
GATTCCGAATTCCTGTATAATCGGTTGTTGCTTCAGATACAAAAATCAGTGGTCGGGGGTGGTACGGAATGGATAAAATTAAGGTGTTGATCGCAGATGATATTATGATTTTACGGCAGGGACTCAGAGCCGTTCTGGAGCAGGATGAGGAACTGCAGGTGGTGGCACTGGCGGAAAATGGGAAAGAGGCTTTTGAGAAGTGCAAGGTGTTTAAACCCGATATTGTTATGATGGATATGCGTATGCCGGATTATGATGGAGCATTCGGGATCAAGGCGATCAAGGAGCAGTTTCCTGAGATAAAGGTTCTGGTGCTGACTACTTTTGACGATGAAGAAACCATAGAAAAGGCGCTTTCGAGTGGCGCTGACGGTTATATTCTAAAGGAAATGGAAGATGAGAAGGTAGTCGCTTCGGTAAAGAGTGTATATAATGGTATGAGCATCTTTGGTGGCGGAGTCTATCAGGTGATGAAGAAAAAAATGGAATCAGCGGGGGTGTCAGATGCCCAGATTTTTGAGGGCGCAGATGAAGGAGGACTTACCTCTAGAGAGCTGGATATTGTGCGTTTGGTCGCAAAGGGATACGACAATAAGGAGATCGCATCAGAACTTTTTTTGGCGGAAGGCACGGTGCGCAATCAGATTTCCAAAATATTGGAGAAACTTGTCCTTAAGGACCGCACTCAGTTGGCTGTTTATGCTGTAAAACACGGGCTTGACGAGTAGAGGTACTGAAGAAATGTCTGTTCATACGATGGAGGTGCGATATGTTTGGTATTTTTGGAAAAATCAGGAAAAATGATGAGCTTGAGCACCTGATCGATCGGATTGAGAACAATGTGGCAAATAATTATAAGGATGCTGCGCAGGAATACTTCCATGAATACGAGGAAAAACTATCTTCGTTGAAGCAGGATGGAAAACTGAATGAGAAACAGGCAGAGCATTATGATTCGATGAGGCAGGATCTGAAGGAGAAGCTGAAGGGATTTACACATAAGGATCAAAAGCCATATTGGAGCTGATAAAGTTTTTGTAAACGCATTGCGGACTTTTGGAGCGGAAAAGAAGTGTGGGAAGAAAACAATGAATATATATTGACAGATGAGGTATATTGTGATACTGTATTCATGGAACAGGGTTTCGGTACAACTTGAAAAAATATCAAAATGCAGTATAATAAACGCATATGAACCGGAACCGGTATCATTCAATGATTTACGATAATCAGATAGAAAGGAATGGGGAAGTATGAATTTAATTATCAGTTTGTTGGTTGGAGCATTTGCGGGATTTCTTGCAGGATTGATCATGAAGAGCAACAACGGTTTTATTATCAACATTGTCCTGGGAATAGTCGGAGGATTTATCGGGGGTATTGTATTAGGACTTATTGGTTTTCGGGCAACGAACATCATCGGAAGCATTATTTGCTCCGTTGTCGGTGCATGTATTTTAATTGCAGGTGCCAGATTTGTTATGGGCAAGAAATAAAAAGATGTCTGGTTTGTATGGCATCGTAATACTGCAACGAGAAGGTATGCTTAAAATTCTGAAGATCAGAAACAGGAAATTTGACGAAGACAGCTTTGGAGGCTAAATAGGCTTTCGAAGCTGTTTTTTTCGTGATTCTCTTTTAGATAATAGTGCTCCGCTATGGATGCGCCCCCGAAAATCGCTTTCATCAGGATAAAAATAGTAAGCCTGTTGGCAAATTCTGAGTGGAATAAACAGCGAAGCAGCGGTATGATAAAGCTATGACATCATAAAGATGTAAAGGAGGGCTTATGGGAAGACATTTTCGAAATTTTAAAACAGTTGTTTATATTCCGGCGGCAATCGCAAAGGCTTTTACAAAGGAAAAGCTGGAATCGGATTATCTTTTTCTGGAGAAGTATATCGGGCTGGATAAGGTCTATCTTGAGACACATCGCGGCGATTGCGATGTGGAAGATGTGCAGCTTTGCATGATCAAAGCGTTTCTGGAAGAAAGAGGCGTCGAGGTGTCAGGGGGGATTACCACGACCATTCATGATTTTGAAGGAGCCGAGAAGGGAAAACAAAGACTTTTTGGAACCTTCTGTTATACGGATCCGGCAATGAGAAATCGTTTGAAGGGGATTTCTGAATATGCTGCCGGCTTTTTTGATGAGATCATTTTAGATGATTTTTATTTTACGAATTGCAGCTGTGAACGTTGCATCAAAGAAAAGGGAGAGCGTGACTGGGTTACTTTCCGAAGGGCACTGATGAAGGATGTTTCGGAGAATCTGATCGTAAAACCGATGAAGAAGGTCAATCCGAAGATCAAGGTCATCATCAAATATCCCAACTGGCGGGAATCTTATCATTATACCGGTTATGTGCCGGAAGTACAAAAGGATATATTTGATGCAACATATACCGGGACGGAAACGCGCAGCGCGGCATATACGGATCAGCATCTTCCGGCATACTTGAGTTATTCGCTGATGCGCTATTTTGATAATGCGTGGCCCGGAGGGAATGGTGGAGGATGGTTTGATACATATCACTGCTGGTCCGTGGACAGGTATCTGGAACAGGCTTATCTGACCGCTTTCGCGGGAGCGGGTGAGCTTATGCACTTTATGTGGGCTGATTTGATCGACAACCCCTTTGTTGCTGCAATGGGCATGCAATTGAATAAGATTGACAGATTAATGGAGAATACAGGGGAGCCATGTGGCATTCCGGTCTATTTGCCTTTTGCTTCTTCCGGAGAAAATCATTTGGAGATGCGACTTGGGATGCTGGGTATTCCGATGGAGCCGACGCCGATTTTTCCTGAGAATGCAAAGAGTGTCCTGTTGACGGAAAGTGCGCTTGCTGATCCTGATATGATAGAGAAACTTACACGGTTTGTGGAAAAAGGCGGAAATGCTGTAATTACAACAGGGTTCCTAAGGGAGTCAGGCGACTCACTGATGCGTGCCGGACTTACCGAGGCGAGACTTACAGGCAAAACTTACCGGGTATCCCGCTATCAGATCACCGGTGATATGGGAGGTTATATGGAGGATCGCATGCCGGTTCTTTTCCCTGAGATCGTGCATGGTAACAATGAATCGTGGTCCCTTGTCAACGGTGGTGATGCAGATCTTCATACCACACTTTTGCTTCGCAGTACATACGGGAAGGGAAGATTATATACCATGTCCATACCGGATCAGGATAGCGATTTATACCGGATGCCGAAGGCTGTTGTGGATGTATTAAAGCGGATTCTCTGTGGAACGGATTATGTAACAGGCAGAGATTTTTCTGTCTTTACTTATCAGGATGGAAGCATGATCCTGTATCGGTATGTTCAGGGACAAAATCATCCGCAACGTGTGACATTCCATACAACAAAGGAAGTGAATGCCCTTTTAGATGAACAGACCGGTATCCGCATCCCGGTGACGAAAATACGAATGTTTGAAGATTTTAAGGAGCGGATCGAATACACAGCGGATGTCTTGTCGGTGCCCGGCGTATTTAAAAAATACCGTTGGGTGTAAGTAGGTGCTTCCTGAAAAATTGTTATAGGTGCTTCCTGAAAAATTGTTATGGTTGATTTTTCGAAAGAATAGTGATATATTATTAAATCGTTCCAAGTATTTTTTGATTCAGATGCATAATTTGTGGGTAATAACGCAGCGAATAGAGTGATCGATAATGCCTGCGATGCACAAAGAGGAACGGAAAACAAAGGTTATGGAGGAGAGAAAAATGAGAAAATTCGTAGCAAAGCTGTTGGTTGCGATGCTGTGCATCACTACATTGACGGCGTGTGAATCCGGTCAGGCCGGAACAACAAATGAGAGTACCCCTGCAAGTGTGCAGGAGCAAAGCGCCGATGCTCAGGAGAGTATATCTGCTCAGGAGAACACGGAAGCGCAGGAGAGCAAGGAAGATGCTTCCGAAGAAGAGCCCGGTGATGCCGGAGAAGAAGTTCAGGCGCCGGTAGAGAGCAAGGGCGTTTTGAAAGTAGGTACCAATGCAGAGTTCCCGCCTTTTGAATACATGGGTGACGATGGACAGCCGGATGGATTTGATATGGCACTAATCAAGGCGATCGGTGAAAAGCTTGGTTACGAGGTTCAGATTGAAAATATGGAATTTGGTTCTCTTGTAGCAGCCATCGGTAGCAAGATTGATGTAGCGATCGCAGGTATGACGGTAAGTGAAGAAAGAGCTCAGGTTGTGGATTTTTCCGATAATTACTATGAAGCAGTACAGTATGTGATCGTTCCGGAGGGTCAGAAGTTTAACGGTATTGCAGATCTGGAGAAGAAAACGATCGGCGTACAGCTCGGAACAACTGGTAATTTTATTGCGGATGAGATCGAGAAGGCAGACGTAAAGAGCTATAACAAGGCGGTAGATGCTGTAAATGATCTGATCAACGGACGACTTGATGCAGTCATCATCGATAAGAATCCGGCGCAGGTGTTCGAAAGCAAATTCTCTGATAAGATCGATATCATCGAAGGCGATAAGTTTGATTTTGAAACAGAGTATTATGCAATTGCATGTCCTAAGGGGAGCGAGCTTGTTTCCGAGATCAATAAAGCGCTGAAGGAACTTCAGGATGATGGTACCTTTGATGAATTGGTTCAAAAGTATATTGAGACAAATTAAAGAATAGCAGAAAGAGGATAATGACTTGTCTCATTATCCTCTTTTTGGTATGATAGTCATGATTGTTTACAGAATTTATGTAGTGGAGGTAGATACGGCATGGAATGGCTGAAATCCGTCGGAGAGAAGATACATACGGCGTTTATTGCGGAAGATCGATGGAAATTATATTTGGGCGGTTTGGGAATCACCATGGAGGTCGCAATATTTGCTGCTTTGATCGGTATCGTTATCGGGACAATTCTTGCTTTTATGAAGATATCGATAACCAAACATGGGAAGCCGACTTTACTGTCCTATCTTGCAAATATCTATATTGATGTAATCAGAGGTACACCTTCGGTACTTCAGCTCCTTATCATGTGGTTTATCGTGATGAAAAGCTGCAAGAACGGAATCCTGGTGGCAAGTTTGACATTCGGGATTAATTCCGGTGCTTATGTGGCCGAGATTGTCCGGGCAGGAATTCTTGCGGTTGACAAAGGGCAGACAGAAGCCGGAAGATCCCTTGGTTTGACACAGATCCAAACCATGCGCTATATTGTGATACCGCAGGCATTCAAAAATGTCCTGCCTCCCCTTGGTAATGAGTTCATTGTATTGATCAAGGAAACAGCTATTGTCGGTTATGTAAGTTTGAGTGATCTGACGCGTGTGGCGAATCAGATGACTTCCCGATTGTATGATGCATTTACACCCCTCATAGGGTCGGCTATCGTTTATTTTGTCATCATTAAAATTCTGACCATTCTTCTGGCAAAGTTGGAGAGGAGGCTGCGTAAGAGTGATAATCGTTAAGGATTTACATAAAAAATTTGAAGATAATCATGTATTGCAGGGAGTGAATTACCATATTCATCAAGGGGAAAAAATTGTTGTGGTTGGTCCTTCCGGTTCCGGAAAGAGTACCTTTCTTCGCTGCCTCAATCTATTAGAGCGACCGACAAGCGGAGAAATCTGGTTTGATGGCAAGTTGATCACGGATGATAAGACGGATATTAATGAAGTGCGTCGCCATATGGGCATGGTATTTCAACATTTTAATCTGTTTCATAATCTGACGATCATGGAGAATATTATTCTTGCTCCCGTAAAACTCAAATTGATGTCTGAGGAAAATGCCAAAAAGAATGCCATTCAGTTACTTGAAAGAGTTGGTCTGGCTGCCAAGGCTGATGCGTATCCGAGTTCGCTTAGCGGTGGTCAAAAGCAGAGAATTGCAATTGTAAGATCACTGGCGATGAATCCTAAGGTAATGTTGTTTGATGAACCGACTTCGGCGCTTGATCCTGAGATGGTAGGAGAAGTGCTTGAGGTTATGAAGGAATTGGCAGAAAGCGGCATGACCATGGTTGTGGTCACGCACGAGATGGGATTTGCCAGAGAAGTCGGAACAAAAGTGTTGTTCATGGACGGTGGGAATATCATTGAGGAGAATACGCCACAAGAATTTTTTGAAAACCCAAAATCAGAGCGATTAAAAGAGTTCCTTTCAAAGGTACTATAGAGTTTTATAAAAGTTTCTGCTAAGAATGTAATAAAATAATGCTAAAAACCGATTCAAAAGTCGCAGTTCCTATTGCGGCTTTTTATGTTCTCCAAATGGTGCAAAATGTAACAAAAATGTGCATTTTTCAATTGTAACAAAAATGTGAAAAACGTAGACAGCTGAAAAAATCGGGTGCTATAATGAGCCTGCAAAGAGAGATAATTCGTTTTACGCAAGAAATGTATAGTGGCTAATCAAGAGTACAGACAATTTTATTGCCTGTACTTTTTTGTTTCAGAATATATGATTTGTTGTACTATATTTTTTTGCGACAATCACAGACAAAGTGATAATGTCATTTGGGATAGGTGATTTTTTGAGATATGCGTATGTACAACAGCATGATGCAACGGATTGTGCTGCAGCTTGTATGGCAATGATCTGCCTGTATTACAAAAAAGAAACAACAATTGCAAGACTTCGCGATATGATGGGAACGGATCTGAAAGGAACCGATTTAACCGGACTTACGGATTGCGCGGAACAATTGGGGTTTATGACACAGGCGGTGAGAGTGGACAGGCAGGCTTTCGCAAGCGAATTTACTTTACCCGCAGTAGCGCATGTTATCACGGAAGATGGATATCTGCATTTTGTTGTTATATTCAAAATTGAAAAAAATTATGTGATTGTCGGTGATCCGGCAAAGGAATTGCGCAGGATTCCGATAGAGCGGTTCTTTCGTAGATTCACAGGTGTTTTGCTGATCCTTGCGCCGACGAATGATTTCGTACCGGGAAAATTAAAGAGCGAAAGTGTTCTGAAACGATATGTGAATCTTATGATGCCGCATAAGAAATTGTTTCTTTTGGCTATGTTGGCTTCACTGGTATTGATGGTTCTCGGAATTGCCTCATCAAAATTGAATCATGTGATCTATGATGATGTGCTTCCTAATCAGAGTGAGAGCATTCTGAAGATGGTTTTGGTTATTTCTTTTATCGTTTCGGCGACATCTATAGGACTGTCTTTTATCAAAAAATGGATTTTGATGAAGCTTTCGATGAAGATTGATATTCCGCTGATGCTGGGGTATTTTAAGCATATTTACCGATTGCCGATGCGTTTTTTCGCGAACCGAAAGGTTGGCGATATTATTACCAGGTATTCGGATGCATGTACGATCAGAGATGTATTATCTGGCATCGTGTTATCCTTGGTCATGGATGTGACCATGGCAGTAATATCAGGTGTGTTGCTGTTTCGTATGAATGCCGGATTGTTTGGAATCATTGTACTAATGACGCTCAGTAGTATTGTGCTTGTATATGTGTTTAAGAAGCCTTACAAGCGCATCAACATGGAGCAGATGCACAGAAATTCGACGATGAATTCAGAAATCATTGAGGGATTGCGTGCAATAGAGACGATCAAGGGGAATGCCGACGAAGAGAAAACGCTTAATACGATTGAAAGAGAGTATCTGAAGTGCATCAGGACGAATTACAAAGAAGGAATGCTGTCCAATATACAGGGAGCGGTTTCGAGTGCTATCACAACATTGGGGAATCTGGCACTTTTGTATGTCGGTTTTTCACAGGTGATAAGCGGTCAGCTGACGCTGGGAGCATATGTTGCCTTTTCGACGCTTTCAGGATATTTCATGAATCCGGTGAGTAATCTGGTTGGGCTGCAGTTGTCCATCCAAGAGGCCAATCTTTCGATGAAGCGATTGGCGGAGATTATGGATTATGAGACGGAGAAGGATGATAAAGTAATCAATGTCCTGTATCGCGAGGAAGATGAGATTGACGGTGATGTTGTTTTCCGGGATGTGACATTCCGATATGGTAAACGCAGACCGGCTTTGTCGCATTTGAGTTTTACGATTCATGAGGGACAGAAGGTTGCGATCGTTGGAGCGAGCGGCAGCGGAAAATCTACCATCGCGAAATTATTGCTTCGTTTCTACGAGCCGGAAAGCGGAGAAATCACGATCGGAGGTCGCAATATTCAGAGCATGGAAAACGGTTCGCTCAGGGAAGGGATTTCCTATATCCCGCAGAATATTGAATTATTCTCCAAGACAATCTACGACAATATCCGCATGTCCAAGGCGGATGCCACGGAGAAAGAAATCGAACGGGCTGCCGAGCTTGCAGGGGCACAGGAATTCATTGATAAATTACCGATGCAGTATAACACCTATCTGGAGGAAGCCGGAAACGGACTAAGCGGTGGTGAAAAACAGAGAATTGCAATTGCAAGAGCACTGCTAAAGAATACCCGGCTATATATCATGGATGAGGGGACAAGCAGTTTGGATTTTATGACGGAGAATGCAATCTTTGACATGATATACAATCGTCTTAAGGACAGAACGATGTTAATTATCGCACACAGACTTGCGACGATCAGACATTGCGATCAGATTCTTGTGATGGATCAGGGTGAGATCGTTGAACAGGGAAAGCATGAAGAGCTTCTGGCAAAACATGGACGATATTATGAGCTTTGGAATATGCAACAAGGTTGTATTTCATAAATTTTGGTGATGAGCTTTTGTGCGCAGAAAGCTTTCACATAGATAAACAAATCGTATCATAAGAGTATTACGAGGAAAAGAAGGAGAGATTCAAATGGAAATGGTATTACCTAAGAATTGTACTATGATTTCAAAAGAGGAAGAAGCAGCGATCGTTGGTGGTATGAATATTCCTATCACTGAAGATATGCTTAGCAAAAATTATTGCTTGCAACGTGCCGGCGAGATCAAGGCTAGCGGCCAGATTACCGGTATGTCCCAGCAGCAAATTGCTGAGGAGATCTATGCTCATGCGGTTGTATATTACTACGGAAGTGCAGCTGAGAGCGCTACCGGTATGGATCTGAGCTGTGTATTGGATCATACGCGTGATGGCATTGATCTGACTAATGGCGGAGATTCATGGAAGAGAAAAATGGTTTACAAGGCTATTTGGAGAATGTATTAATAGGAGCCTTTAGCAGAATATCTACGTGTGTAACGGGAACCCGGACAGCTACTGAAATGTGGTGGCTGTTCGGGTTCCTTTTCTGCTTATAAAAAATGATTGTAGAACTGTCAAAGATTCCATGGACAAGGTACTGGGGCAGATTAGAATTTATAGTTGCACAAATGGGTATTTGTGTTATGATGAGAATAGAAGAATCTATAGAGATTCGAAAAATTTAAGATTTCATTAGGAGGTGTTTGTATGCGCGTTTTAGTAAAGATTGCAGGTAAAACCGGAGAGAACATTGTACTTGATGGTGTGAATGAGATCCTTTGGAGAGACGGTGTAAGCCGTAGCATTGAAATTCCGCTGGTTTCCGATCCTACGATGTCCTATCAGTGCGAAGTAGATCCGGATTCGGATACTTCTTATTTCGAAAAGCTTCGTATGGTTGCACTTTCTGATGGATTTGTTGATCTCTCGGGTTTTTCATTTAAGATTGGATCCAGAAGAGAACTTGCCGCAGGCAGCTATCTCGAATCGGAAGAAAAAGACGATAACGAGTAGCAGATCATATTGCGAGTGAAGGATCAAAAGCAAAAGGGGACGAGGTAGAATGTATGGGTAAAGATACGTACGAGGATATCATCGGATTGCCACACCATCAATCTGCTTTTCGTCCCCATATGGATGTTTCGGCAAGGGCTGCACAGTTTTCGCCGTTTGCGGCGCTTACGGGTTATGAGGATGTGATTGCGGAAGCGGGGCGTCTTACAGAGCCGTTTCATGAGATCGATGAGACCATAAAGGAACGGTTAGATGGGAAGATTCGGATATTAAAGGAGCATATTCAGGAAACGCCGGAAACGGAGATCACATATTATGTACCTGATGAGTTTAAAAGTGGTGGGGCGTATCTGACGGCAACCGGAAAGCTTGTAAGAGCGGATGGCAGTCGGATCATACTTGCTAACGGGAATGAGCAGATCGAGATCGATCCTGCGAGAGTAATAAAGATCGAGGCTCCTTTGTTTGAACAGTTTGAAAAGGAAAGGGGAGCGGACGGAGGGTGGCGCTATGGAGAATGAGCAGTCGCAGCGGCTGAAGAACTTTTTATGTGACAACAGGGAGCTGCTTATCCTTGGTATCCAGCTGACTTTGGTAGCTGTTGTTTGTTTTGTGGGGATCAGGAATGATCTTGATCTATGTTCCTGCGATGGTAAAAAGAAGAGGCGGAATAAAAGATAATGGTGCAAAAGCAGTATATTGCCATTGATCTGAAATCATTTTATGCTTCAGTGGAATGCGTAGAGAGGGGGTTGGACCCTCTGACCGCCAATCTGGTGGTGGCGGATGTGAGCAGAACGGAGAAGACCATTTGTCTGGCAGTCTCGCCTTCCCTGAAAGCTTATGGGATTCCGGGACGGGCCAGACTTTTTGAGGTTGTGCAAAAAGTTGCGCAGATCAATCATGAGAGAAGATCTGATTGCGAGAAACTTACTTATATAGCTGCGAAACCGCGAATGGCACTTTATCTGGAATACAGTAAGCGGATCTATCAGATTTATCTGCGGTATGTCGCGCCGGAGGATATCCATGTTTACTCCATCGATGAAGTGTTTATGGATGTGACAAACTATCTGCATACCTATAAAATGACGGCCAGAGAACTGGCAAAAAAAATGATTGGGGATGTCCTAAGGGAAACAGGTATTACTGCTACCGCAGGGATCGGAACGAATCTTTATCTATGCAAAATTGCAATGGATATTGAGGCAAAGCATGCCCCGGCTGACGATGACGGTGTCCGGATCGCCGAACTGGATGAGATGAGTTATCGGCGGTCTTTATGGTCGCATCGTCCATTAACCGATTTTTGGCGCGTCGGAAAGGGGTATGCGAAAAAGCTTGAGGCAAACGGTTTGTTTACCATGGGAGATATAGCAAGATGTAGCCTCGGCGGAGAAAAAGAGTTTCACAACGAGGATCTTTTATACAAATTGTTTGGTGTCAATGCGGAATTGCTCATCGATCATGCATGGGGATACGAACCTGTCACGCTTCAGGATATCAAAGCATATCGGCCGGAAATGAATTCCGTCAGTACAGGGCAGGTCTTGCAGTCCCCTTATTCATATGAGAAAGCATCGATCATTGTCCGCGAGATGACAGAACTCTTGGTGCTTGATCTTGTGCAGAAAAGCCTGATGACGGATCAAATGGTGTTGACGATCGGTTATGATATTGAGAATTTAAAGGATCCGAATCGGAAGGATGCATATCGGGGAGATGTGGTTACGGATCGCTATGGAAGACAGATCCCAAAACATGCACATGGTACAGTAAATCTGGACGGATACACTTCTTCAACGACAGAGATTGTCGAAAAGGTGATGGAGCTTTATTCACGGATTATGGATGAGTCGCTTTTGGTAAGGCGTATCAATGTGGTTGCGAATCATGTGCTGGAGAAGAAAAAGGCAGCGGAAAAGACACAGTTTCGGCAGATGGATCTTTTAAAGGATTTTCATCTTGAGGCTGGGACGCAAAAGAACGGCATGGCGATGTGTAACAGAGTACAGGATGATGAAATGAAGCGCGATAAAGAAAAGCGGTTACAACAGGCTATGCTGGATATTCGAGGGAAATACGGAAAAAATGCAATACTGAAGGGGACGGATTTTGAGGATGGTGCGACAACGAGGCAACGCAACGAGCAGATTGGTGGTCATCACGCATAATGCTTGCGTGATACAATGTGAAGGTATGAACGTATAGAAAGAGGGGGTTGAATATGCAAAAAAACGACAGTATTTCGATACCGGTGATCCTAAAGGTCGGCAAGGGGACGTTGGGATGCCTCGGACCGATCCTGAAGGAAGGGGATTTATCGGAAGTCGTGATCTTTTTTGGAAACGGACTGATTGATCTTTTTGGCACGAAGGTAATGGATTCCATGCGCGAGGCAGGCGTGTCGGTTTTGGAATATCAGGAATTGGATACAGTGGCGATCGAAGATATTATACCACTGGCATTTGCGATCCCGAACAAGGCGAAGGCTGTTGTTTCCATCGGAGGAGGCAAGGTGATTGATGCCGGCAAGTATGCAGCATTTCTTCGCGGAATTCCATTTATCAGTGTACCTACGAGCAGCTCGAGTGATGGTTTTTCGAGTGCAAGTGCTTCGCTCATGGTTGGGGGTAAGCGTAACTCCGTTCCGGCTAAACTTGCATATGGAATTGTGGTGGACACGGAAGTGATCCGTACGGCACCGGTGAGATTTATCTATTCTGGAATCGGTGATATGGTGGCAAAGATCACATCCCTGTATGACTGGGTGTTTGAAGCGCAACATGGTGTCTCGGTATTGAATGATTTTTCCGTAATGGTGGCGAAAAAGGCGGTGAACAGCTTTGTGCGTACTCCCTTTGAAAGCATTCAGGATGAGGTATTCCTCAAGGAATTGTTGGATTCTTTGGCGATGAGCGGTATTGCCAATGAGATTGCGGGAAGCAGTGCTCCGACAAGCGGTAGTGAACACTTGATCAGTCATGCACTTGATAAGTTTTTGGAGGTGCCGCAGCTTCATGGTGTACAGGTGGGAATCGCGACATATATCATGGCAAAGGTGCAGAATCACAGGTATGAACGTGTTCATACGATGTTTACCAAAACCGGTTTTTGGGATTATGTGGAAAGTTTGCAGATGAAGAAGAGCGATTTTATGAAAGCGGTCGATATGGCACCTTCCATCAAACCGCATCGCTATGTTTATCTGCATGAGGAAAAATACAGGGAGGCAGCAAAGGAACTGATCTGTAACGACGAAATCCTGAAAAAGGTGCTTGCAGATGACTGAAAGGGTACAGGGAATGAAGAAAATACTGGACTGGAATAAGTATAAGGAAAAAGCAACAGAGGCAGTGGCTGAGGGGTGTGTTCTCCTGAAAAACGATAATCAGGCGTTGCCGCTTGCGTTAGATCGCCCGGTTGCCGTGTTTGGCAGGATACAGTTGGATTATTATAAGAGCGGGACGGGATCCGGCGGAATGGTGAATGTATCGGAAGTGATCAGTATCCCGGATGGATTAAAGAGGCGCGGCGCAACGATCGATGAGACTGTTTTGGCGGAATATCAAAAATGGACGAAGCAGCATCCGTTTGAACGGGGAACCGGCTGGGGTGGAGAGCCGTGGTGTCAGGAGGAGATGCCCCTTTCGGAAGAATTGGCAGTACAGGCAGCGACACGATGTGATACTGCTCTGGTTGTGATCGGTCGTACGGCAGGAGAAGAGATGGATAATTCTTATGAGGAGGGTTCGTATCTGCTCAACGCCGGCGAAAAAGAGATGCTCCGTATTGTGCGTAAAGCATTCCGCAAACTGGTGGTGGTTTTGAATGTGGCCGCAATTGTGGACATGGGGTTTGTAGATGAATTCCATCCGGATGCGGTACTCTATGCATGGCATGGAGGGATGGTAGGCGGGCTCGGAACGGCGGATGTTTTGCTCGGGCGGATAACACCATCCGGCAAGCTTACCGATACGATTGCGTACCGGATTGAGGATTACCCGTCACACCCGAATTTTGGTGATCGAAGCAGTACGAGAGACTATTATTGTGAAGATATTTTTGTCGGTTATCGTTATTTTGAAACCTTTGCGAAGGATAAGGTCAGATATCCGTTCGGATATGGTCTGTCTTATACGGATTTTACCTATGGACAGGGAGCTCTGGATGTACAGGGATTTTTGGACACAATGCTTTCCGAAAATATATCATGCAAACATACTGTACAGGACCGGGGGACGGGTATCCCCGAAATGACACTAACGATTTCAGTGACGAACACGGGACATGTTTCCGGAAAAGAGATCGCGCAGATCTATTGTGAGGCACCTCAGGGAGTGCTTGGAAAACCTTCCCGCGTACTCTGCGGTTTTGCAAAAACAAAAACGCTTGCGCCCGGTGAGAAACAGGAGCTTGTGATCGGAATAGATCCGTTTGCAATGGCATCCTACGATGACAGGGGGACTACGGGACATCCGTATGCATATCTGTTGGAAGCCGGAGAGTATCACTTTTATGTGGGCGGTAATATAAGGGATGCGAAGAAATCGGTATCGATGGTACTTGATGAACTTGTGGTTCTCCGTCAGGTGACAAGTGCACTTGCACCGGTAAGTGGCTTTCAAAGGATGTGCAACAGGAATGGCCGACTTGAGAAGGAGGAGGTTCCCGGTGTAAACAATGGGTCGATCAACCGCGAAGCAGATATTCCGGAGGAAATCGCTTATACCGGAGATCGAGGGATTGCACTTTCGGATGTCGCATGCGAAAAAGCCGGTTTGGATGAATTTATTGCGCAGCTATCTAAGGAGGATCTTGTCTGTATCACGAGGGGCGAAGGTATGGGAAGCCCAAAGGTGACAGCGGGAACGGCAGCAGCCTTTGGAGGAGTTTCGTCGGGACTTGTAAAATATGGTATACCATGTGGGTGTTGCAGCGATGGACCGTCCGGTATGCGACTTGATTGTGGGACGAAGGCATTCAGTCTTCCCGGTGGAACCATGCTCGCCTGTACTTGGAACAGAGAGCTCTTAACGGAATTGTTTGACTTTACGGGTTTGGAAATGTGCGCAAATCACGTGGAATGCCTGCTTGGTCCCGGAATGAA
>Ga0310786_10007026_pt1 | contig 14794 bp, 13 predicted proteins | sample AusTroGonzalo_MG_FD_203881 | JGI IMG/M metagenome (GOLD analysis project Ga0310786, IMG submission 203881) | Bovine rumen microbial communities from tropical cattle in Woodstock, Queensland, Australia - Gonzalo_03 (v2) (version 2) | ecosystem: Host-associated > Mammals > Digestive system >... | reverse complement strand
AGACGTACCTTATTCTGGTGATTCGGAATCTCAACAATCTGGATAGACATGATTCGTTCCTCCTCCTGTATGAAATTCTGTAAAACGGTATTTCTGTGAATCTACTATAAACCATTTCCCTCTTGAGAGCAAGTGGGCCGGCGGACATACGGTAAAACATTTTGGATAAAAACCGCCCGTCGCAACCATCGGGTTCGAATAATCACATTTTGGTAAAAAAAGGAAGCCCGGCTGCAAAAAACAGCCGGGTTTTTATTGCTTGAAATCAGCCCGGTGTGGTAATATGTTGTATCAAGAGCAGACAATTAAATCCGTCTGTTAATCTTACACAGAAGCAACCGGAGGTATAGTATGGTTTTTGACTGGGTAACCTTTGGAGAACCGCTCTCTTTCTGGCAGATGGTTCTCAGAATCGTGGCCGCGGTCATCTTCGGAGCCATTATCGGTGTTGAACGGGAAATGAAAAACAGGCCGGCAGGCATGCGGACGCATGTGCTGGTCTGCCTGGGCGCCGCACTGATCGGTCTGGTGGAACAGCAGACCATTGCCCATGTGGTAGCGCTTGGTGCATCTCATATCAATGTCAGCGTAGGGCGTCTGACAGCACAGATTGTATCAGGCGTCGGTTTCCTGGGTGCCGGAACAATCATCATCGCCGACCGGCGGATCTCCGGCCTCACCACCGCGGCCTCCCTGTGGTGCGCCGCCTGCCTGGGTCTGGCTGTCGGTGCCGGATTCACCACCATGGCGCTGGTAGCCTGTCTGGTGGTCATGGCCGTGCTGAAGATGATGCAGCAGATCGTGCATGTGCATACCTACAAGCGGCTTGAAATCCAGTTTATCCATCGGAATGAGACACTGAAATACATCCGGGATATGTTTGACCAGATGGAAGTCAAAATTCTTGATCAGGATTTTCACGCGGAAAATACGCAGGACGGGCAGAATATATATACAAACGTATATACGCTGTCCATGCCCGGCAAAACGGAATACCAGGATTTGATTACGATCCTGTCCGAGCATCCGAACATCAGAACCGTCAGAACCCGGAACGTATAAACGGAATCAGGCGCATACAGATGCGCAGCTTCAGCAATGTTCAAAAAGCCCGATCCTTTTACAACGAGGATCGGGCTTTTTCATATACGCAGATCAATCCCACAAGGGTGAAAAATGCTCATAGATGAAATCACGGTATTCAGCGAAAAGAGGATCGTCCAGATCATCACGGAAACGGTTGGCAACTTCCTTCTGTTCTGCCGGATCGATCTCAGCATAGCGGCGGATCAACACATTCCCGGCTGCTTCCTCCTTCAGGATCTCTGCATAGACGTTGGGGATACGTTCGAGAAGGACGACCGGAACGTCCACGGAGCTCTCCCAGCTATGACCTCTGGTGTTTTTCAGTGTCTCCGCAGATACAGGCCGGTAGATAAAGCCTTCTTTTCCGTCGTACAGTACCTTCAGCTGATCGGGAAATCGTTCAAAATAGGTCTGGACCCCATCCCGCAAACCCATGGTAACAAAATTCTCCTGCCTGCTTCTGCAGCAGACAAGCGCGTAGACCCTGTCCGTCGTAAAGTACGCGACTTTGCTCCCGTCAACATGGGACTTCGCATTGGCAAGAATCCTGTCCAGTCCGCCGATCACCGTACCGTGGAAAAAAGTCTTTTCTGTCTCCAAACCGAATCCTCCTTTATCTTTCCCGATATCTTAACTCTTTGATTATCATGGAACTTTTCTCATTTTTATGCGTCATACAGAGTGAAAGCACTGAAAATCATCTCAACCGACCCGTAAGGAGGAATCCCCATGAAACGCAATCAGATCCTGACCGCAATCCTGCTGGTCCTGCTGCTCACGCTCTGCTTCGGTGCCTGTGCCTGCGCCGCGGAAATCCGCCCCATCCCGGTTGATCATGACAGTCTCGACCTGGGTAACGGCGAATTCCGGCTTTCCTTCCGGAGCACAGACCGGATCGGCAGGAGCGAATACTTCATCGCAGTCCTGTATCTGCAGGATCATTACAGGGCGGAAGAGATCCGTTCCCTCGCTCCGGGAAACAAAGTTCTGATCAATGACCGTTCATGGACCGTAAAGGAAGTCATTCCGCATACAGATCCTGCATCTCCGGATACCGTTACTGCTTATGAAATCTGTCCCGAAGAAGCATTCGATGGTTATATGGTTTTTGAATCCGGAAAAGACGGCTCTTTTATCGCCGTTGTCAACGACTGGATTCCTGTCACGTCTGTGGGCTTTGCAAAGGTTCTTCTTCCCCTGCCGGACAGTTTCAGGTACACCCCCGTCGTTTCAGGTGAAGAAGATATGCCTTTAAGCGCTGAAGAATTCCTTAATTCGCTGCAGGCGGATGAAAACCCTTTCAATGCTTATAACACTTCCGGCATTTTCGAGAACGGAAACCTGGTCTCCGTCACCCATGCCTCCTATCCAAACGGCCCGGATAATGATGAAGAACAGCCTCCGGTCTGGAAGTTCTGTCACGGTCTGCGCGACGGTCTCGATACCGCTGTCATCACAGCGTATTTCACAGACTGCGAGACAGGTGCTGAGCCGGCAGAGGTCTCTCCTGAAGAAGCAGAGTGGGTCCGTTGCATCGCCATGAACAGCAGGGTCATGGAAAAAGCCGATGACACTTCTGTCACCGGCGACACCTGGATATACTCTTTTGAAACACCCGGCGGAAAACATCTCCTGTCCATTGAGATGTACCGCGGCCTGATTGTCGGAAGCGACGGTATGTACGCTTACCGGTGAGCCTGAATGCTTACTTCCGTTCCTTCCGGCGGGCAGTTTTGCAATACGGTCCCGGCTTTCAGCGAAACGCCGCGCAGCGCACACAGGTCATTGACGGTCACAAGCAGCATGTTTTCCTGCTCAAAGAACCGCATGGATCGTTCCGCCAGATCCCCGGCATAGATTTTGACATCGTGGAAAAGCACGATACTTCCGTCACAGGCAATGCTGGCGCGGCCGCAGCAGCCCAGCATGTCCTGTTTTCCTTCACCGGCGGACGAATCCGTGGAATTGGTATCCCACAGGATCTGGGCCAGCTCGGTGCCTGAATTGACGTATCCCTTCCAGTTTCCTCCCGGAGGACGCATCATGATCGGGAGCCTGCCGATGATGCTGCCCATGGCCTCATTATACTGCGTTTCCCAGTCAGTCACCTTTTCCGTTGTCACGCCTTTGGTGGCATGTGCCCAGGTATGGCTTTGCACGCTGTGACCGGCGTCAAACTCCATATGAAGCATCTCGGCATTGCCCTCCAGGCGGTGTCCTGTCGTAAAGAAGGTCACCTGCCCGGGATGGCGGACGGATGAACTCAGCACGCCCCTGGTTGTCCCCTTTCCGGGGCCGTCGTCATAGGTCAGTGCAACCAGCTTGTAGCCGGTGCAGTCTGTTTCTTTCCGTGCCTCTTCCGTCAGGATTTCACGCAGCTCCGGCACATAGATTTCCACCCGCAGGAGCGCCTCGGCATGGGCAGGATACACGTCTGCCGCGGGGAAAAACAGCGCCAGATGCCCGGGAGTCACGATGAACCCGGCCTCCGTCAGGCTTTCACGGCTGCAAATCGCGTTCAGCGCTTTCTCATTTGGTTTGTCTTCAGGAAAGCTTTCCTCTACCTGCTTCCGGATTTCATCCAGCAGTTTCTCCCAGCCCTCCTCACGGATAATATCTCCCAGCCGGATCAGCCGGCCGGATTCCATATCGTAGGTATAATCTTCACATTTCACCCAGTTCTGGTTGCTCTTTGCCGAGGTCTGTGCGCATACATGGAAGCTCAGCCAGCGGTCACCGGTCCGGGTAATCTGTGTATAGATATCCGCATGGGCACATCTCTTGTTGAAATCCTGTCCCTCCGGTGCCATCGCTTCTGCTTCTTCTTTCAGTGCCGCCACCCTGCCATTGATCACGTCATTCACGTCTTCCCTGGCGGACTGCAGTTCTGAATAGGTAACGATCCGATAGCCCTTTGCCCTGTAGCTTTTGACCTCCTGCGTCACCTTCAGCACATCCGGGATCGTCCGTTCTGCTGCGGCTGCGGATACAAAAACAGATAAAGCCAAAATGCACAGTAAAAGCCATCGGATCTTTTTCATTTGCATATCACGTTACTTCCTCAATCAGCTTATAGAACCGGGTCTCATTGCCTTTTGTCAAGGATTATACCAGAAAAACGCAAATTTGTACCCGTTTTTCAAAAAAACACTGACAAATCATATGAAGTATACCGAATTGCCGTCAAAAACATCTTATGATATCGGCAATATCGGATAAATTGCCTTGCTGAAGCGGCCGGTCCGGGGTATGATAAGGGCAGTAAAAAACTGAGGTAAATGGCCATGAGAACCGTTGATCTGTCAGGTATCTGGGAATGCTCCATCCCGGGGCAGTCCGGAAAAATCCGTCTGCCCGGAACGCTGGATGAGGGCGGCTTCGGTCTGCCGGATGATCCCCATAAACAATGGCAGGCGGAGGAAGTCAAAAAGCTTGGCTTCTGGCAGGAAGGCGATCCTATTGTCACGCGCCTGACCCGCAGGTATTCCTTCGAAGGCCAGGCAAAGTTCAGCCGGAAAGTCTCCTGGGACTGTCCCTCCGGCTGCCGCGTCTTTCTGGAATGTGAGCGAACCCGCCGTCTGCGGCTCATCGTCAACGGTGAGGAAGTCCCTGCCGTGGAGCCGGTCTGTCTTTCCGCCCCTGCTGTTTTTGAGGTAACCGGCCTGGTCACAGGCGAGGATGAATTTACCCTGCTTTCAGACAACAGCTATCCCGGCTGGCCCCGGGATGCCATCGTATATGCTTCCGCCGCTTCAGATGAAACCCAGACAAACTGGAACGGCATCACCGGGTATCTCCGCCTGAGGATTGAGAAGCCGGATTATATTGCCGGAATCCGTGTTTATCCCGGGGACGGCCGGGTGGACATCCGGATCGGGCTGAACCTGTCCTGTCCCGTGGACGGCCCGCTTCATATCGTTTCCCCGGCCCTGCAGGAAGAACCGGAGATACTTCTCCCGTCCAGGGTCGGAACCTTTGAAGTCGCATGTACTGCCCGGCTGCGCCCGGAGATCCGCTTCTGGGATCTGGAGGAAGGAAATCTGTATCCCCTGACCGTCAGTGGAGAAGGACTGGAGAGCCGGACCGTATCTTTCGGTGTGCGCAATTTCACTGCCCGTGACGGTCACCTGACCCTGAACGGAAGGCGTATCTTCCTCCGCGGCGAAACAAACTGTGCCGCCTATCCCGAAACAGGATACATCCCGACAGATGTGGACACGTGGACGGCCATTCTGGAAAAATACCGGTCATATGGCGTGAACTGCGTACGCTTTCACAGCCATTGTCCGCCGGAAACCGCCTTTACTGCCGCAGACAAGCTGGGCATGCTGATGCAGCCCGAGCTTTCCCACTGGGATCCAAAGGATGCCTTCGCCACAGAGGAAGCCCAAAGCTATTACGCAGCCGAAGCCAGGCAGATCCTCCGCCATCTGGCAAACCACCCGTCCTTTGTTATGCTCAGCTTTGGCAACGAACTGCATTTCCGTGACGAATTCCGTCCGTATATCGACTGCCTGCTGCGGGAGCTTCGGGAAATGGATCCGACAAGACTGTATACTTCCGGATCCAACGCTTTCTATGGTGCAAAAGGACCGAATCCGTCGGATGATTTCTATACTTCCAGCGATGACCGGGGGCAGATGCTCCGCGCCGCCTCCGCAAACTTCCAGGGCTGGCTGAACCAGGCGGGTCCGAACGCCTGCACAGATTATTCCGCTGTAATGGCAAGGCTCCGGAAAAACTCTGCCCACCCTGTTTTCTCCTTTGAGGTCGGACAGTACGAAGTGCTTCCGGACTTCAGTGAAATCCGGGAATACAACGGTGTAACCAGCCCCGGCAACCTGATACAGATGGAGCGGAAAATGCGGGCTGCCGGGCTGGAAGTGCTCTGGCCCCGCATGGTCAGTGCCACCGGTGAAAACGCACTGCAATGTTACCGGGCGGAAGTGGAAGCCGCCCTGCGCACGGAGGATTTCAGCGGCATCTCCCTGCTGAGCCTGCAGGATTTCCCAGGCCAGGGCACCGCACTGGTGGGCATGATGAATACGCACCTCCAGCCGAAGCCTTATCCTTTTGCTGTTCCGGACAGGTTTGCCGCGTTCTTCCGGGATGTGCTGCCCCTGGCACTGCTGCCCCGGTATGTGTTCACTGCCGGAGAGGAACTGTCCCTCCCTGTGCGGATCGCCAATTACGGCAAAACAGATCTGGAAGGTCCATGTACCTGGATCCTTTCCGGTGAAGAGATTAGCCTTTCCGGTGAAACAGGGTCCTTCTGTGTTCCGGCCGGATCCCTGTCCGGAACACAAGAAATCATCCTCCGCCTGCCCTGTCCGGACAAAGCCGTACAGCTGACACTTTCCCTGCAGTACTGTGGAAACGGCAATGCCTGGCCGCTGTGGGTTTATCCGGATGAAAACCCGGTCCGTCCGGCGGATGTGCTGGAATGCCGCGTACTGGATGAAGCCGCCCGTCAGGTGCTTGCCTCCGGCGGAAAGGTATACCTGGCGCCGGACAGTACGGCGGAAGCGCTCCCCTGCTCCGTCCAGGCACAGTTCAGCCCGGATTTCTGGTCCGTATGCACCTTCCCCACCCAGTCCGGATGCATGGGACAGCTCATCGATACGGATCACCCCTTGTTCCGGTCTTTCCCCACGGAAAGCTGGAGCACCTGGCAATGGCATCCCATGGCTCGTCAGCGGGCTGTTCTCCTTCCCCGGAGGATGAAAACCATCATTGCGGAAATGGATTCCTGCGCCCTGCTCCGCCCGATGGCCCAGCTTTTTGAATGCCGCTGCGGCAGCGGCCGCCTGATGGTTTCCTCCCTGGGCCTGCACCAGCTGAAGCAGTCTCCGAATGTCCGGGCATTACAAAAAGCCATATATGACTATATGGCTTCAGATCTGTTTCAGCCGGAAGAAGAACTCACCCTTGAAACAGCGGCGGAGTTTCTTCCCTTCCGTTGATTATTCCTTTTCTGTCGGCATAACGAATCCCCGTACCTTCAGTTCCCGGGCTGCGGCGGCAGCAAAGCGCTCCGCGCCGGCCCGCTGCGTATGCGCGTTGTCCTGTAATCCTTCCGGATAAGCAGGATCCTCACCGGGAGAAAAATGCATAAACAGGGCTTTGCTCCCCTCTTCTCCCATTGCTTCGACGATCCGGAAGCTTTCCGTGTACAAGTCGATCAGCGGAACCTGCATTTCTTCCGCCACGGCCCGCATGGCCTCCGGGTATTCCCCGTGGGTCGGCTGCAGTTTCCCGTCCTGCCAGATCCGCATGCAGATGGGTGTCAGCAGGATCGGTACTGCGTTCCGTTCCCTCGCAAAACGGATAAAAAAGCGAAGATTCTCCGTATACTCCGTCCAGGGCGCCGCATAGCGCTCCGGCTTTTTTTCATTCTCGTCATTATGGGCAAACTGAATCAGGATCAGGTCGCCGGGGCATGCTTTTTCAGCCGGCTGCAGCCTGTTTTCAGCCAGGAAGGTTTTCGTGCTCCGTCCCGCCATCGCCAGGTTCACAACGGAAACCCCAGGAAGGTAATCTCCCAGCAGCTGACCCCAGCCCACCATCCTGGTTTCCTCATCACGGTAGGAAGCGGCGGTGGAATCACCGCAGATAAAGATTTGCATGTTTTCTTTCCCCGCTCACAGTCTGCCGGCTGTCCGTTCCAGGAAAAGCCTTGCTTCCTCTGCATTGTCCGGCACAGTGTTTTCCAGCGTCATGGGCAGGTCCCGGCCTGCCGCGAAAGACAGCAGCTGTTCGTACCGCATCGAACCCAGGCCGCAGGCGCAGGCGTCCAGTTCTCCTTCCGGAGTCATCACATAGTCTTTCATATGCAGGATCCGCACCCGGTCTCCCAGCAGGGAGATGGCATTGCGGATGATGTCTTCCGCCCGGTTCGCCTCTTCCGGCGCAATCAGGTTCACCGCGTCCAGGATAATCTGCAGGTTTTCGGAGGGCAGCTCTTCCAGCATGCGTACCGCCCGTTCCGGGGTGGAAATGATATGGCACCAGACCGGTTCCACTGCCAGCACCGCCCCGCATTCCTCCGCACAGCGGATGACCGGTTTCAGGCTCTCCAGCAGCAGCTGGAAGGCTTCTTCGCTCTGCGGCGCCGGATCGGAAAAAACAGATTCGGGATTGGCGTAGGTCTCGGTACCGACAACGCGGGCGCCGATCTTTGCCGCAAAGCGCAGGTGTGCTTTGTAAATCTCCTGCGTCTTTGCCCTGCGTTCCGGATTCGGATCTGCCAGGTTCAGATAGCATCCAAGCACCGCACATTCCAGGCCGGATTCATCAAATTCCTTCCGGACTCGGCGCGCGTATTCGTCTGTCAGTTTCTCCGGTGCGTCTTCCATGGCGAAATCATCCAGCACCTTGCTCAGCGCCACATGGGCACAGGAAAATCCCTGCGCCCGCGCAAAGCCCAGGCGCTCCTTCAGGGTTCCGGGTGCCGTGTCGTGAAGGCGAATTCCGATATTCATGAATACCTCCGGCTGTCGCGGTTATTTCAGGAACGGAACGCAGACCGGGATGCGCCGCATGCCGTCTGCTACCAGGGCGCAGATCTTCTCCGCACCGTATGCGTTGAAATGGGTTTTGTCATCATGTCCTTCCGGGAAATCCGGGTTTTCCCCGGGTGCAAGCCGGACAAAAAGTTCCGCCGTCTTTTCCTCTCCCAGGGAAAGATACAGTTCCCGGCTGTCTTTTTTCAGGTCGATCAGGGGAACATTCTTTTCTTCCGCCAGTTTCCGTACCGCCCGGGGATATTCCCCGTGGGTATACAGCATGGCGCCGCCGCCCACAAAGAACCGGCGGGAAACAGGCGTCAGCAGTACGGGATACGCGCCGCGTTCCATCGCGGCTTCGCAGTAACGCCACAGGTTTTCCGGATAGGTGGTATCCGGATCTGTATGGCGCTCATCATCCTTTTCATCGTTATGGCCGAACTGGATCAGCAGGAGATCCCCTGCGGACAGTCCTTTCTCCACCGGATCCCAGAGGCCTTCCGCCCGGAAGCTCCGGGTGCTGCAACCGGAAAGCGCATGGTTTCGTACCTCCACGCCTTCCTTCACATATTTCGGCAGCGCCCATCCCCAGCCGCGGAACGGCGGTTTGTTATCCTCCACCGTGGAGTCGCCGATGATATAGATTGCAGCCATAGGCTTACCAGTCCTGCCAGACCTGTTTCAGGTCAATCACGCAGACCTGTCCCACCCCGTTCTCATCGGGATTGGAGAAGAGGATCTGGTCTCCCCTGCGGTTGAAGGAAGGATGCTGGTGATCCGCACCGGTCTTGCAGCTGCCGGTGGAAGCAATGAACTTCGATTTGCCGGTGGCCCGTTCAAAGAGAACCACGCCCTCCTGGACCGTGGTGCCCAGGTAGCTGATCCGGTCGGCACACAGCCACTTGTGGTCCCGGCTGATGCAGGGATGGAGGATCTGCATGCTTTGCGCAGCGATGTCAAAATGCCGTCCGTCCTTATCGCCGATGATGATGTTGCCGGTATGGAATTCTCCCTTGCTGCCGTCCACAAATCCGGCAGGATCCAGCTTCATCAGCGCCATTTCCGTACCGTCGGAAGACCACACCTCATGGGTAATCCACTCGCTGGGATGCTCCACGTAGTAGGGACGCACATACCGTTCCTTCACGTCAAACATCCAGGTACGCTGGAAGGCATCTCCTTCCGTCTCGTGGATATAGAAAATCAGGTTCTCATCCGACGGGCAGATCTGTGCGTGGCCCAGGCGGTAATCGCTCTGGTAGACCACTTCCGCTTCCTTTCCGGGATCCATGATCACCAGGCCGTAATACTTGTTCGCCAGGTGATAGCTGCAGGCGATCCGGCCTGAAGCGGATGCCGTCAGGTGGCCCGTAATCTGGCCGCCCTTCGGCAGATCGCCGATCTTCGTCATTTCATTGGTGGCCAGATCCACGGCATACACTTCCGTCTCGTTTTTGCAGGTGTAGCCGATATTCTTTTCCCGGTCCGTGGCAAAGCCCCGGAAGGAGTAATCCGTCACCCGGTCGATTTCACCGGTTTCCACATTGGCCCGGTAGCATCCGCCGTCGGTCTTTCCTTCCAGCTGCTGCTTCATGAAGAAGAAGTATTTGTCATCCACGGAGAAATTCTCGCAGGTGAAGTACAGTTTGGCATTTCTTTCAGGGCCGTTGGCGTAGCGCCGGATTTCATAGCCCGTAACCGGATCGCGATAGATTTCCATATTTTCAGGTCCTCCTGTGTTATAGCGTTACGGTCTTGCCGGCGGGAACGCATACAATCATCCCGTCATTGACCGCAATCCAGCAATCCCGTGCATTGGGATTGAAAACGAAGCTGTTGTCCGCCGCAAACTGCAGGCGGGCGAAATCGTCCATGCAGTCCATGAACTCTATATTGGTACAGTACCAGATATCAGCCTTCCCGCCCATCATGGCGCAGAATTCTTCCATCAGGTCCCAGTTGTCTTTGTCGTCAAATTCATAGCTGTGTCCCCAAACGTACATCAGGTACAGATACTGCTTTTTGTATAGGTCCAGGAACTGTTCTCCAAGCTCCAGCAGCCTGTGATTGTGGTGGCAGGTCGCCTGCCAGCGGTAGGGGTTTTCCGGCAGCGCAAAGCTGTCCGAAGAGCCCACCACCCGGGAATAGCGGATTCCCAGGGATGGGAGAAGTTTCTCAATATCCCGGGTCACGGAACCGTTCGGATAACTGAGGCCCCGTACAGGATATCCTGTCTGTTTCTCCAGGAATTTACGGTCTGCCAGCACCTCCTGCGCCACTTCCGGCAGGGGGCAGCGGGCAATGGTGGGATGGGTCACGGTATGGCAGGCTACTTCATGTCCTGCGTACAGGGTGGAAATCTCCTCCGGCAGGACCCTGTCTCCCCTGTCAAACAACCCGCTGTTCAGATGGAAAGTTCCTTTGATCCCGTTCCGGTTGAAAATGTCCACCAGACGGCGGTCCTGCGTGCGTCCGTCGTCATAGCTCAGGGTCAGGGCTTTATGCTTTCCGCCGGGAAAGCAGCAATAAATCCGGTTCATCGTCTGCCTCCTGTGATGTTCCTTCTCATGAAGGGAGGGGCTGCCGCATCTGCGGCAGCCCCGGAATGCGTTTCAGAGCTTACTGCTGAGCCGCGTGATAAGCTTCGTTGTACTCCTGGGTCATGGCGTCTCCGCCCTGTGCGGCCCAGTCTGCCCATGCGGCGCGGAGTCCGGCTTCATCAATGATGCCGGCAATGTACTGCACAGCCGCGTCAGAGATGATGGGGCTCAGCTGGGCACCGTAGTCGATGTTGGTCTGGCTGACCAGCGGATAGCAGGGATCCAGCACCGCGTAGGGAGCCAGTTCCACGTTCAGGTCTGCAAAGCGCTGACGGGACTCGCTCAGCTTCATGGCGGGTTCCACCGCGTGGTAGGAGACGCCCATGTTCAGCTGGTTCAGGTCATGCAGGAACTGTTTGCCCGCGTTGCTCTTTTCATTGTACTCTTCTTCGGGCAGCTTGGAAATATCAATGCGGTATCCGTCATCACCCATCCAGTAGGTCACGTTTTCAACGCCCAGGTTCAGCATGGAGATACCGGCGTCGCTGTTGCACCAGTCAAGGAACTTCATGACCTTTTCCATGTCTTCCGCCTTAACGGACTTGGTCACCAGGATTTCACCGGAGAAGCCGGGGTTCTGGGGCCAGATGGTGATGGAGCCGTCAGCCTTGGCCAGCGGTCCAACCTGTGCGAAGATCGTTTCGGTAACGCCTTCCACATTGTTTTCGAACCATTCCTGCTGACGGTAGGCATTGTCCAGGCAGTCAAACCGCATGAACGCCTTGTTGGTGCGCTCGATGTCGTTCCAGTCGTTGGTGGAGATCTGTGCGAAGTTGGGGTCGATGCCTCCGATTTCATACAGATGGCGCAGCCAGTTCAGGCCTTCCAGGTAAGCGGGAGACAGATGTGCGGGATAGATGTTGCCGTTCTCGTCAACGCCCCAGTTGTTGGGAGCGCCGTAAGCCACGGTGATGAAGCTGATCGTGCCGGCAGTGTAGGAGCAGATATTCAGGGCATAGGTGTCATCGCTGTACTTGGCCAGCGCTTCAGCCAGCTCGGTCAGGTCGTCCAGGGTCTTGACTTCCTTGTCGAAGCCGACTTCCTTGGCGATATCGGAGCGGTAGTAAGCACCGCCGCGGGGATAGTTGCGGGTACGATAGATACCGTATACGCGGCCGTCCACGGAGATGTTGTTGTAGATCTGGCTGTCACCGAGGGCCAGGTTCGGATAGTTTTCCGCGTCGGAGACGTAATCGGTCAGATCCCAGAAAGCGCCTGCGCGGGCGGAGTTCATGATCAGCGGGCTGCGCGCGTCGGTCGCGGCAATCAGCATCGGCAGATCCTTGTCCGCCATGGTGGTATTCAGGATATCACCATAGTTTTCGTTCGGAGCCCAGGTGATCTGGAGGCGAACGCCGGTTGCTTCCTCAATCGCGTCCAGGATGGGGTTATTCTCCGCCACAAAATCCACGTCCATCGTGAATTCGGGCAGCAGCACGGTGACCACAAGGGGTTCATCCGCAGAGGCGAAGCTCATCATGCCGAGGGCAAGCAGCAGCGCCAGGAGAACAGAGACCAGTTTCTTCATGGGTATTTCCTCCTTATAAATAATTGATATCATTCAGCAGCGTTACCCAGCGCTGCGGACAACCTTTGGAAAAAGGTTCATCCTTTCAGTGCGCCGACCATAACGCCCTTCACGAAATACTTCTGCAGGAAGGGATAGACGCACATGATCGGCACGGTGGAAACCACAATAACCGCCATCTTGACGGACTGTTCCGGGGGCTGGATGAATTCCGGATCCATGTTGGTGATATCGCCTGCGGAACCGTTGGCCAGGATGATCAGCTCCCGCAGCAGCACCTGCAGCGGCCACTTTTCCTTGGCGCCGGTCATATAGATCATGGCGCCGAAATAGGCGTTCCAGTGACCCACGGCATAGAACAGGCCGAAGGTGGCCAGCACGGGCAGGGAAAGCGGAAGTACAATCTTCCACAGGATTCCGATATCGGTGCTGCCGTCGATGGCCGCAGACTCCTCCAGTTCCTGGGGAATCCCCTGGAAGAAATTCTTGACGATCATCAGGTTATAGGAGGAGATCGCCCCGGGCAGCAGTACGGCCCAGAAGGTATTCTTCAGGTTCAGGACGTTGGCGATGATGATATAGCCCGGGATCATGCCGCCGGAGAAGAACATGGAGATGATGACCATATTCAGGAAGAAGTTCCGTCCGCGCAGCCGCTTCTTGGACAGGGCATAGGCCATGGTCACCGTGAAAAACAGGTTGATGGCCGTACCGCAGACGGTGATGAAAATCGAATTGCGGAAACCCTGCAGGATCTTGTTCGAGGAGAAGATGAACTTGTAAGCGTTCAGGGTCACATCCTGCGGGATGATGAACATCGGCCGGGTTGTGATTTCATATTCCGTGGCAAAGGACGCGCTGATAATGTAGATGAAGGGGAACAGCGTCGTCAGGGCAATCAGGGTAACAATCAGGTAGTTCATCACGTCGAAGATCCTGCTGCCCAGCGTGGCATTCTGGCCGACCGGACCGCTGGAGATCTTCATCTTCGTGATGTCCTTGCCATTGATGATGATGCTTTCGGGCATCTGCTTTTTCTTCATGCCGGTTCCCTCCTCAGTACAGCCCCTGCTCGCCGAGCAGGTGGGCAATCTTGTTGGAGCCAAGCACGAGTGTCACACTCACGATGGACTTCATCAGGCCGATAGCGGAAGCATAGCTGAACTGTCCCTGCTGGATACCCTGCTGGTAGACGAACACGTCCAGCGTCTGGCTGGCGGAACGGTTCAGCGGGTTTGCCATCAGGATCAGGTGGTCGTAACCGGTATCCAGCATGCTGCCCATCCGCAGGATCAACATCAGCACGATGGTGGAACGGATAGCCGGCAGGGTGATGTGCCACAGGCGGCGGAGCCGTCCGGCGCCGTCCACCATGGCCGCCTCGTACAGCTGGGTATCCACATTGGTCAGGGCTGCCAGGAAAATGATGGTGCCCCAGCCGGTTTCCTTCCAGATCGTCTGGCCGATAATCATCCAGCGGAAGGTATCCGGCGATCCCATGTAGTTGATGGCGTGTCCCAGCAGGTTCTGGGTTGCCTTGTACACAATTCCGGAAGGTCCGAACATCACGAAGGTGATGGATACGACAATCACGATGGAAATGAAATGCGGCACGTACAGGAAGGTCTGCAGCAGTTTCTTGTACCGCAGTTTGCGCATTTCATTGAGCAGCAGCGCCAGGATAATCGGTGCCGGGAAGAAGAACACAATGTTCATCAGGGAAAGGATCAGCGTATTCTTCAGGTAGGTCAGCCATGCCGGAAACCGGAAGAAGCTGTTGAACCACTTGAGGCCGACCCATTCGCTTCCCAGCACGCCGGAGAACGGGACGTAGTTTTCAAAGGCAATCACGATCCCGAACATGGGGAGATACTTGAACACAATGAAATAGATCAGGCCGGGCAGCAGCAGAAAATACAGCCACTTGTCCCGCCGGACTTCATTGCCAAGCCTGCGCCAGTATTGCTTTCCTGTTCCGTGTATCGCACGGCGCTCTATCGCTTTCGTTGTCATGTGTTTCTCCACTTTCTCGCTTTATTCGGGCTGTGTGTTCCGGATCATCAGCTCCGTCAGCA
>Ga0310786_10007025_pt1 | contig 14799 bp, 7 predicted proteins | sample AusTroGonzalo_MG_FD_203881 | JGI IMG/M metagenome (GOLD analysis project Ga0310786, IMG submission 203881) | Bovine rumen microbial communities from tropical cattle in Woodstock, Queensland, Australia - Gonzalo_03 (v2) (version 2) | ecosystem: Host-associated > Mammals > Digestive system >... | reverse complement strand
ATTTCTCATGAAGGCCATCAAGGATGACGCCACAGGAGAGATGGTCGCCAACGAAGTTCTCGATGCAGCTTATGTATCAGCTCGTTTCAGAAATGTGGCGGAACGTCATGGCAAGGTTGCAATCCAGTTCGACATCATTGTTCCGCATAGCATGATGGACAGCAAATGGCAACTTCGTTTTAATCCGGACATGTATATTCTGGAGGACAGCGTGCGGCTTGACCCGGTGATAATAACAGGGAAAGGTTACAGAAAGGCCCAAATGAAGGGCTATCAACAGTATGAACGTTTCCTGTCCAGGATAGTTTCTGACACTACCGCTTTTATCAATCTGCGGCAACTTGAGTTGTTCATTGAACGCAATATACCGCAACTGTATGCTTTCAAGCGGGATTCTTCAGAAGTATCTGATGAGCTTTTCTATTCATATTATGGAATAAGCGAAGCTAAAGCTGTTGAACATTATACCAATAAGCTTGCGCGTCGGAGGAACAACTATCGCCTCCTTTTGAGGCAAAGAATGTTCGACAGGTACGTAAAGGCCCCTATAGTCACTGATGGAATACGCCTTGACACGGTTCTGGTCGATATGAATGGGGATTTCATGTACTGTTATTCACAGATTATCGATACCAAGCCCAAACTGAGGAAAGTGGATATCGTTTTGTCGGGAGGCATTTATGAGCAAGACAAACAACTGTATTCCATTCCTCCTGGAGAGCCGCTTTCTTTCTACATCTCTTCGGTTTCAATGTTTGCCGATATGACAGAAAGGTATCTGACCGAAGTTGTGGAAAGAAAAGTTTCTGCGAGTGCGTCATACAACATAGTATTTCAAGTGGCAAAAGCAGATGTGAGAAGTGACCTTGCGGAGAATGCAGAAGAAATCGACAATATCAAGAATCAGCTTGTCAGTTTGATGGACAATGAAACTTTCGAATTGGACTCTATCAGAGTGACGGCTACCGCTTCCCCGGAGGGAAAATACAGACAAAACGAAAGACTATCTCAGAAAAGGTCCGAGTCTGTCTCAAAGTTCTTCGGTTCATGGATGAAACATTATCGTGATTCCGTGGAGGCCGTAAGAGGATTCAGGATAGACGAAAGCGGCCGTATCGAGAAAGAACGAGTTATCGATATCGCTTTCAAAAGCAGCATTTATGCTGAGAACTGGAGCGGCCTAGATGAACTCATCCGAAGCGACGTCAATATGACAGACGAGGATAAACAGCATTATTTCGGTCTGAAGGATATTGAAGATCCTGATGCTCGGGAATCAATAATGAAGTCGCAAGGGTATTACAAGTATCTCAAAGATGAGTTATACCCTAACCTTCGGACAGTATCGTTTGATTTCTATCTGCATAGAAAGAGCATGGAAAAAGATACAGTCCACACAACAGTCCTTGATACAGCATATATGCGGGGAGTGGAAGCAATCACAGACCACGACTATGAGGTCGCACTGATGCTGCTGGCTCCTTATCATGATTACAATACTGCAGTGGCGTATGTGGCCCTCGACCGCAACAGAAGTGCGTTGGAAATCTTGGAGAAATGCGAAAAAACTGCGCCCGTCAATTATCTGCTTGCCCTGGTCTACTCAAGGATGGGAGATGAGACGGAAGCTGTCCAGCACTATATGACCTCATGCAGCCAGGATCAGGCATACGTTCACAGGGGCAATCTCGACCCGGAAATATCGTCTCTCATCGCATTGTATGGATTGAACAAAAGGGAAGACGAAGACATTTATTAAAAACACTTAAACTATTAAAAATGAAAAAACAATTATTGATTATCGCGGCTCTGGCATTGGTGACCTGCGCTTGTAACAAGGAAAACCAGTGCATGACCTGCAAGGAAGGAAAGCCCGTTGAGGTGACAGTTCAGATTAACGGAACAACCATGACAAAAGCCACGGGCAACACGTATGCAAACGAATCAAAGGTTAACAACCTTCAAATTCTGGCATTCGATGCCAATGGTGAAATCGAAGGATATCGCAGCGTCAACAATGAAACGAGCGTGACCCTCATTGCAACTTCAGGAGAGAAAACAGTCTGGGCCGTAGTCAATGCTCCTTCTCTTGAAGGAATAACTACTCTCGAAGGTCTTAAGGGCACTCTTACAAGGCTGGAAGACAACGCTCTCGACAGTTTCATCATGACAGGTTCTGTCACTGAAGAACTATCGGACGGTGCCGTTCTGGCAATAACAGTCAAGCGTATCGTTGCCAGGGTGTCTGTAGCCAAAATATCTACAGCTTTTCCTCAAACGCCGACATACGAAGGAAAGACGCTCAAATTGAAAGGTATCTACATGTTAAACGTGGCAGGTTCTGTCAACTATGCCCTAGGCGGCGCACCTTCCGATTGGTACAACAAACTCAAACATGAAGATGATGTAGCAGATATCTATCTCTATGATGCCTTGGACCAGACACTGGCCAACAATGCATCATACGAAGTCGAGCACGCCTATTACCCGTATCCCAACAATGTTGCGGCGAGCGTGAAAGACATTGATGAAGCGGATCGTGGAACATGGAGCCAGAGACGTTCGATACTGTGTATAGAGGTTGAGTTTGATGGGACGACAGGATATTATCCGATTGAACTGCCAGTCATAGAACGTAACAAAACATACGCAATTGACGAAGTTGTGATCACCCGTTCTCCTACCGATAAACCATACGATCCTATTGATACAGGAATAGCTACGGTAAGCATTACTGTCGAGGAATGGGAGCTTGGACTCAGTTTGGGAACAGTAACCATATAGTATTACCCACAAACACTATAACTCATGAAAAAAACAATAATACTAGCTGCTGCGACAGCTCTGATGCTCTTCACGGCTTGTGAAGGGAAGATGGACACCCCTTCGGTGTCAGAAGAACAGAAAATAACCCTTGACGTTGCTATCATCCCGTCAGGTCAGGCGACAAAAGCTACCGGCACCGTGACGACATCAGCCTCCGATAATGACACAGAAGGGGAATCAAAGGTTAACAACCTCCAGATCTTCGTGTTTTCAGGAGACGTCCGTGACGGATACATATCAAAAGATAACGCTACTTCAGCGCAGGTTGAATGCACTTCAGGCACGCGTGATATTTACTGCCTCGTGAATGCTCCGGCAAGTTTAAGTTCGGTGATTTCAAAGGCCACTCTGCTTGCGACGGTATCAAAACTGGCAAATACTGCGAGCAGCTTTGAGATGATAGGGTCCAAGACCAGTGAATCAGTTACAAATAATAAACAGATATCTATCTCGGTCAACCGTATTGCTGCAAAAATAGTTGTCAAGAGCATAGAAAACGCTCTTCGTTCTGGGGGTGCGATAACCATCAAGCGCGTGTTTATAAGTAATGTGGCTGGCCAGATAAACTATGGCTTGAACACATACGCTCCGGCAAACGGAACATGGTTCAACAAGGGTGGCTACAGGTCTTCCGGAAACCTTGGGGCTTTCACTCAGGATGTCAATCTGTCGGCCAGCGTCAATGCTGGGGCAAAGTACAGCACTAACCATTACTTCTATGCATATCCCAACAACTATGGGCAGGCCAACTATAACTCAACGTGGGCACCAAAACGCACCATGTTGGTGGTTCAGATACAGTATAACGACAAATTGTATGATTATCCTGTAGATCTGGGAGTTGCACTGGAATCGAACAAAATGTATGTCATCAATAACCTGAAACTTGTTAATCTGGGTAATGCCGACGATGGAAGCGAAGGTGGATCGGACGAGGAGAACCCGGTCACCGGAGTTACGGCGCAAGTATCTGTTTCTGTTCAAGACTGGACAGTCATAACACTTGGTACCAGTGGAGAGATAACTATCTAAGTAATGAGCAAATGTTTATATACTGTTTTATTCGGAGTGATTATTCTTTGTCTTGCATGCGAAAGGCAAGGTCTTGACTTTCCATCCGACATATACAGTGTGACGTTCGTCCTTGACGGCGGAGACGCTACCCGCGCCACCGCCGCTGCGGACGAGGCGTCCATCAGAGATGCATGCCTGTATTTCGTAAATGACCGGGGTATCGTCGTTGATGCTGTGGCAGTCAATGGAAATAGTGTGTTGAGAAACTTTGAGACTGGGACATACAAAGCGTACTACGTAGCAAATTGTGGTCTTACCGTACATTCCTTCACAACAGAGAACGAAATAAACTCCCATGTCCGTTCGCTTGCTTCAGAAACGGGTTCATTCTCCATGTCTGCAAGCAAGTCCTTCAGTGTGCCAGAAGACAAGACTTGTTCCATTACTGCCGTACGTCTTGTATCTAAGGTTGAAATAGACAAGATAAGCATCGACTTTTCGCAATATCCTGACCTTGCCGCACAGACGTTTACAATAGACAGTATATTTCTTATCAATGTCGCCGGCGAGTCAATTCTTGCCGATGGTACGAGTTTCTTTCCTTCATCATCATCATGGGTAAACAAACGTGGCTATGTTTCAAGTACATCCAATGCGTTGCTTTGCGATGCCGTAGGACGGAGGGTGACGGCGGCAAGCCCGTATTCCTCAGTTCACTATTTCTACTGTTACCAGAATAATGCTTCAACCGATTCCCATTCGGCAACCTGGAGCGTGCGATATACGCGTCTTGTTGTCTCATGTACTTTGGGAACGAGAAAGACATATTATCCGATTGACATAACCGGCCCTGGAAACAGGCTGTCAAGAAACTGCAGATATGTTATAAGCGAGCTGGTTATCACAGACCTTGGAAGCACGGGACCGGATAATGTAATAACAGGTCCACTGCCGTATCATTTCTCTTCCGAAGTTAAAAACTGGGAGGGGACGTACACAATTAGTGAGAGATTCTAATAATCGGTTTTGAAAAATGAACAGTCAATCATACCGCATCGCAATCAGCGTCATAGCGGTGCAGATAATGCTTTTATTCCTTGCGTCCTGCACGGTCAAGGAAGACAGGAGAATATGCCCGTGTATTCTGGATGTGTTTTTCTCTGACCGGGAAATCATAGCAGATCCGGTCACTCTTGTCGGATGGTCCGACCAAGAGGAGTTTGGTGTAAGGGTAAAAACAGCAGACTATCCGGAGAGATACACACATAAAGCCCCCAGGACAATGATTTCTTTCGGCGCAGCTGAAGGTGTCGTCAATTGCCAGAAAAATGGACATTTTCTAATTGTTCCAGAAGGATATGAATGTGACTCATTATATGTCTATAGCGATCTTGTTGACTGTACAGGAGAAACAGCCTGTACCACGGTCATATTTCATAAACAGTTTGCAACAGTTCATCTCGGCATCACAAACAAAGACTATGAAGCAGGGGATTTTTCTTTTGTTGTAGAAAGCCATAGCTGTGGTATTGATATGTTGACTTGTGCTCCGGTCGAAGGAGATTTCAGATGTATGCCAAGACTCTATGAGGATAAAAAATATCGTTATAGAATTCCCCGTCAGAGCGACGAGAGTATGACACTGGCCGTTACCCATTATTCCGGGGATACAGCAATCTTCCCATTAGGGAGATTAATCGACTCCATCGGCTACGATTGGGAGGCCAAAGATCTGCAGGATATCTATATCACTCTTGACATAACAAGAGGCAGGATCGGGGTCGGTGTTGCCGGATGGGAGGGCACAGAAAATTTCGAACTGTCAACAGTAGAACTTTAATACAATAGCCATGAAAAGGATAATAGTATACATAATGATTATTATAACCCTGGCATCATGCTCCAAGGAGGATAACAATGATATTCCTCAGAATCATGAAGAGGAAGGGTGTGCGGTTGCATTCGGCTATCATGTCAAATCATTAAGTACTCCGGGCTCGAAGAGTACTTTCATAGCACAGGGATTTGATGACTCGAAAGTAACGGGTATCACTGTGGCTGTATATGACAATAATACTGGCTTGTTGCATTATAAGAAACATTTCAGTTCCGGTTTTGACGCAATGGAACTGCCGTTGCGCAACGATGTGGTCTATAACATATACGCACTTGCGAATATGGGGGATCAGACCGGCAGAATCCCTGCTTCGCGCAGCACACTGCTGTCGGAATTCACATATACGGTTCCTTCTTATTCTGATGTTAACGGAAAAGGAATTCCCATGACAGGGCGGATAGACAACTATTCTGCAGGCGGTGGGGTGGATGCAGTCTTTGAATTGAGGCGGCTTTTCGCCAAGGTTACACTCAATGTAACTACGAATTATGACGGAGGAACTGCAGGGGGTGTGAAAGTGACGAACCTTAAGGTTGGCAATGGAAACGCTGTCCTTTCTGCTTTCGGGAGCAGTCGGCTCACGTCAACTTCGAACCGGCTGGTACAAGAAGATTACGCCACGAACAATACTGTAAATGCCTCCTCGGTGGTTTTTTATGTACCGGAAAATCTTCAGGGAAAGATAGGGTCTGCGACATCTTCCCATGACAAGAATCCTGACAGAAACAGTGCGATAAATGCTGCCAGGAACCTTTTGACATATATAGATGTGTCAGTTACGGCAAATTCGGTTTATTATGTCGGAACAATCCACTATCGCAGTTATATCGGAGCAGACTCGAAGACTGATTTCAATGTGGAGGGGAACTGCAGGTATGTCTGGAATATGACCCTGACAGAAGACGGTCTTATATATGATGACTGGAAAATAGATCAGACCGAACTCATTGCCATAGACCATATTCTCAAATTCGATGATGATATTTACTCTGTCAATCCGCGAAAGAACGTTATCTCGACTGTGAATTACACCGACAGCTATCATGGTCGATATTTAGGACAAGGTGGGGTCGACAATCAGGGCGTCAGGTGGAATGTGATACCTCCGGCGTCCCTGCCTCACTCGGCCAGCGGTACGAATTATCTTGACTATTCATATAACGCCATCACTGACGAGATTACATGGACGCCCACACGGTATTCTCCTCCCGGCGATTATACCATCACAGTGACAACTACGGACGGAAGATATTACGACGATGCCGTCCTCAGAATCAATGATACAAGATGGATAAACACCGATGGGGCATATAATAACATCCCAAGGGAAACAACGATAAACAGGTCAAGCGTTAATGCATCCACGAAATGGAACATTGGATATGCATATGGGGATTTATCTGTGTCAGATTCCGGGGAGATGAATGTTAATTCTCCAAATGCAGGTTATTATGCTGGAGTCAGCATTTTGGATAACTGGAACCAGTATATAGGATATTCATTTGCTGGCGATGCATCACAGTATCTCAGCATGAGCGGTACGCCCGGCAGCAACTCGGCGAGTTGTGTACTGTCGCAAGACATCTTGATGGGAGACTACAAATGTTATTTATACTGGAAGGATACATGGAGAGAAGACCTGAATGATTATGCATTGAAAGATTCGGCGATACTGCATGTTACAGGTACATATTTCAACAGTATGTACCTGTACGCTGCGAAATGGAGTGTAAATGTCGGAGAAACGATGGAAGTCAGGGCCATACCGCGCAATAACCCTTCATTCCCGAAAGTGGCATGGGATGTACTAACGGGAGAAGACAAGATCACACTGGTTTCCACCGGCAATCTTACAGCTGCCTTGACTGGACTAAAGGCAGGTACGGTAACCATAAGGGCGAGGGCGATGGATGGAAGTGGAGTTGTCTCGGAAAATAGAACTATTACTATTGCAAATCCGCCTGCAAGTCTTACGGTCATTCCATCGCAAGAAACCATTTTTATGGGAACCACCTTAGCATTTACCGCAATAGTCACATATTGCGACGGTACGACAGCAGATGTTACTTCGAGTTGTGCATGGTCTTCAGATAACAGTAATATAGCCAGATTTGACAATAATCTTCCAAAAGGTTTAATCACTGCGCAAAATACCGCTGGTACGGCTACGATAACAGCAAGATATTCTATTCCGGGTCAGACAGTAACTAACACAGCGACATTGCAGGTCGTTGCAAGACCTTCCCCGGTGTCGATAGAATGTGTCGACGGTTCCCAATATATTTTCCGCGATGCAACATACGGCACCGGCAGTTATACGACTACTAATATTGATGATTTGAGGTTGAAATTGAATTATTCTGACGGATCAAGCATTGTCAGCACTTTCAAAAGACTGAATGTTTCGCTTTCTTCAAGCAATTCAGCGCTTGTTCTGACGATCGACATGGGCAGCAAGATACTCCAGGCTTACGATAAAGGAACCGCAACGATAACAGTTTCATGCGACGGTCTGCAGACGAACTTTAATGTATATGTCAGCAAAGTCAGATTGACGCCATGGAGGACAGACTTGAGTACCGGCAGTAATAATAAATTCGAATTCTTTCTTACTGGATATGATGAGTCTGATGAGCATGTTGAAGCTGTCCTGTGGAGTTCGTCTGACTCAGGCATTGCTGAAGTCCGCACAGAATATGGCATTTCGACATACATTTATACAAAATCGCCAGGTACAGCGAGAATAAACGCTGATTATACAGGAAGGTATGGACATACGGTAATTGGAGGTACCGTATATGTTAGGGGTAGCGGCAATGTCAATCATGAACTGATAGTTAAGCCGGATCCTTGTCCTCTTAACGCAGGCAGTTCTCAACAGCTGAAAGCGGTATATCATACAATAACCAATGGCGTCGATGACGGTGGAGTGGATGTTACGTCGACAGCGACATGGTCAATATTTTCCGGAAGCAACTATGTTTCGATAAATAATACAGGACTTGTCACAGGAATAGCTCAAGGTACCGCAAAGGTATCAGCCAAATATCAGGGCCAGACTGATTATGCGACGGTAGTCGTCTCCAGCGTTCCTATAGTCAGAGAATATTATCTTGAAGTTTCACCGTCTTCATCAACTGTGGTTGTAGGAGGTACTCAGCAGCTGACCGCATTGTTCCACACTATAACCAATGGTATCGACAACGGAGGCGTACCGGTCAATGCAAGTTGGACGGTAGCAGCCGGAGGCGGTTTTGCGAGCGTTAACGGCAGTGGCCTTGTATCTGCTTTGGCAGCGGGAACAGCAAAGGTCGTTGCAGGTTATTCGGCCAATGGAGAGACTTATCCCGCCACAGCTACGGTAAATGTCGTAAGGCAAATGCTGGAAGTATATCGCCTTGGCTTATCTCCCGAAGAAACGACTATAGGAGAAGGTGCGACACAAACATATCAAGTCCGCAAGTATACGGATATCTATGTTGACGGAACCTTGACATACCAAGACCCCACAGGAGTAATACTGTCTAATTCAGATGTAAACTGGAGTGTATCTAACGGCAGTGCATACGCCACTGTCAATGCCTCCGGCGTTGCCACTGGTGTGGCTTCTGGGGATGCCACGATCAAAGTGGCCCTCAAAAGCAACACGTCCTTGACGGCGACAGCTCTCCTGCATGTAGATGTTGTCTTCAACGTTGATCCTGGAGACAGCAACTCAGGCAGCGGCAGCGGGAATTATTAAACAACAACAAAACAATCTTGCTATGAAACAAATACTGACTTTTTTATTTATCGGCATCTTCCTCTTTATCGGTTGTGACAAACATCCGGTGGAGGAGAGGGCCGAAACCGTGCATGACATAACCTTTATGGTAGAATCTGCCTCTCCGGTAAACAGAGACTCAGATACAAGGTCTTCATACAGCACAACCCCTCTGGACAAAATAACTGACTTTACGATTTTTGTGTTTGACAATAGCGGGCGTTTTGTTTCTGCCAACTATTATCAAGGGGATGCCAACATGTCCGGGCGTTCTCTGTTTGTCAACGAGACATTACATACAACTTTCAATGATTCTTTCGATGTGTTTATTATCGCAAATCTCGGAGACCTTCGCACAGATGGTGACTTATGTACATCGGGCGTCCCTGTAATCAGAAAAATTAAAGACTTTTCGTATGGCCTCTCAAGCGACTTGCATGAGTTTGATACAAAAGGATTTCCAATGGCGGGCTATTATCAAAACTACCGCCCGGGTACGGATTCAAGGACACTTTTTGCAGAAAAACTCGTTTCGCAGTACAACATTCATTTCACCAAATCCACAGGGAATCCCAATACATATACGATTACCGGAGGACATCTTGGAAACGTGGCTGTTCGATGCTCTCCGTTTCAACCGTTCAAAGCAAGCTCTGCAAGGGATATCAGCAGTGATGGGGATTCGTTCTCATCATCAGACATTTCAACCTTGAATGCATCGGGTTCCGCTGCTCTTTTTGTCCTCGAAAATGAGCAGGGAACAGTTTTCCCTTCAAGCGTGAATTCAGGGAAACTGAGAAAGATGGAGAGTTTTTCGTCGGGGAGTATTTACCGTCAGGTGTGTACATACGTAGAATTTTATTTCACCGTGAGGACTCCTACGGCCACATATGAAAACGTGATATACCGTTATTTCTTCGGCGATGCTTTGCGGGACTGCAGCGTACATCGCAATATGGTTTACAATCTGACCCTGAATTTCGACAATGTGTTGGTTGAGGATGAAGGGTGGAGAATCGAGCCGGGGGATCCGGTAATCGATGACGGAGCGCTTGTTTTGAGTCGTTCGCAACTCAGCATAATAAAAGGAATGTCGAACTCGTTCACAGTTACAAAAAGGACAGGAGTCAACTATGAAATGACTTATTCTCAAGCGGATGCCAGGGCTTACGGAGTGACAATCTCAAAGACAACGACGGGCAACGAGGATACATACACGATAAGCACGAGCTACACTCCGTCCGTTTCGGGCACGACAATCTCAAAAGTTGCATTTGCTGATATTCCTTTGACCTTCACCACGACTGACGGCCTAGTATCAAAAGAATTCATCATACGTGTTAACAAGAATCCGCTGCTTATGGAATTCTCTTTCCGGGACGGACTTGGCTCTGTCGAGGTTTCCGATACGGTAGACTGGCCGTCAGGGACGACTTTTGATACGAGTGTCACGGGTATACTTTACGGAGAGAACCAATATTGCAGCAACAGGGTATTAGGCCGTTATTGCTGCGACGTTTGGCAATCGTATCTGGATGTATATACGGCTTCCAGCGCACTTGGGGACGGAGATGCGGCAACTGATGACTATCAGACGCTTGACCTATGCACTGGCGGGATGCAGGATTACATGCATGAATTAAACAAAAGCCACCCTGTAGACCATCACTACGCAGTGGGTTCAACTCAAGTCCACTATACTGCAGTTGGACATGCATATCTCAAAGTTTATTATGCGGTAAAGATCAACGGCAGCGTTGCTTCGATTCCAGTCATGATAATTGAGAATGGAGGATCTTCGCGCACGGGAGATACCTGCAGGACAGATGAAGATGGAAGTAGCACATATGTAACTGTTCGCGCACAGCGGGTGCCGGCATGGCAGTATGAACCGTCTGTTACGAACAATAGTGCGGCGGACAGTTACAGAAATGGATACGAAACAGTAAACGAAGAATATGAGGTGTCATTACAGAAGAAAACCATTGTAAACGGAACACCTATGGCCTATACAAAAGGCAATCTGTTTGCATTGAATGTAGAAGGTGCCGCGAGGGACAGCTATAACCCTATGACGGGAATAGATATTATTTACGGTCTTCCTGATACAATCAGTTATTGAAATACAACCCGAAAGAGAAGTTAGTTGCAAAACAAAAGGAGCCGGACGAGCCGACCCCCATTGGGAAGGTACCCGTAACCCCCTTTTTACGAACAGCAATGTTCAAACTAATCATTTTCAGGATAGTGATTATCATTATTAGATAATCCTTCCTGTGGGGTCGATGAATGTTTGCAGTAGTCGGCCCCTTCGGGTTTTTGCAAAGTTAATAAAAGAGAAGATAGTTGCAAAACAAAAGGAGCCGGACTCGCCGGCTCCATTGTGAAGGTACCCGTAACCTCCTTTTTAATCAAGTATGATTACCCTTATAATCAGGATTGTGATTATCATCAGACGATAGTCACAATCCGGGGGTCGATGAATGTTTGCAGTAGTCGGCCCCTTCGGGTTTTTGCAAATATAGGCAAAACCATATTTTCTAACAACAAAAAAACCTACCTTTGCATCCGTTACAAACTATACTGCCATGGCACGAGAAATATTCCTGTACAACACGCTGTCAAGAAGAAAAGAACTGTTTGTCCCGATAAACCCCGGACATGTGGGAATCTACGTCTGCGGTCCGACCGTTTACGGCGACGCACACCTCGGCCATGCCCGCCCCGGCATCACATACGACGTGCTGGTGCGCCTGTTCCGCTACCTTGGATACAAAGTTCGCTATGTCCGCAACATCACCGACGTAGGCCACCTTGAACATGACGCCGACGAAGGCGAAGACAAGATAGCAAAGAAAGCAAGGTTGGAGCAGCTGGAGCCCATGGAAATCGCGCAGTACTACACCCTCCGCTACCAGGCAGCCATGGCAAAGCTCGGAGTGCAACCCCCGTCAATCGAGCCCCGCGCCTCAGGCCACATCATCGAGCAGATAGAACTTGTAAAGCAGATACTTGACGCCGGCTATGCATACGTAAGCAACGGGTCAGTGTACTTCGATGTCGAGAAATACAACAAAGACCACCATTACGGCATCCTGTCAGGCCGCACCATCGATGAGATGATAGCCAACACAAGGGAACTCGACGGACAGAGCGACAAACGCAGCAGCTACGATTTCGCACTGTGGAAGAAAGCAGCCCCCGAGCACATCATGCACTGGCCTTCACCCTGGAGCGAAGGCTTCCCCGGCTGGCACCTCGAATGCTCAGCCATGAGCGCAAAATATCTTGGAGAAGAATTCGACATCCACGGAGGCGGAATGGACCTGATGTTCCCCCACCATGAATGCGAACTCGCCCAGAACACCGCATCCCGCGGCAACGGTGGCGTCCACTATTGGATCCACAACAACATGATAACCATCAACGGCCAGAAGATGGGTAAATCATACGGCAACTTCATAACTCTCGACGAATTGTTCAATGGAACACACAAGATACTGAAGCAAGCCTACAGCCCCATGACCGTCCGCTTCTTCATACTCCAGGCCCACTACCGCGGCACACTGGACTTCAGCAACGAAGCCCTGCAGGCAGCAGAAAAAGGCCTCAAGAGACTGATGCAGGCAGCCGCCGATGTCGACAACCTCAAAGTCGAAGCTGTGCCGGCCAATGAAGAAATCGCAAAGGTGAAAGAAAATGTCTATGAGGCACTCTGCGATGACTTGAACACCCCCATAGCTTTGTCAAACCTTTTTGAAGCAGTGCGTATCGTCAACACAGCCATAGACGGCAAGATGAAGGTCAGCGCTGAAGACAAAGACATCCTCAAGGAACTTCTGCAGACAGTGACCGGAGATATACTCGGCCTTGTAGACGAAAGGGAACAAGGCGGCAACGAGCAGGTAATCGACGGCCTGATGAACATGATACTTGAATATCGCAAAGAAGCCAAGCAAGCTAAGGACTGGGCCAAGAGCGATCAGATCCGCGACGCTCTCGGAGCGCTGGGAATAGTGGTCAAAGACACAAAGGAAGGTAGTACCTGGACTTTGAAATAGCCGTCAGACAAGCTCACAGAGCAATGTCGCGCTCGTGCAGTCGACAACCTTGACATTCACATAATCGCCGGCTTTGCAACCCGAAGCCTTGAACACGCAGGCCTTGTTCTGGGAGCTGCGGCCTACCATGTCTTTGTCAGAACGTTTAGAAGGACCCTCGACGAGAACTTCGAAGACCTTGCCGATGTCGCGGCGGTTGCTTTCCAGCGAAAGTGAATTCTGCAAAGCAATAATTTCGTTAAGGCGTGCAGTCTTCACCTCCGGAGGCACGTCGTCAACGAAGTGTCGTGCAGCCTTGGTCCCCGGCCTCTCTGAATACTGGAACATGAACGCAGCGTCGAAACCGACTTCCCTGAACAGACTTAAAGTGTCCTGATGGTCAGCTTCTGTCTCGCCGCAGAAACCTGCAATGACATCAGTGGTGATCGAGCAGTCCGGAATGATGCGGCGGATGGAGGCAATACGCTCCAGATACCACTCCCGGGTGTGCTTGCGGTTCATCTTTTCGAGCATCGCATTGCTGCCGGACTGGACGGGAAGATGAATGTGGCGGCAAATATTCTTGTGAGCGGCCATGGTATAAAGAACCTTGTCGCTCATATCCTTGGGATGAGACGTTGAGAAACGTACCCTCAAAGAAGGGTCGATTAGAGCTACCTGCTCCAGCAGGTCAGCGAAATCCATGGAGCGATCTCCGTCTTTCCAGTTGTATGAATCGACATTCTGACCCAGGAGGCTAATCTCTTTATATCCGTTGGCAAAAAGCTCGCGTGCCTCATGAAGGATGGTTTCAGGGTCACGACTGCGCTCCGCACCTCTGGTGTAGGGGACCACGCAATAAGAGCAGACATTGTTACACCCACGCATGATGGAAATGTATGCACTGACGGCATTGCGGTCCATACGGACAGGAGAGATGTCGGCGTAAGTCTCCTCGTGCGACAGAATTGTATTGATCTGCTTGCTGTCGGCAGTGACGGCTGCAAGCAGCCTGGGAAGGTCGCGGTAAGCGTCAGGCCCAGCCACGAGGTCCACGACAGGATGAGCCAGCAGCTTGTCCTTGAGCCTTTCCGCCATGCAGCCAAGAACACCCACAACGAGCGAAGGATTTTTCTTTTTCTCGAGACGGAAAACTTCAAGACGCCCGAGAATCCTCTGCTCGGCATTGTCCCTGATCGCGCAGGTATTGATAAGGACGAGACAGGCGTCTTCAATCTTGTCGCAAAGCGAGTACCCTG
>Ga0310786_10007024_pt1 | contig 14800 bp, 13 predicted proteins | sample AusTroGonzalo_MG_FD_203881 | JGI IMG/M metagenome (GOLD analysis project Ga0310786, IMG submission 203881) | Bovine rumen microbial communities from tropical cattle in Woodstock, Queensland, Australia - Gonzalo_03 (v2) (version 2) | ecosystem: Host-associated > Mammals > Digestive system >... | reverse complement strand
TCTATTTCTAGTTATTGATTTAGATGAGAGGCTTTAGCTAGTATTTCTGAAGTTTCAAAAATTACTATAATGTCCAAAACTGCATACAGTGAAATCGGAACTAAATATACAAAAAGATGATCAGAGCAAATAATGACTCATGTACCTGTGCCATTTCAACATGGAACAATTGTTTCAGTAGAAGACTTATTTTACAATGTCCCAGCTAGATTGAAATTTTTGAAATCAGCTCAGACTGAGTTTTATTATTGCTATAATTATTTTGTTGATGTAGCAATTTGGCATTATGATAAAAGCTTTGTTTTGAAAAAAAATGATAAAATAATATTTGATTTAAAATGAACAGATTCATTGATTGATAGGATAAATGATATTTACAAAAAAGACTGGTCAAATAACTTGAAACCACTGGAGTTTGAGGATGATAGCATGAGAATTTTGTGAGTATTGTCTGACCCAAGTATCCGTTTTTGATCAGCAGATAATATTAAAATTTATGTAAATTCTCGTCCAATCCAGGATAAAACAATTTACAGAGCACTGATGGATGCTTATCGTAGGCAGTTAACTCCATGAGAATATCCATTAGCAGTTTTGATGCTAGATATAAAACCAAATTTAGTGGATGTTAATGTCCATCCATCAAAACTTCAAGTAAAATTTGTAGATACTCAAGCTGTGTATAGAAATATTTACGAATCGGTTTTGACATGTTTATGAGATAGTAAAATAACTGATTATAGTAATAATACTTTTGTGTCATCTAGACCTTTTGAGCAACCAGAAAGTTCTCAGGGTAGCTCAAATTTCCAATTTCAAAGCGGATGATATAGATGACAAAATGTATTTATGGGAAGTTGAGATTTACATAATAGGCCAACCTCATTATTTGGACAAGATGATATAAATCATTCAAATATCTCTGCTGCTTCTCAATGATTTGACCAAGACCAAACAGATATTGTTTTTTCCAATTCACAAATTTGAGATTATCAAATAGTATGACAGCTGCGAAATAGTTATATTGTAGTTCAATGAGTAGACGCTCTTTATTATGTAGATCAACATGCCTTGGCAGAGAGAATTGCTTTTGAAAAGATGAAAAAAAATACGGATTTCTCAAAAGAATTATTGCTCCAACCTGTAAAATTCAATGTGACAGATGTCGCTGATTTGGAGAAAAAAATAGAAGAGATAAATCAATTCGGATTTGATTGTTCACTACTAACTGAAAATATGATGGTTGTTTATGCTGTACCAAAAATTTTCATTACATATCCAGTAGAATTAGAAAAATTGTTTAACTATATTTTGTATTTGCCAGAAATAAACTTTGATCATATGTTAGATGGAATTTATGCGACTAAAGCATGTAAAACCTCTATAAAAGCATGACATAAATTATCGATGGATCAGATGGTAAATTTGATTCAAGAATGATTTGAAAATATTGATTGAATGTTTGTTTGTCAGCATGGTAGGCCATCTTTTGTAAAGATAGATAAGAAAAAAATTGATGAGTTGTTTGATAGATAAATTATAAATTATTATTTTTTCTTGCTAGTACGACCTTTAATTTACGTTGGTTTCCTGTTGTTCATTCTTTAATATCCATAAATCATTCCCATTCAATATTAAAATATGGATGTATTATTTTTTCAAAATCAACTGGTCATGTTGCTAATTGTGAAAGTTTTTCTTTTCTACGCATTGGCTTTTCTTCCCATGCTTTTTTTCGGACTGGATCATCTAATGTCCAGCTTGCAATGCAAATAAGTCAGTTGTCATTCAATTTTTCTCGATACATTTTTGAATATTGCTGTCGCAAATCTGGTGATATATGATGATATAATCATCGAACTAATATTTTGTCGAAAGTTTTATTATCATTGTTTAAATCTGGCGTTAGTATTAGTTGTTCGTAATTAAATCAAAATGTTTTTTGTGCATATTTTAGGGCTTCTATAGATACATCATGTAGAAAATATTTTTGGTCATTATCAATATTGTCTTGCATCCATTTAGTCATATGACCATCTCAACAAGCTTCATCTAAAACTTGTCAATTTCAGTTTGGTATAGCTGTTGTTCAGAATCTTGTTAATATTTCTATTGGTATTTCATTTAGAGAATATGGTAAATCGGCTATATCTAATCATCTTTCTCATTTGTAAACAGCATCCCGATTTTCTTTCATTGATAATATATCAACAGTTTCTTCAGCTTTTTCATTTGCATATAAAGGATGTTTTTCATCTGGATTAAATCAAGTTAAGGATTCCATAGGGTGCTTATTTTATTGGTAAATGTGGATATCTTTAATGTGCAAAATTTTTATTATTAATATTTATTTTATTATCAAGTATAATTATTAAAAATAAGTTTTGCAAAATGGAAAAGTTTTTGTATATACGTATTGTAGAAGTAATCCATTCAGGATGTTAGTTTTATTGTTAATTAATCGTAATGAAAAAAATTTTAAGAATTTTATGTATATTGTTGTTTTGATTTTCATTTATTTGAAACGCTTTTGCATACAAAGAATTATTGATAGAAAATAGGGGAGGAAAGCCAATTAGAGTAATAAAAGTGATTTTAGACTGACAAGATTTCGTAATTACATCAATAGCTCCAGAATGATGAGAAACTTTGGAAAGTTTGGTAAAAAAAGTTTGATGAGATAGTGGAATTAATGGGACATTTTTTTGTCCAAAAGATTATTCTTACTGTGGGGGAGTGACTCATTCAAATTTTGAGAGGATATTTTTATGAGATTGAGAAACTTATAGTGTATCTTGGCCAGATACTTCTGTTAGAGTGATATTTTGATTTGATATAGAGTGAAATCCTCTTATGTCTCAACGTAATCGTTCAGATCATGATACTGGTTTAAAAAGAAATTGGAATGATGATATGATCTATGATATTGAATTTGGAATGTCGAATTATACCGTTTTGTTGTGGGAATGAGAAAATGTTGTATATGAAAATTCTGAAAATTTTACATCTAATATGTATAGTAGTGCAAACAGAAATTTTATTTGCAGCACAAAAGATTGATCTACGATTTATATGTGAGTTGTTTGATGAATTAGTATACCAAAGTTAGCTGATTATGTAGAAAAAAATTTCTGATGTTATAACGCTTTAGCATTGGATGCTTGAGCAAGTGAAGCTATGGTTTATGAATGAAATGTACTAGCCAGGTCAAGCAGAAGAAAAATTATGGATGCTTTTGTTGTGGTAGATAGAGAAACTTACATTAAACTTACTTGATATACGCCAAGAAAAAGGACTTCGTATACACCAGAGAATAAATATGAATTAACAAATGAGGATTTGAATATTGTAACATTACTTGAATCAGCATTTCAAAAATTAGTAAAAAAAGAATGACAAAAATATTTATCAGTTGAAAAAGCAGCTGTTCGTGAAGCAATATCTTCAGATGCATTTAAAAACAATCCTCAAAAAAGAGCAATGCTTCACGAATTACTGGTTAGATTATTTACAATCGACAAATTATAGAAAATTTTATTCTCATTCTAATTCTTTGATTTGGTCGCGGATTACAGCAGCATCTTCAAATCTCCACTCTTTGATAGCTAAATCCATTTGAGCTTTCAAATCTTTTGCAATCATATTTTTTTCTTTTTTAGTCATCCTTTTTAGCTTTTTATCCTGAACTTTTCATTTAGCCATAGCTTGAAAATTCTGATTTAAGTCCATATCTGTTCTTACTGTTTCAAGTTCTTTCGCATTTGATGTAGCTTTTTTTGGAGTAATTCAATGTTCTTTGTTAAATTTATCTTGGATCTCTCTGCGGCGATATGTTTCTCGCAATGCTTTGACCATAGATTCTGTGAATTGATCAGCATATAGTACAACTTCACTATCAGGATTCCTAGATGCACGTCAAATAATTTGAATTAGAGAAGTCGTTGAACGTAAAAATCATTCTCTATCGGCATCAAGTATTGCAAGTAGCGAAACTTCTGGCAAATCGATTCATTCCCTCAAAAGGTTTACTCAAACAATAATATCTATTTCTCATGTTTTCAATTTTTTGATAATCTCTCGACGTTCCATTGTAGCAATTTCACTATGTAGATAGTATGCTTTGTATCATTTAGAAACTAGATAATTTGTAATTTCTTCGCTAGATTTTTTTGTCAATGTCAAAAGAAGAACTCTACCACCTTTCGCTATATGTTCATCCAATTTTTTTAAAAGATGATCTATAAATGGTAGCACTTTTTCATCTTTTTTTTGCAAAAAATCTTTTAAGTTTGAATAAGCCAAAATTTTTAATTATTTATTAAAATCTATAGCCTGTTCAATATAATTATAATTAAATTATTTTCAAGTAATTACACTAATCAAAAATAGAAAAAACCGAGATTACTCTCGGCCCTTTCTGAAATTATTTATATTTAGTATATTATGCAGCCATATCTAAATCCTCTTCATCCTCTTGTACTGGATTTAATTTAACAACTTTTGCTTCTTGATTTCAATTTTCTCTAGCTTGCATTCTTTCTGGATTTTCTTTTGCAAAATCAACTTTTACTTGTCTTTCTCGGATTTCTTTTTCATTCATTTCAGCTTGTGCTTTTGCAGCATCTTCAGCATTTGCAAATTCTACAAATCCAAATCCTCTACTTCTACCTGTTTCGTTGTCTAATACAACCCTTGCGAAAACTACTTCTCAGAATTTTTCAAATTCTTCTCTAAGGTGTTTTCCTCTCATTTTTCGTGGTAATCCACTTACAAACAATTTTGTTTGGCTAATAACTTGTTCTGCCATTTCTTAACAAAAAAATAATATAAAATTAACCCAAGTCATAAGACTTGTGAAATCCTTATATATTTTATTTTTTATAATACAAGACTTTTTTGTAATTTCATTTGATATTATCCAAAAAAAACATATATAATCGTTGTTTTATTTTTTGCTTATAATAAAAATATGGACGAGCAAGTTTATCAACAGCAAGTAAACTGAACTATTAATTGAAATAATGAAGAGCAAAAGCAATGACTTGCTATAGCTAGTTTTGTTTTGGCTTTACTTTGATTTAATATATTATGATTAATATTTTGAATCATTGCATTAAATAAAAAACAGTTGAAACGAGCAGCATTATGTTGAGTTATTATTTCTGCTGTTAAATTGGTTCTTTCAATATTTATTCTTCTATGAATTTTGGCTGGTGCATTAATTCCTAGAATGTCTGTAGCTCACGAAAGAGCTCGTGATATGGCTAGAAAAAGCGATTTAAATTACATATCAACAGCATTAGTATCTTATAGTTACAGTTCTGATAATCAGAATTTCCCAGAGGCTCAAAATTGATGTGTTAGAGAAATAATGGATACTTTAGCTTTGGATTCAAACATTGATGATCCATTATCAACTTCATTTCAACCATGACTTTTCTGTAATTCAGATAGATTATGATATGGATATTGGACTAATTGACAAAATTTTGTTGTTTCTGCTTCAGTAGAATACCAAAGTAATGCAAATCTTTGTAAAACTCCTAGTAATGACTTCGTAACAAATTTTAAAAATGCACTAAATGAAAATAATATAGAATCAGCTAATGAAATATTAAAAAATATTTGAGACTCTTGTGCAGCCACAGGTTCATCAAATTTATATTATGTTATATTGTACTAAATTTTACCTTATAATATCTTTAAAACATGACAGAAACAAATGAAACAAAAAAAGGAAATGGCTTAGCTATAGCTAGTTTTGTCTTAGCTTTAGTTTGAGGATTTTTATGTATCACAATCATTGGTGGAGTGTTATGAGTTATTTGTTGGATTTTATCTATTATTTTTTGAATTGTGGCTTTAACAAAAAAACAGACTAAACGAGCATCAATTCTTTGAATTATTTTTTCACTTATATGAGTAGCTATAGTTGTCATATTTACGACTGTAATATGAAAATTTATAGTTCAACATAAAGATCAACTTATTAATCCTATTAGTGAGTTCTCTACTCGAGTTGAAAAAAATCCAGATTTTGCAAAATTAATGGAAAATGAAGAATTTAGTGATAAATTTGAAGAAATATTTGAAAAAAGACTACAAGAAAAATACTGAAATGAATATTCTGATATAAATGATGTTAATGGACTTATGACTGTTTGGTGAGATTTATTTGAAGAAATGAAAGATATAGTTACAGACCTTGCTGGACAAGAGTGAATTAATGAAAATGAAGAACCTATAGTATGAATAGCAAATCCTGCTGCAGAATTTTGTGCAGCACAAGGATGAGAATCGTACATTGTTGAAGATGAAGACTGATCACAAAGGTGAATGTGTAGATTATCTGATGGAAACGAAGTTGATGAATGGGAATATTATAGAGAAAATATTAATTTAGAACCAGAAATAAATTCTGAAGAGACATCATCTAAAGTTACTGTTTGTGATGAATTCTATAAATCTGGAGAAGAAATTGTATGTACAGAACAATACGAACCAGTTTGTGGAGACAACGGACAAACATATGGAAATAGTTGTTTTGCATGTATAGAAGCTAATTCTTATACAAATTGAGAATGTACTGAAGTTAAAGAAATTACAGTTAAAATAGGAACTGAAACATTCTGAGAATAATTAAAATCAATTAAAAAATACTAAAAAACAGCTCATTGTTGAGCTGTTTTTATTTTAATTATTACACTAAAAAATCAAATTTGGAAATTTAAATTCTTAAAATAAAAAGACCGCAAAATGTCGATCTTTTTCTTGGAAGTATCTGTTATGCACATTTGTTCAGTGCCTTTACTAATTCTACCGCAAAATTATAGTTTTTATCCAAGAGTATAAACATACCGGACTCTTTGACTTCATTATCGTACGGGAAAGCACTAGAAGTCATCCCTATTACTTTAATTTCTGGGTACTTTTCAGAAACATAGGAAGCTATGTCAAAACCGGCCATCTCATCTTCCAAATATTTTATGTCCGTTAATACTATTTTAGGATTTTTTTCCTTTATCAACGAATCTACAAAACCGATAAGATTCCCACTTTCTACTGCTTTGCAAATATTCCTGATATCAGGGGCTATAGCGCAAAGCATATCATTTTGTTCAATAATTTTTTTTGCGGCATCTTGATAATACCTTTCATCGTCAAGAATTAATACTTTTATTATTTTTGAGTTCATAATAATTAATGTTCAGATACCTGTCCCCGATTTATTTATGTTTAAAATTTTCTTACTATTCAGAATGTAAATATATTTTATTATATATCAATATAAAAAATATTCTAAAATATATTATGGTGTGATTGCTTATATTTCAAATTTACAAACTTTTTACCATATAAGTTCATATTAGAGCGTATCACTGTTTTTCATAATATTTTCTCACTCAAACTCATGAAATTACGGACAAATTTTTATATCAATTCTCTTTTGAAATTCTTTCTGCCATAGCAAGTAGTTGAGATCCAAATCCGCGATGCTGCTTTTGGTCGTTTGAATCCACATTTTCCTTTAATCAAGCAAGCTGTCCGTAAATATGCAATTCACGAATCAATGCTGTATCTTTACCGAGTCAATCTCGCTCTACTGTTTGCTCTGAATCTGGAAGGAGAAGTCTCGTAAATCAGTAAATATATCCTTGTAAATCTTCAAAGGAAATAAAAAATTCTCTTCAAACTGAACTTTGATATTGTCTAATTACAAGATTTGGTACAGTATCATCTTGCTTGTTTCACTTTTCGTATTTATTTCTAATTTCTCTACTCCTTGTATCTAAACATACAAAATTTCTATACGATTCTAAATCTGGTTTTTGTCCAATGATAGTTGTTTTTATTTCATCTCATTCACAATTATCTTTTATTTTTAGTTGTTTTTCAGATTCCAACAATTCATAATCTCAATATAATCTTGAGTATAGTTCTTTTGCTTTATCTGGATTGGATTTTAGTTCCTTTTTTAATTCGTTGTGTGTAAGTTGAGAAAGGTTTGTGATATTGGAACCTGCCGTAATTTCTGTAGCTGGAATATCACGAATCAATCTCTTGATTCTAGTATATGGCGGAATAATTTCTTGAAATGTCTGCTTTATCAACTTTTGGATATAGTCAATTGTTACTGGTTTATATTCTCATTTCTGATATAAATCGTAAAGAATTGTATTTTGTACCACAGAAGTCGGATAAAATTTGATTTCATCTGGTTTGATGTATGGGTCTGAATAAATTTTTTGGAAAGTTCCCAAATCTTTTTCGTAAGTATATCAGTACAACCCAGGCATTATGTGGATTGAAAACTTGAATCAGTATTGTCTGAGTTTGTGAATCGCTTCACGAATTTGCTGGACAGTATGTCATCTGTGATTAGCTTCTAGAATATCATCATACATCGATTGGACTCACATTTCTAGTCTTGTCACTCATAATTCACGCCACATCCTACAATTTTCATCTGTAGCAAATTCAGGTCTGGTCTCTACTGTCAGTCCTATAATTCTATTTTCGTCTGTCTCATTTTTCTTTATTGCTTCTTGTAACGAATCTGAATATTTAATGGAATCAATGTTTGTGAGTTCGTATTTGAAACGTTTTTCCGTCCCCCTTTGTAAGGGGGATAAAGGGGGTTGATTCTCTTTTGTATCTGAACCTCCCTCACCCCCCTTCGTAAGGGGGTCAGATTCTTTGGGAAATTTTATCTCAAGCTGCGAAAAGGTATTACAAGCATCATAGAGATTTTTTATAAAATCAATTTTATAGTCATTTGGATAAAAATCTCGCGTTCATCAAAGCACTATCATTTCAATTTTATCAGTCTGATGACCCGTCATCGTGAGAGAAAGAAGTCTATTGTAGACTTGCTTAATTGGATCAAATTGATTCAACAAAGCTCTCATTGCTCCAGGTTCAGAACTGATGTAACTTTTTGGCATTCATTGCTCATTTGGACAGAAAATACACTGTCCTGGGCATGGATAAGGCTTGGTCAAAACTTGTACAGCGACAATCCCAGATTGAGAACGTACTGCTCTCTTTTTTAGTAATGATTCTATTTCAATATTCTTTTCGATTTTCTTTTGGGAAAGTAGTTCGTGATATGCACGGAGCAATTTGATATTCGTTGGAATGTCTGGTAATTTTTGCTTTTTAGCAAAATCTCTCTTGATATCTTTCAGATCATCAAGATTTAATTTCTGCTCAGAATTCAAAGCAATGATTTGTAATATTAATTCGTGATAAGGATTCATAACAAATTAATTCTAAAGAATAGCTAATTTTTTTCAATGAAAAATTATTAATTGAAAAATTTTCGTTGAAAATAAATGAATAATCTTTATAACCAAAATATACTAAGTGGTGCGTAGAAATTACAAAAAATACAAATATCTCAAATTTCTCCTGGGAGACGGTATTCCTGATGTATTTCGGGACGAGCTACCCACCTTTATGAATTGGAGATAAATATGTAATTTTTACGGCCATTTGGTTTTAAAAGAATTTTATAGGATACTAAAATATGAAAAAAATAAATGAGACATTTACTTGTGTGAAATGTGGCAAAATAGTCCCATTAGCAGAAAAAACATGTAGAAATCATTGCCCGTATTGTTTTACATCACTTCATGTAGATTGAGATATTCCATGAGATAGAGCAAGTGAATGTCACTGAATTATGAAACCAATTAATTATGAAATAAGAAATGGAACAATGAAAATTTTGTTTAAATGTGAAAAGTGTGGTAAATTACATTGGAACAAAAGGGCAGTAGATGACAATATTCAAGTTCTATTGCAACTTATAAAAGAGAATGAAAACTTATAGGTTGATGATTAACTCTGTTTTTGTAATCTTATAGATTCTCTATAATTAATCTATTATTAAGAAAATAAGTGTAGTATAGGATGGTTAAAAAATCATTCTATTTTTTTAATTTTAAAAGATTATTTTTCAAAGATACCATTTTATTGAAATTAATTCATAAAAATAATCATCACATAATCAATGCAATTATACAGAGATTTAGTAAGTTCTTGAGTCTATAAGAATCATCAAAAATAAATATTCAATTTTTAATCTTCCAAATAATAATTCATAAAATCGGGAATATAAGTATATTTTTTATAATAACTAACCAATTTACAGAAAATTTATGATTTTTATATAATTCAAAAAAACTAAGAGCCCACAAAGTAATATATCAAGTTCACATTGCTAATACTCATCAATAAATTCAAATCCATTTTAATGAGATTAATGTAATTAGTGAAACAATCAAAGAGGCTCACATAAATTTTATTCTTTTTTTTATTTTTCACATTCATGCCAATACAGCAAAATTAAATGATGAAAATAGAGTAAAAAAAGAAAAGATAGCTCAATAAGAGAGTAGTGTACCAGAAAAAGAAAATTTAGTTCATAGCAATGTATATCAGACTTCTTTCCCAAGTGGGATTAAAAAAGATATGATAAGTGCTATAGCAACGGTTAAATATGTGTAAATTATTGAATAAATATTTTTTAATTTTCAAGTATCTTTTTTTGTAATAATTTCAGATATCATTGGGAAAATTAAAGATATTATAGGTCAAATAATTGTTGTAATAATGGTATAAAGGCTTGTAAAATTTGTATAATATCAAGCAGATTCTGCTCACAAAAAGATTATTATAAATTGCTGGATTATATTCCAAAAGATACTGGAAATTTCCAATCATAAGAGGCATCGTAATGCATATTTGATATATTCTTTAGCGACAGGTTTATCATATTCAATTTTTCACTGTAATAACTCTTTTGCGTACTTTTTTTTGAAAATAATTGAAGCAACTATAATTCATATTAATAATCAAATTATCATGATTATACTATATGATTCTATATTTGCATTTCATATTATGAAAAAAATAGCTGTAAATCATACGATACACCATTGTTTTATAAATTCAATTAATTTATAGGCACAAGTATCTTGAATTGCGATAAATATACTTTGAAATGTTTGAAATAAATTAATTCATAAAAAATAGAAACAAAAATATTTTAGGGTAATTATAGCACTTTCTCCATGAAAATAATGTATAGCTAGCCACGGAGCTAAAAATCGTAATATAAAAGCAATAATTAATGCTGTAACCATTTGCATTGCAAGACTTAGATATATGGAAGTCTTTGCATAATTATATTGCTTCTTTACTAAAAATCTTGGTAAAAAGTATTGTAGACTTTCTGTCAATCATAGGTCATTGTATATATTCAATAATTTTATAAACGAAATTATACTATACAAGATTCATACATCAGCTACGGAGATTGAATTTGATATAAATAGTTTAGTTAGATATCGAGCAGGAGCTGTAAGAAATGAAAAAAAATATAATCGGAATCATCTTTTGATTATTTTTTCATGTAGTGGTTCATCTTTTAAAATAGTTGTATTTCTTATCATATCTATAAGTGTATTTTGTTAATCAATTTATATAGAAAACTAGCCAACTTATAATTAAAACAAACGATTAATGCAAAACATTTTACAGCAAATCTTCATTTAGATTTAAAAAACAAAATAAGATTATCTCTCATTATTTTTAGTAATTTTTCAATATCTTTTGTATCAGGATTCTTGTCTAAAGCTAAATAGCTCAACCATTTTAGCATAATTTCAGATCTTGCATTTATTAATTTTTTTTCCAAGGAATATAATTTTTTTTCGTGGGCATAAGATATTTCTTTATTTATTCCATTCTCCAGATAGATATATCGATTTTTCCTAAATTTTTTTGTGTGCTGTCTAGATTTTTCATTATATCTGTAATAATATTTACACTCGTTTAAACATGCTATTTTTTTAATTTTTTGAAATATTGTGAAATTATAAACTACATCTTGTGCAAAAGTTTCTACAAATTCTAAATTTTTTATGATATCTGCTTTATAAAGTTTATTCCAAACATACATTCATTTATAAAAGAATCACAAAGCTTCATCTGGAGTTATAATTTTTTTATCAGGGAATCTCTCATTTTTTACTCGACTACCATCTTTTTTTCAAATAAACCAATTACAAATAACTAAATCTGAATTCGTAGATTTAATTAAATCATACAATTTTTCATATATATCTATTTCTACATAATCATCACTATCAATATATCAAATATATTTACCAGTAGCTATTTTAAGTCAGGCATTTCTTGCTGCAGATAAATCTGCATTTTTTTGGTGTATTACTTTTATTCTTTTATCTTTTTTAGCATATCAATCACAGATTTTTCAACTATTATCAGTCGATCAATCATCAACCAAAATTATTTCCAAATTTTTATAAGTTTGATTTACAACACTATCTAAACATTGTCTAATATACTGTTCTACATTATAGACAGGTATAATAACTGATATTTTGCTATTTTTATTTATCATACTAGCTACACATTATTCATTAAAAATTTTTTCCCATTGTTTAATTATCTCATTTTTTTGATACCTTTTAACTCTTTCTTTACTTTGATGTTTATAATATTCACGTAATTTTTTATTTGTTAAAATTTTTTCCATAGCATCATAGAGACTTTTTTCATCATGGCATACCAATATTCAATACTTACCATTTTCAAGTATTTCACATGGTCACTGTGTTTTCGTAGAAATAATCGGTAAATTACAAGCCATAGCTTCCAATATTGCTATAGAGAAGGATTCAGATTCGCTTGTCAGAAGAAAGCAATCGCTTTGTGATAAAAACTGAAATACATTTTCTTGGTTTCACAAGAAATATACATTTTCATTGGCTATATTTTTCAGATTTTGTTTATCTTTTCAATCTCATAAAATGATAAGACTTATGTTTGGGTATTTTTCATTTAATTTTTTAAAAGCATTTATCATCAATTCTTGATTTTTAATTTTTTCCAGACGACCAATGGTAATAAATATAAATTTATTATCAAAAAAGTAATTATTATTACCATAAATCGGTTCTAAACATAATGTGGAAATGTGCTCTAAATCAATAAAATTTGGTATTACCGATACAAAATCTTTATCTAAATTAAATTTTTTTAATAAATAATTTTTTTCATATTCTGTTAGCACGATGATTTTTTTTGAATATCTTTTTGAAAAATAAATTAAAAGACGAGTAATCCATTTCGGAAAATCTCCCATACAGCGATGTAAATATATACACACTTTAGATTTATTTCAAAATATTTTACTTAATAGAGACGTAAGGATTCCTGATCACATATAAGCAATTACAAAATCAACATTATGACATTTACAAAATTTTAACAATTTTATAGCTCAGATAATACTATACCAAACTTTCATAAACAAAAATTTTGATTTTCTTAATAGACAATATTCTTGTCATTTGTGTTTATATATACAATCATCTTTATAAAACGAAAAATATGATACATCATATCATTGCTCGATAAGTTGTTCTCATAATCTAACACAGGCATTTTCAGTTCATGATCAAAACTTCAATGATCTAATTACCATCAAAAATTTTTTTCTAGATATTTTAGTCATTACTTCAGTAATAACTATTAAACCAATCTACAAAATTTTTTACTCATTCTTCTATTGAAACTTTTGGTTTCCATCACAACACATCTATAGTATGCTTGATATCTGCATTAGTTTCAAGCATATCTCCAGGTTGTGGTGGGAGATAATTTTTAATAGCTTTTTTTCAGAGATATTTTTCTAAAAGTGAAATAACATACTCAAGCTCAATAGGATTATTGGTTCATAAATTAAAAATGTCATACTGAGCATCATAGTCTATAACTTTTAAGATTCAATCCACCACATCATCTATATAAGTAAAATCTCTTTTATTGTGTCAATAATTAAATACATTAATAGGTACTCAATTTTTTATTTTATCAGCAAATTTAAGCATCATCATATCAGGTCTACTCCAAGGCCCATATACAGTAAACATTCTTAATCCAATAGTACTCATTCAAAAGCTATGAGAATAGGAATATGCCATCAATTCATTTGATCTTTTTGTAGCAGCATATAGAGAGATTGGCTTATCAATAGAATCTTCTACTGATAATAAATGCTTTTCATTATTTCAATATACACTAGAACTAGATGCATATATAAATGATTTAATATTATATTTATTTGCCAAAAAAATTAAATTTGAGAATCAAATTATATTGGTTCTTACATACACTAATGGATCTACAAAAGAATGTCTAATTCATGCATAAGCAGCCAAATCAATAATTTTATCAAATTTATAGTTTCTAAAGATAAATTCTATACTATCTAAGCTTAATAAGTCTCAATGAAAAAATTTAAAATTTGGATAAGATTCCAATATTTTTCTCCTGTCTTGTTTTAATTTTACATCATAATAGTCATTTTCATTGTCGAATCAAAAAACACTTATTCAACTTTCCAAAAGCTCTTTACATAAATGAAATCAAATAAATCAAGATGATCAAGTTACTAGCAGTGATCCCATTGTATAGATTTAATAAATAAAATTATATGTTAAATTTACAAGTTTCAATATATTTTTCTATTACAATTTCTTTATTATAATTATTTATAGCTTTTATTCTAGCCTTTTTTCATAATTTTTCACAGAGACTTCCATTTTTTGTTAAGTTTTCTAATTGTTTTTTTATATTTTCTACATTGGGTTTTATATAAAATCAAATATTTTTTGCCATTTCAGAACAAACTCACATGTCGGTAGTTAGAATTGCTGCTCCAGATGACATTCATTCTAATATTGCAAGAGAACCACTTTCGGAA
>Ga0310786_10007023_pt1 | contig 14801 bp, 11 predicted proteins | sample AusTroGonzalo_MG_FD_203881 | JGI IMG/M metagenome (GOLD analysis project Ga0310786, IMG submission 203881) | Bovine rumen microbial communities from tropical cattle in Woodstock, Queensland, Australia - Gonzalo_03 (v2) (version 2) | ecosystem: Host-associated > Mammals > Digestive system >... | reverse complement strand
CCCGGCAACTTCTTGGCGTACAACGTGGAGTTCCTGGCGCGCTATAACTTCTTGCCGATCGTGCAGACTTTGCCCAGGCTCGGGCATGCCCATAACCTGCTTTTGATGGTGCTTTCGGAACAGGGGCTTATCGGGCTTGCAACGCTGATGATTATTTGCCTTACCTGCGCAAAGCGGCTGTTGGTCTATATACGTTACCTGTGGGACGGCTTTGGCTTTGCGCTGTTGAGTGGCGGCCTTGTGACGTTGTTCCTCGGGCTGTTTGACGTGTTCCCGCTGTTCCCTTCGTCGCTCGGATGGGGCGCCTGGTATATGGGCGTGCTGTTCTCCCTGAAGGCGGCGAGCGATAAGGCCCGCGAAGAGTCTTTAAAACGGAATGGGAAGTCGGGGGAGGACGGCAAATGAGAATCGCGGTCCTTACGACGGTGTTTATCGGCGAATACGGTGTGACCCGCGTTCTGGCGAACCAATTGCCCTACCTGCTGGACGATGGCCACCGCATAGACCTTTTTGCCTGCGATTTGGACCGGCGTTTGGTACCGCGTGGCGTGCATGCCGTGAGGGTGCCGACGCATTTCAAGGGCATACCCGAGGCGTTGAAGGCGGGCCGCTACGATGTGGTGATTGCCTGTACGGACCCGTTCTTTAAGATTGTGGCGGATTTGAAACTCGACGCGGTGACGATCGCCTATGAACACGGTTACATCCCGGTGGAGTTGACGATTCCCGAAGAGCGGGAACAGCACCGCCGGATGGTGGAGGCCCGCGTGGGCGAAATCTACCCGGCGTTTACCGCGGTCGTGACCATCAGCCATTATGCGGCACAGTACATCCGTTGGCCCGAGGCCATCGTGCTGTACAACGGCGGTGACCACTTTGCCAAAATGCTTTCGCGTTCGGCATCGCCTGCTCCGGCCGGGGCCAAACTGCGCGTACTTGCGGTGACGCGGTTCCGTACGACAGAATGGCTTTACAAGGGCCTCGATGACCTTTGCCGGCTCAAGAACGATTTGGGCGACGGTTACGAAGTGATTGCCGTGGGCGGTGGTGACGAATCGACGTACGCGAAGTTGCGGCAGGCGGGTGTCGATGCGCGTCCGGCGATTTCGAACGCACGTGAGATGGCCGAGTTGTATTATGGCTGTGACGTGTTGGTGAGTTTCTCGCGGTGCGAAAACTTCAACCTGCCTCTCGTGGAAGCGGGCTTTGCCCGCAAACCGGCGCTGGCGCTGAACGTGTGCGCGCATCCGGAAGTGACGCCGTTCGTGTTCGACGGTTACGAAGGCATTCGCGATTATTTGAAGGCGGCGACCCGGGAATCCCTGGTGACCGACGGCGAAAAGATGTTCCGCTTTGTGGATGCGCAGTTCCGTTCTGTCGATAACGGCAAGCGTTTTGCCCAGCTGGTCGATGACCTCTGCCCGGAACCGCGTGGCAGGCATGCCAGGCCTTCGTTCTTTTTCCGCTGGGCCTTCTGGGTCGGGCGTGAAATGGTCCGGAAAGTCTACAAGAAGTTGCGGGGTAGGTGATGCGCGCAAATTCCCTCCTCGTAAACGCCTTTATGAACGGCTCCGCCCAGGGCTTGGGCAAACTCGTGCGCTTCGTGGTGACGAGTATTGCCATTTTGCGGTTCGGTTCCGCATCGTGGGGCGAGGTCGTCTTTGCGCTCACGCTGGTGACGTACTTGAATTTCGTCCTAGATTTCGGGCTGTCTTCGCTCGCGCTCATTGAACGCCCCGATGACGAAAAGATGGACCGCAAGCTGTTCGTGGCCATGGGTTACGTTCGCGGTATCGTGCTCCTGCTGCTGGCAGCAATTGGCGCCGGCGTCTACTTCTCGATGGAACTTTCCGGCGGTTTCGTGCTGAAGGTCTACCTATTGCAGGTCTTCTTGCGCCCGGCGAATCTGGACTGGTGGCTTTCGCGCAAGGGCTACGCCGGTATCAATCCCGTGGTGCAGTTCTTCAGGCAGCTTATAGTGCTGGGCGTCATGTGGTTTGCGGGGCTTTCTAGCATCGAGCAGTTTGCCGCCCTGGACATCGGCACCGAGGTGCTTGCGACTGCGAGCCTCTGGTTCCTCGGCCCCAAGCGGAAGTTCTCCGTCGCCCCGCCGGCAAAAGCGGAATGGGGTAGCGCCTGCCGCTGTTACCGCAGTTCCTTTATCTTGTTCTTCTCGTCTTCGCTGTTGCTGCTGCACCAGAACGTCGACATCTTTTTCCTCAAGTTTTTCTGCGGCAACGGTGCCGTGGGCGTCTACGACTACTGCTTCCGCTATGCGATGTTCGTGTTCGTCCTGGGTGGTGCCTTGAGCGTACCGCTGCGCCGTCAGCTGGCCCGCCTGCGTGAATTCGGGCAGCACGAAAACAGCGCGACGCTGGTGCAGTCCTCGCACAAGATCCTCGGGACAATGAGCGCCTTGTTCCTCCTGGGCACTATCGCGTTTTCCGAGAAGTTCTTTACGCAGGTAATCCCGCTCGACGGTGACCTGCCCGCCGCCAAGGTATTGATCCTCTTCGCCGGTTGGCTCGTCATATCGTTCTATTCGGTGCCGTGGAGCGAATGGCTCATCTCGACATCGCGCAAGGACTACCTGAAACTTGCGCTAGTCGCGGGCATCGTGAACGTGATATCGAACGTGTCGTTCGTTCCGGAGTTCGGGGTGCTCGGTGCCGCCATGGCGAAAATCTGCTCGGAGTCGGGCATATTCCTGTTCTTGCTCACCCGTGTGACTCCCGCCATGCGCAAGCAGTTCTGCCGCGTGATTGTCATACACTTGCTGATTGTCCCCTGCGTCGTGTACTATTGGGTTGTGGGCAACGCCCCCTGGTGGTGCGTCGCAGCGACTGCCGCGGTTCTGGCGGTAACCGTCGTATTGGGCTACGTATCGAAAAACGACCTGAAAATACTGGCCCGTAACTGATGTTTTAATGCTTCCAGAGGTGTTGCGGCACCGCCAAATTTTCTAAATTGGGGGGCTGAAACGCGAGAGTGGCGGAATTGGCAGACGCGCCAGACTTAGGATCTGGTACTTCGGTGTGTGGGTTCGACTCCCACCCCTCGCAGAATTTTAAAAAACAAACACGCATATCGGAGTCTATATGTCCGTTGAAATTAAAGAAACCAGCGCCACTCTGCGCACCCTCAACATCACCATCCCGCAGGCGGACCTTGCTGAACCTTTCGAAAAGAAGCTTTCCCAGTACAAGAAGCAGGTGACCTTGAAGGGTTTCCGTCAGGGAATGGTTCCGAAGGCCATGATCCTGAAGCAGTTCGGTGACGCCATCCATCACGAAGTCGTGAACGAAATGGTCGACAAGATCATCAACGAAGAACTGAAGAAGGCGAACATCATTCCGGTGGGCCAGCTCAAGGTGACGGATTTCAAGGACGACAAGGCTAGCGACATCACGCTGACCGTCGAAGTGGAAATGGATCCGGAAATTGACATCAAGGGTTATGCCGACACGGGCGTGACCGTTCCCGACACCGCGGTTCACGAAGAAGAAATCAAGGACGAACTCGACCGCATGAAGCAGATGTGGAGCAAGGACGAACACGTTGACCGCGCCGCTGCCAAGGGCGACGTCGTCGTGGGTAACTACCTCGAAGTCGTGATCGACGGCGAAACGCAGGAACTCCCGGCCAACAAGGAATTCCGCAGCCTCCTCGGTGAATCCGCCTCTCCGGGATTCGACGAAGGCCTCGTGGGCGTGAGCGCCGGCGAAAAGAAGGAAATCAACTTCAAGTACCCGGATGACCACAAGGATGAACGCTACCGCGGTAAGACGGCCCAGTTCAAGGTGGAAATCACGGACGTCCGCCAGATCGTTCCGCCGACCTTTGACGAAGAATTCTGCAAGCAGATTGGCGTGAAGGACGAAGAAGACCTGAAGAACAATGTTGCCGAAAGCCTCGCCAACCGCAAGCGCGACGCTGCCAAGAGCAAGGCCGTCGACGAAGCCATCGACAAGATTATCGAAAGCAACCCGTTCGACGTTCCGCATGCCCGCGTCGTGGATCTCATCAAGTGGTCCATCAACCGCAACGTGCAGGACCCGAAGGATGCCGTCGAACCGACCGAAGAACAGGTCAACAGCCTTTCTGCCGAAGCCATCCGTGAAATCAAGAAGCACCGCATTCTCGACTTCGTGGCCAACAAGGAAAAGCTCAAGGCTTCCCAGGAATCTGTGGACGAACGCCTCAAGCTGATGGCCCAGGCCTACCAGGTGGATTTCGAAACCCTCAAGGGCCACTTCCGCCAGTCCGGCCGTATCAATGGCCTGCGCGAAGAACTCCGCATGCAGATGGCTGCTGACTTTATCGTTGGAATCCGCCCGGCTGCTGAATCCAAGTAAGAGGTTAGTCGATGATTATACCTACCGTTATTGAAACCACTGGTCGCGGGGAACGTGCTTACGATATCTATTCCCGCCTCCTCAAGGAACGCATTATCTTCTTGGGTACGCCTATCAACGACGAAGTGGCGAACAACGTCATGGCCCAGCTGATTTTCCTTGAGTACGAGAATCCGGAAAAGGATATCACGCTGTACATCAACAGCCCCGGTGGTTACGTTTCGGCAGGCCTCGCCATTTACGACACGATGCAGCATGTGCGCCCGAACATCGCGACCATCTGCATCGGCAACTGCGCTTCTATGGCGGCGGTGCTTTTGGCTGCCGGGACGAAGGGCAAGCGCTATGCGCTCCCGCATTCCCGCATCATGCTCCACCAGCCGTCGGGTGCGGCCACCGGCCAGTCCACGGATATCCAGATTACCGCGAAGGAAATCGTGCGTACCAAGGACACCCTCACCGAAATCGTCGCGAAGCATACGGGCAAGTCTATCGAAGAAGTCCGTGCCAAGACCGACCGCGATTTCTACATGGGTCCCGAAGAAGCCAAGTCGTTCGGCGTCATTGATGAAATTTTTGTACCGCGTAAAGAGGACGTTTAATGTATCGTAGCGGGAAAAATCACCCGGCGGTGGTTTGTAGTTTCTGCGGCAAGCCCGCAGAACGTGTTGAGAAGATGATTACGGGCGCTGGCGTGCAGATCTGTAGTGACTGCGTTGCCATGTGCTACCGCATCATCGAAGAAGACAAGTCCCGCGCGATGAAGGAAAAGGCGGAAGCCGAGCTTGCTACCCAGAAGCCGCTTCCGCTCCCCACGGAAATCAAGGCCCACCTCGACGAATTCGTCATCGGCCAGGATTCCGCGAAGACGGCCCTCTCTGTCGCTGTTTATAACCACTACAAGCGCCTGCGTTACAGGCAAGCCCACAGTTCCAAGGACGATGTCGAGGTTGAAAAGTCCAACCTGCTCCTGGTGGGCCCCACGGGTAGCGGTAAGACGCTCCTTGCCCAGACGCTGGCCCGTTTTTTGGACGTGCCGTTCACTATCGCCGATGCGACCGTTTTGACGGAAGCGGGCTACGTGGGCGAAGACGTCGATAGCATTATCGTGCGCCTGCTGCAGGCTGCCGACTACGATGTGTCGAAGGCCGAACGCGGCATTATCTTCATCGATGAAATCGATAAGATTGCACGCAAGACCGCGAACCCCTCCATCACGCGCGACGTGAGTGGCGAAGGCGTTCAGCAGGGCCTGCTCAAGCTCTTGGAAGGGACGGTTGCCGCCGTTCCGCCGAAGGGTGGCCGCAAGCACCCCGAACAGCCGCTCGTTCAGGTGAACACGAAGAACATCTTGTTCATTTGCGGTGGCGCCTTCGAAACGCTCGACAAGATTATCGCCCAGCGCGTGAACAAGGGCGGTATGGGTTTCGGTGCCGATATCCGCAGCGAAAGCGACAATACGCTCAGCGAACTCTTCAGGCAGCTCGAACCGGATGACCTCATCAGGTTCGGTTTGATTCCTGAAATCGTCGGCCGTTTGCCGATCGCCGTCGCCCTGGAAGAACTGGACGAAAACGCGATGCTCAACATTTTGACCCAGCCGAAGAATGCACTCGTGAAGCAGTTCAAGAGCCTGTTCGCGATGGACGGGGTCGAGCTCGATTTTACTGAAGACGCCCTCAAGGAAATCGTTCACGAAACGATTAGCCGCAAGACGGGTGCCCGCGGGTTGCGCTCCGTGATGGAACGTACCTTGCAGAAGGCCATGTTCGAAGTTCCCGGGTCCGAGGTGAAAAAACTCGTGATTACGGCCGAAATTGTAAAGAACGGCCTGAGCTCTACGGCGATTGTCGCCGAGAAGAAGACGAAGAAAAAGTCCGGCAAGAACGTCGCGTAATTCGATTGACGTGGCAAATTTGCCCGGTCATTTCCTATTATTGCTAGTATGAGTTTTGATTTTTCGAAAACGTATCCCATGCTCCCGCTTCGGGATGCCGTAGTGTTTCCGATGACGACCCGCCGTATCTTGGTGGGCCGCGAGATGTCCCTGCATGCCATTGAGCATGCGGAGAACAATGATAATGTGATTGTCCTGGTCGCCCAGCGCGACGTTACGATCGAGGAATTGCAGAACCCGATGCTCGACTTGTATACCGTCGGCGTAATGGCTCGCGTGTCGAACGTGACGCCGTTCCCGAACGGTTGCGTGAAGGTGGTGCTCGAAGGCGAAGAGGTGGTGGACCTGCGTTCCATCATCATGCAGAACGGTTTCTTGAACGTGACCGTCTCCCCGAGGAAGAACTCCATCCAGCTGAATTCCAAGACGAAACTCTTTGACGAAGTGCTCACGAAGTTCCGCGAATACGCGACGAAGCGCAACATCGCCGAAGGCATGGTCGATGCGTTCTTCGGCATGGAAAGCCAGTTGAACGCCTATTACGGCATGATTCCCTTCTTGCAGGTGTCGCTGGCCGAAAAGCAGAGCTTCCTCGAGATGGAATCGCTCGACGAGATGTCCGAGAAGCTGCTCGCGCTGATGTCGTTTACTGACGACAACGAGAACGTGCTCGTGCGCATCCAGCAGAACGTTCGCCAGAAGATGGCGCAGCAGCAGAAGGAATGGTTTATTTCCGAACAGATCCGCCAGCTCCAGGAAGAACTGGACGGCGATGGCGATGGCTCTTCGGAACCCGATCAGCTGCTCAAGAAAATCAAGGCGAAAAAATTTAGCCCGGCGATTGTCGAAAAGCTCGAAGACGAAATCGGCCGCATGAAGCTCATGCAGCCCACGTCGCCCGAGTATGCGGTCAGCCGCAACTATATCGACTGGTTCCTGAACTTGCCCTACGGCGTGTACACCGATACCGTGCTCAACATGAAGAAGGTGAAGAGCGAACTTGACTCCAAGCACTTCGGACTCGACAAGGTGAAGGAACGCATCATGGAGTACGTCGCGGTACTCAAGCTCACCGGTACGGAACGCCGTTCTCCGATCCTTTGCCTCGTGGGCCCTCCGGGCGTGGGTAAGACGACGCTTGTGGAATCTATCGCGAACGCCATGCAGAGGAACTTTGTGCGCATCACGCTTGGCGGCGTGCGTGACGAAGCCGAAATCCGCGGCCACCGCCGTACCTATATCGGTGCGATGCCGGGTCGCTTTATCAATGCGCTGCGCCGTGCGAAGTGCATGAACCCGATTATCTTGCTCGACGAAATCGACAAGATGGCAAGCGATTTCCGCGGTGACCCGGCGAGCGCGATGCTCGAAGTTTTGGACCCGGAACAGAACCACGATTTTACCGACCACTTTATGGAAGTGGGGCTTGACCTGAGCCGCGTGCTGTTTATCGCGACGGCGAACAGCGAAGGCGAAATTCCGGAAGCATTGCGCGACAGGCTCGAGATTGTGCGCCTGCCCGGTTACTACCCGCATGAAAAGTTGCAGATTGCAAGCAACTACCTGTTGCCGCGCATTTGCGAACGTACGGGCGTCAAGCTCAACGAACAGGTTTCTTTTGACGATGCCATCGTGACGGAAGTGATGCGGGGCTGGACCCGCGAAGCGGGCGTGCGCGAATTGGAGCGCACCCTCGAGAACGTCGTGCGCCACCGTGCGAAAGAAATCGTGATGGGCAAGAAGTTCAAGCCCGAAATCACGGGAAAGCAATTGCAGGAATACCTGGGGGCGCCGAGGTTCCTCGATAGCCAGCTCCCTGAACCGGGACGTCCTGGAATCGTGACGGGCCTTGCCTGGACAAGCGTGGGCGGAGAAATCCTCCCCATCGAATGTATGCTCTTGAGCGGTAAGGGCCAGATTATCATGACGGGTAAACTCGGCGACGTGATGAAGGAATCCGCGCAGATTGCGGTTAGCCTCGTGCGTGAACGTTTGCACCGCTTTGGCATTGACCCCGCGATCGTGAAGAAGACGGACATCCATATCCACGTGCCGGAAGGCGCGGTGCCGAAGGACGGCCCCTCGGCGGGTATCGCCCTCACGCTCTGCTTGCTTTCTGCGTTTACGAGGATTCCTGTGGCGCCGGATATCGCATTTACCGGCGAAGTGAGCCTCACGGGCGCGTGCCTTGCGATTGGCGGCCTGAACGAGAAGGCGCTTGCTGCACTCCAAGCTGGCGTGAAGACGCTTCGCCTGCCTGCGCAGAACAAGAAGGACGTGGATGAACTCCCGGCCCCGGCGAAGAAGGGCCTCAAGATTTATACCCACAAGCACATTGACGAAATTATCAAGGTGCTGTTCGGAAAAGGGACGGCGAAGAAGAAATAAATGGAATTTACTCTTGACGAAATGCGCGAGCACCTTGCAGCTCTTGAAGCAAGGATTAATGAAGCCTGCAAGATTGCGGGCCGTAGCCGCGAATCGGTGAAGCTCGTTTGGGTGAGCAAGTTCCACCCGGCGGAAGCTGTGGAAAACGCGATTGCGCTCGGTGCGACCGACTTCGGCGAGAACCGCGTGCAAGAAGCCGAACTCAAGTTCAGCGAGCCGCGCATGGCGAAAGACGGTAGCCGCGTACGTTGTCACGTGATTGGCCCCGTGCAGAGCAACAAGCTCAAGAAGGCGGCCGTCGTTGCCGACTGCATCCATTCCATCGCGAGCGTCGAAGCGCTCGAAAAGCTCGAGAAGGTCTGTGCGGCTCTTCCCGGTGAAAATGGCGCCGGCAAGATCCTCGATATCCTTTTCCAGGTGAACGCGGGCGAAGAAGAAACCAAGAGCGGCCTCGACGTGCACGAGGCGGAAGCGTTTTTGGACGGCCTCGAATCGCGCGGTACCGGTGCGTTCCCGCACCTGCGCTTCCGCGGGCTCATGACTATCGGCAAGAATACCGGTGTCGCCGAAGATTCCCGCGAATGTTTCGCCTTCCTACGCGCCCTGCAGCAAAAGTTCCTCGCGAAGGGCGGCGCGTTTGCCCATTTCGATCAACTCTCCATGGGCATGACGGGCGACCTGGAGATCGCCATCGAGGAAGGCTCCACGATGATTCGCGTGGGGACGGCGCTCTTTGGCGAGCGCGACTATAGCCGGCCTGTGAACGACCCGGTCTAAATTAGAAGTTGATAAACATCCCGATGGAAGTCGCCATCTCTTCGGTGGTGGAGAACGATCCGAACGGGTTGCTCAGGAATTGCTTGGTGAACGCGAGTTCGAGTGCGGCGAGTTCGTACTCGAGGCGGAAACCGATATTGGCCGTCGTGAATCCCGAGGAGATGTCCACCGTCTTGGTGGAAACGTCCCTGATGTAGGAATCCCTGTACCGCACCAAATCCCACTGGTGGCTTGCGCTACCGAAGGCGACGACGTACTTGCCGAGCATCACTTCGCCCAAGATGTTGGGTGTGGTGACGAGGGCGTATTCGTTATGCCTGCGGCAGACGTCTACGATGCGGTCGTAGGTGGCAAGCGGAGCCATCGTGTTCAAACCGATGAAGACGCGGCCCTTTTCGTGACGGAGGATGGCCCAGCCGATATTGAACTCGGGGACGACTTCGACACGTGCGGTAGAGTCGGTCATGTGCGTCGTCGATGTCGCGAGGAAGTGCCTGCCATCGCGTTCGATGATGCTCTTTTCCGTTGTCGTGAACTTGGAATTGTAACGCTGGACGCCGACGGCCGCGGTCCAAGAAACCCTCTTCCCGGCTTTCGATACGGAGAACGCACCGCCGAGATTCCAGTTTTCAGATTCCTTTTCAACGTCTCCGCTATGGATGGAGCCGTCGCTTTCCGGATGGTGGTAGACGCCTCTGATGGCGAAGTCAAGACCGGCCAGCTTGGCGGACACGGTACCGCCCAAAGCGGTTCCGGCAGAAGTTCCCTTGATGGTTTCCTCGGTGCCGTTGTTGTCGTCGTCGACGTAACGCCACTGCTTTCCGACGGCGCCCTGAAGGAGGATACCGAACGATTCCCTTGCGAGACCGGCGGAAACGAGAGCGAGGTCATCGCTGTTGTTGAAGGCGAAGAAGAACGTGGTTCCCTTACCGAACGAAACGACGCCCTCTTCGTCAACGGGTTCAAAATAAGCGAAGTTGCGGTTCACCATGTGGTGCGGGATAGCCATTTCTCCGGCGACGGTGGCGGCCGCCGCCTCGTTCCCTACGAGGTTATAGGCGTTGCCGTGCAGGATCTTGTCAAGCGGGCTTTCGATTTCGGGCTCTGTTTCGACAGGCTTGGCGGTGTCGGTGGGGGCCAAAGCCACGGTCGCCGGGGCGGTGGCGGCAGAGTCAACCTTGGGCTGTTCAGCGATGGGCTGGACCGTATCGCGAGCAGTCGTATCGGGCGCTACGGCGGCGACGGTATCGGGCTTTGCCGTGGTGTCGGCCGGGGCGGCTGCGGTCGTGTCTACGACGGCGGCGCTATCGGTAGCGACGGCCTGGGAATCGGCCGGGATTGAATCCGTAGCGGCCACTTCTGCGGGGGCTGCGGTAAAGGCGGAGTCCGGTGCCTGTTGTACCATTTGAGTTGTGTCGGTCGGCTGAACCAACGAATCCGCTGCGGCGGGCGTTGCTTCTGGCGAAGCGACTTGAAAATCAGGGGAGGCTGGCTGTTGCGCCCAAGCGGCAATTGAAATGCCGAAGGCGAGGGAAAGAACTCTGCTTGCGTTTTTCATACAAATAAATCTATATATATTTTTACGCAAGGGTACCCTTCTATAGGGATAAAAACATCTTTTTGTCAATGACCTTGATGTGCTTTTTATGAATAAACGGGCAAATTCTCGCAATTTCGTCACACACGAATTCCCGGCGGTTTTCGACCGCAATTCGCGCGTGCTGTTGCTGGGCTCGATTCCCTCGCCCAAATCCCGCGAAGTGGGCTTTTATTACGGGCATCCGCAGAACCGTTTTTGGAAGGTGCTGGCGCAGGTTTTGGGTGAAAGCGTCCCCGAGACGATTCCGCAAAAGAAGGCGATGCTCAAAAAACACCACGTGGCGCTATGGGATGTGCTGGAAAGCTGCACGATCGTGGGCGCCAGCGATACGAGCATTGAAGATGTGATTCCGAACAAAATAAGCGACCTGGTACAGAAGTCGAAGGTCTCGCGTATTTTTTGTACCGGGGCGACGGCTTACAAGCTGTACCAGAAATACTGTGCCGCAGAAGTTGGTATCGATGCGGTAAAGTTGCCGTCAACATCGCCGGCCAACTGCGCGGTTTCCCTAGATAAGCTGGTCGAGGCTTATCGGGATATTCTATAGCGTTGCATGCGGGGCGTTTTGACGCGGAATGCAAAACGCGATTTTTGTATTTTTTACCCCGTAAAACTAACATGAGGTTTATATGAGCGTTTCGATGCAAGAGGTGATGAAACAGTCCGGAGTGGCATTTGGTACGAGCGGTGCGCGCGGCCTGGTGACTGCGATGACGGACCGCGTTTGCTATGTGTATGCGCGTTGCTTCATCAAGTACTGCGAGGCCAGTTACAAGTGCGAACACACGATCGCGATTGCGGGCGACCTGCGCCCGAGTACCGAACGCATTTTGAAGGCGCTCGTGAAGGCGGGCGAGGACAGCGCATGGAAGGTCGTCTACTGTGGCCGCATCCCGAGCCCGGCGATTGCGCTGTACGGCATCGACAAGGCGCTCCCGACCATCATGGTCACGGGTAGCCACATTCCGGCAGACCGCAACGGCATCAAGTTCAACCACCCGAAGGGCGAAATTTCCAAGAAGGACGAACAGGGAATCGTGTCGCAGGCGGTGGACTTTGACGAAAGCATTTTCGATGCGGAAGGCATGTTGAAAAATGCCTCTGCACTCCCGGCAGTGGAAATGGAAGCCGAAGAAAATTACTGCAAGCGCTATCCGGAATTCTTCGGTACAAAAGCTTTGCAGGGCCTTACCATCGGCGTGTACCAGCATTCCGCCGTGGGCCGCGATATCGTGGTGAAGGTGCTCGAAAGCCTGGGTGCGACGGTGAAGCCGTTTGCCCGCAGCGAGACGTTCATCCCGGTGGATACGGAAGCGATCCGCAAGGAAGACGAAGACCTGGCCCGCGACTTTGCGCACAAGGATTTCGTCGACGCGATTTTCAGTACGGACGGGGACTCTGACCGCCCGCTCTTGGCAGACGATGTAGGCATGTGGCTGCGTGGCGACGTGCTGGGCATCCTCGCTGCCCAGGCGCTTCACATCAAGCGCATTGCAACTCCGGTGAGTTGCAACACGTCGCTCGAGAAGTCCAAATCCTTCGAGAAGATTTGCCGCACCCGCATCGGCAGCCCCTACGTGATTGCCGGTATGGAAAGCCTGGTCGACACCAATGATGCTTCCGTGTCTGTCGCCGGTTACGAAGCGAACGGCGGGTTCCTGCTGCAGACGAACCTCACCCGCGCTTTCGAAGACGGTACGCGTACGTTGCCGGCGCTCCCGACCCGCGACGCACTGCTCCCGATGATTGCGGTGATGGTAAGCGTCCGTGAACAGCGCATGTGCGTCGTGGACCTGCTCAAGAAACTCCCCAAGCGCTTTACGCTCAGCGACCGCCTCAAGGAATTCCCGACCGCGATTTCGAAGGCGAAGCTCGCCGAAATCCGCGAACAGAAGTTGGGCGAGAAGTTGTTCGGTGCGTTTACCGCGAAGCCCAGCCGCTTTGCCAAGCCCGATGCCGCCGGCAACATGCCGGCCCCGTTCCAGGGCAAGATCGTCTCTATTGACGAAACTGACGGCTACCGCATGGAATTCGATTCTGGCGATATCGTTCACCTGCGCCCGAGCGGAAACGCTCCGGAATTCCGCTGCTACGTGGAAACCGAAGACAAGGTGCGCTCCGCCGAACTCCTCGCCGACTGCATGAAGGTGATGGAAGGCTGGAGGGCTTAGACGAAAGAAGAATTTTCTTTTATCTCTCGTCTCTCCTCTCTCGTCTAAATTTGTATCTTATATTCCGTATGTTGAAGAAAGTTCTTACCCTCGCTCTCGCCGCCGGTTCCCTTGCTTTTGCCGGGGAGTACTGGAACGTGGACCCGGGTGGAACGACCATGAAGTTCCTGTCGATGCATGTGTCGCCGCGTTCGGCCGCCATGTCTGGCGCCGGTGTCGCCGATGTCGCCCGTGCATCTGAAGTGTCCCGTAATCCGCTCGCCATGAGCACTGCGGAAATACCGGAATTCGGTATCAACCAGATTATCATGGACGGGGCCGCCTTGGACAAGTTCACGTCGGCCTATTTTGCTTTCCCGGTGGCCAAGAGTTTCGCTGCCGCCGCGACGGTGGATTTTCTCGGTTACGATGAAATCGAAGGCCGTGACGAAGAAGGCATGAAGACGGCCGATTACGGTGCTTACGCCTGGAGCGTCCAGGCCGGTTTCGGTAGCCGCGCTCGCGTGTTCAACTGGGCGGGCAGTTTCCGCTTTGCCTCGCAGACGATTGACGATGCGACGGCGTTTGCCTTCTTGGGGAACGTGGGCGGATCTTTCCGCGTGAACCGCTACTTCGCCTTTGCGGCCACCTTGACGAACGCGGGCTACGTGACGGAATACGAGGACGAAGACGAATATGCGCCGATGGCCTTGCAGGCGGGCGTGACGGGCGTTGTGCCCTTTAGCGAAAAGTGGGCGCTGCACCTTTCTGCTGATGCCTACCGCCGTGCTGATACCGATCCGCAGTGGCTCTTTGGCGGCGAACTTTCGTATGCCGAAGCGTTGATGTTCCGTGCCGGCTATGCGGTGCGTACGCAGAACGGGACCGAGAACGGCATCAGTTGCGGTCTCGGCGTGCTCATCGGCATGATCGTGTTTGACTACGCTTACGAACCGCGCCCGGCGTTCGAGGGCGGCAACCATTACCTGGCTCTCGGACTCAGATTCTAAAGGTTTATCTAAGCCGTTTGCGACGCTTGCGAAGATTGAAGCAGCGTCGCTTTTTTTATTTGCAGGTAGAGGTTGCTGCGGCTGATGCCGAGGGCGCGGGCGGTCTGCATCTTGTTCCCGCCGAAGTGATGTAGCGTATTTTCGATGACGTCCCAGGCGGGTTTTGCGGGGAGCGGTGCTGTAGGCCTTTCGCGGCAGACGCCGACGTCGTATTCGTCTTTCAGGATTTCTTCCAGCGTGATCCCGTGCGGCCTGAGCAGGGCGAACCGCTGCAATACGTTTTTCAACTGGCGGATGTTTCCGGGCCAGGGATACATATGGAGCTGCAGGAGTTCGGGGTAGGTGAGGCTGTCGCCCGTGCCGGGCGGCACGATGCCATTGAGCTTGAAAACTTCGTTCCACAATTCCGTGGCGAGCATGTCGAAGTCATCGCGCTCGCGGAGCGGCGTGAGGCGGATGGGGAAGGTGTTCAGGCGGAAAAAGAGGTCTTCGCGGAAACGGCCTTCGGCGACTTCTTCTTTAAGGTCTTTATTGGTGGCGCAGACGAGGCGGAAGTCTACGGGGATGGCGGTTGCCGAACCGATGGGCATCACGGTGCGTTCTTGCAGAATGCGCAACAGCTTG
>Ga0310786_10007022_pt1 | contig 14802 bp, 9 predicted proteins | sample AusTroGonzalo_MG_FD_203881 | JGI IMG/M metagenome (GOLD analysis project Ga0310786, IMG submission 203881) | Bovine rumen microbial communities from tropical cattle in Woodstock, Queensland, Australia - Gonzalo_03 (v2) (version 2) | ecosystem: Host-associated > Mammals > Digestive system >... | reverse complement strand
CGGAAGTTGGAGGCGATCGAGTTGAGCGCGTCGCCCATGTTCTTGTTGATGTTCGTCATCGTGGTGAGCGCGAGGTTCCACTGCTGCAGGTCGTACTGCAGCTGCTGGAGGTTCGCCTGCACGTCCGGGTGCTGCTGATAGTTCTCCAGCGATTCCTTCAGACGGCGCTCCATGGCCGACGCTGCGTTAAAGAGCGCATTGTACACGGAGTCCGTGTGGATGAAGTTTCCTCCCTCGACTTCGGTTGTGCGCGTGAAGTGCGAGTTTAGTCCGTATTGCTCCGGGCTGTTGATCGTGTTCTCAACTGGAGCCAGTGGCGGTGTGTATGCCATTTTATTTTTTCCTTTTCTTCTTTGTTTCCTGTTGAACGTCGCCTTTCGGCTACGCTTTTTGTGCTTCCCCGTCCACTCGGACGGTCAAGCGCAAAATCTTCCTTGCGATGACGTTTGCCTCCCGCAACGCCTCTGCCTTCGGAAACTCGTCCGGAGGCAGACCTTTTTTCATCGCGGCATCAAGCCGCCGATCAAGGGCGACAAGGACCGCATCGTACTTCGCGAGCGCGATTTCCTTTTCAGGTCCCGCGAGCTCCTTCTCGATCTCCATCAGCATCAACGGCTCGGTCATGGCTTCCATGTGAACCTCCCTGCCGAGTTGGTGATCGTCACGCTGTCCGCGCCGATCTCCACGATAACACCGTCCCCGAGCGGCGCGCCCTCCATGATGCGCCTCCCGTCGCGCATCACAAGGCAAGGATACGGCGTGGTGAGAATTCCGCAGACTGGGAGGACCGGGGCTCCTTTGCGCGCCTTGCGAACGGCCGCCCGCTTCACGGAGAATCCGTCGTCCCCGGCGACCACGGAGTCATCCTCGGGCTCGACCGGGCGCGCGACGACGCCCATGACCACGCCCGAGACGTCGACTCCGCGCAGCCTCGGCAGGTCGGCGTTCAGCGCCTCCAGCGTCCGCTTCAGCGACAACGGCGCCGGCGACGTGCCGACGATCCTGAGGAAGCGGTTGGTCGCCGCCGCGACCTTGAGCGCGCCCTCGGTGTAAGTGAAGAGCGCATCATCGGCCGCCGCGCGGAACGACTCGTCGTCGGTGAGGTCGAGCTCGACCCACGGCTTCGCCTGGTACGCCTCGGCCGTGGCGGCGAGCCGGTCACGCCTGGTCCTGAGGTTGCCGACGACCGTCGAGACGCCGTTGGACTCGACCAGCTTGAGGCCGTACTTCCCGGCGATGTCCGAGAGGCTCTCGCGCTTCTCGCCGGAGACCTTGGCGTCCCTGGATTCGCGGGTGAACCTGGAATACCATCCCTTGCCGATCTTCGCGAACTGCTCGAACCGGTCCGATTCCCTGATTCTGTCCCTGAAGATCCAGCAGAGGACGGCGAGGGCGGCAAGCACAATGAACAGCGCGACCAGGCAGCCGCAGTATCCACCGCGCCGGCGGCTTGGCGCCTCGTCAGGTTCGGCGGGCTTCTCGACGGCTTCCGTCCCTTCCGTCGCTTCCGGCTTCTCGGCGGCCGCCGGCTTTTCCTTCGGCTCCTCCGCCTCCGCCTTCGGCCACTTGAGCGCGCCCCACGGCGCACCGGCCGGACCGACCGCGAACGACGTCGCGCCCGAGGTCATCACCTCGAACTGCTCGACCGGCTTGCCGTCGACCATGACTCCGCCCGCAGTGGCCTCGACGTTGAGCGGCGCGTCCGGCATCGTCGGGTCCACGAGCACGATGTCGCAGTCGTCGCCCTTGCCGAGCGTGACGGCGACGCCCTCCACGAGCGCGACTTCCGCGCCCTTGTTCGGTCCCTCGACTATCTTCAGCAGGTAATTCATCGGTTCGTAGCCCTTCTGGCCGTCAGGCCGCCGCGGTTCACAGCTTCAGCCTCCCGAGAGGCTGGATGTTGATCTCCGCGCTCAGCTCCTGGAACGAGAGGACCGGCAGCTCGTAGTAGTCCTTCTCGATCATCTTGCGGAAATAGCGGCGGATGTCGACCGAGACGATGATCACCGGCTTCTGCGGGATCTTCGCGAGGTCGCCGATGGTGCGCTTGACGACGGCGAGGATGGAGCGCACGGTCGCGGGGTCCATCGCGAGGTAGCTGCCGCCGGAGGTCTGGCGCACCGACTTCCTGATCTTCTCCTCCAGCGACGGGTCCAGCAGGTACGCCGCGACGATGTTCTGGCCGCCGGAGAACTTGTAGGAGATGTAGCGCGAGAGCGCGGCGCGGACGTACTCTACGAGCAGCACCGAGTCCTTCTCCTTCTGGCCCCACTCGATGAGCGTCTGGGTGATGCGCTTCAGGTCGCGGATGGAGATGCCCTCCTGGACGAGGCGCTGGAGGACGTCGGTGATCTTCTGGAGCGGCAGCACGCGCTGCACCTCCTTGACGAGCTCCGGCGCCTCCTTCTCCATGTGGTCGAAGAGGATGCGCGTCTCCTGCAGCGAGAGGAACTCGTGCGAGTAGCGGCGAAGCACGCTGGAGAGATGGTAGGTGAGCACGCCGCCGAGGTCGAGCGAGCGGATGCCGCTCTCGTCGAGGCGAGGCTTCTCCTCCTCCTTCACCCAGCACGTCTCGTAGCCGGGCAGGAACGGCTTGCCGGTCTCGAACGCGACGCCGGTGGCGGAGAGGTTCTCCGCCTCCTCGAGCGCGAAGATGCGGCCCTTGAGGAGCGCGCCCTCGGAGACCGGCACCTCGTTGACGAGGATGCGGTACCTTCCGTCGCTGAGCGACGGGTTGAGCGAGAGGTTGATGCCCGGGAACGGCACCCCGAGGTCATGGTAGAGGGCGCGGCGGACGGCCATGATCTGCTCGTTCAGCGCGTCGTAGGTGAGCGCGCCGCGGATGTCGGCGTCGATGTCCACGGTGAGCGGCGTCACCATCGAGAAGTCGTCGCCGTCCTTCTTCTTCGGCCGCGGCGCGGAGCCCTCAGAAGGTGCCGCGGCGGCGAGCGGGTCCTCCGTCTTGGCCGCCCTAGCGGCGGCGAGCTTCGCCTTGGCAATGAGGCTCCAGCCGACGAGCGCGACGAACGCGGCGAGGCCGAACATCTGGATCTTCGGGAAGCCGGGGATGAGCCCGATGCAGACGATCATGACCGCGCCGAGGAGGATGGCCTTCGGCTGCGCGAAGAACTGGTTGACGATGTCCTGCCCGAGCGGCTTGTTCTTCTCGTCGCCGACGCGCGTCACGATGACGCCGGACGTGATCGACACCAGGAGCGCCGGGATCTGCGAGACGAGGCCGTCGCCGACAGTGAGGATGCCGTACTTGGTGATCGCCCACGAGACGTCCTTGCCGTTCATGAACACGCCGATGCAGATGCCGCCGACGATGTTGATCGCGGTCATGATGAGGCCGGCGACCGCGTCGCCCTTCACGAACTTCATCGCGCCGTCCATCGCGCCGTAGAGCTGGGACTCCTTGGTGAGCTCGTTGCGGCGTTCGCGGGCGGTCTCCTGGTCGATCGCGCCCGCGCGCATGTCCGCCTCGATCGACATCTGCTTGCCGGGCATCGCGTCGAGCGTGAACCTCGCGGCGACCTCCGAGACTCGCTCAGCGCCCTTGGCGATCACCACGAACTGCACGATGGTGATGATGAGGAAGATGACCGCGCCCACGATGAAGTTGCCGCCGACGACGAAGTTGCCGAAGGTGTAGATGATCTGGCCGGCGTCGGCCTTGAGCAGGATGAGCCGCGTCGTCGTCACGTTCAGCGCCAGCCGGTAGAGCGTGGTGAAGAGCAGCATCGTCGGGAAGGTTGAGAACGCCAGCGCCCGCGGCAGGTAGAGCGAGAGCATCAGCATCACCGTCGAGATCATGAGGTTGACGGAGATGAGCAGGTCCACCATCGGCGTCGGCAGCGGGACGATCAAAAGCCCGATGATGCAGACGACGAGGAAGGCGAGCACCAGGTCGCCGAAGCGCGAGAACACGCTCGAGAAATCTGTCAGTCCCCTTGTCATTCTACTTTCTGCCTTTTCCCTTGTTCATGTTTACGCCAGCCTCCGTCACGTCTCCAACAGCGCCAGCCGGAAGTGCTCGAGGAGGTCGGAGTCCGCAAGCAGGCCCTCGATCTCCCCCGCCGCCGCGTCCGCGGCCGGCGTCCCGCTATCCCGAAGCGAGCGGACGGAGTTCCTGGCCGCCTCCGAGAAGCCGCGCGGCGTGCGCAGCGACGCGGGGTTGCCGGACACCAGCGCGCGCATGATCTCGCCGCCGACGCCGTTGTCGGGCGGGAATATCTCGTCCAGCGCCTGCGAGACCGTGGTCGTCCCCGGCATCAGGGCCTTCTGCGGCTCGCCGACGGAGGACGTGATCACGTCCGCGTAGCCGGCGCTCCCGATGCCGACGTCGAACCTCAGCGGGTCGGTTGTCCTCGAAACACTCAGGCCCATGCCGCACCTCCCATATCCCTTGCAAGCCGCCACAGCAGCTCAAATGCCGCGCTGACGTGCGGAAGCGTCACGTCGCGCTCCGCGAACCGCACCGCCATCACCGCCTCGTGCGTCTTCGGCAGCACACCAGCCCTGACGCGGAGGCCGTACCTCGACTTCGAATGCGATAGCGAAAGGAGACGCTTGACGTCGGCGGACGGAACCGTCACCGCCACCACCAGCTCGGAGCCGGTGTACTCGAATCGGAGCGAGGCGCCGTTCTCGAAGCGGAGCGAGGCCGTCCCGCGCTCGTTCAGCGCCAGGCGCCCGATGCCGGCCGCCCGCCCGAAGTCGCCGATCACGGCGTTCATCCACACCGGCGCAGTCATGACGCACCTCCCTCTTCGGCGTTCTCCTCGGTGATCAGCTCGTCGAGGTGCTCCTGCGCGGCGTCGACCAGCTTCTGACGGTCGCCTTCGCGCTCGAAGAGCCGCGGCGAGAGCTTCCGGAAGAGCCCGGTCAGCTCGCGCGCGAAGTCCATGCGCGCGAGCAGCTTCTTGATTCCGCAATCGGAGATGAACGACGCGATCCCCGGCGCGGCAACGAACGCCTGCTCGGTGAAGTCCAGCACCCTTCCCGACATCTGCTCGCCGTCCATGAGGCACTTCTCGCCGAACTCGCGGTCCATGCGACGCCCGAGCGCGGTCAGCGACTCCAGCACCGACTGCAGCACCGAGACGCACTGCAGGTCGGTGAGGATGCGCCCGAGCGCCGCGGCCTCCAGCGACGGGGACGACGACTTGAGGTCCGCGCCGCAGCCGGCGACGAGGAAGTCCAGCGCGGCCTTGATGCCGTCCGCACCGCGCGCGGCCAGAAGCGACCTGAAGCACTCCTGCGGCTTGGTGAAGCCCACGACCTCGCTCCGGTACATGTCGCGTAGCTCGCGCATCTCCTCGGGCGTAGTGGCGCGGGCGTTGACTTCCTCGGCAAGGTTGATGCCGGCGCGGATCTCCGGCCCGCGCTCCTGCGTAAGCATCGCCTTCGTGCGCCTGACGAGCTCGAGCATCGCCCCCTCCGCCTCGCCGAACGCCTGCTCGAGGATGTCGAGCATCGCGAACTGGGCGCTGGGGTCGGTGGAGCCGCGCGCAAGCTCGCGCATGAGATCGCGCTCCGACATCGGGGCGCCGGTCGCGAAGGAGTTGCGCAGGTTGCGCAGAGTCCGCACCAGGAAGTCGCGCCCGGGCATGTCGGGCATCACCGCCATCCACGACTCCACGGCGCGCAGGAGCGCGGAGCGCGGACCCTGCAACTCGCCGAGCTTGCGCTCCGCCACCCGCTTCGTGGCCTTCTCCTCGAACTGGAACGAAAGCTCCTCCATCGAGTCCATCAGCTCCGCCATCGGGTCCTCTTCGACCACGAACGCGGTGCCCATCAGCTCGCCGCGGGCGACGGCCGGCTCGGCCACGCGCTGCGGTTCGGCGAGGTCCCGGAACTGCGCCGCCTCGGCGCCGGCGGCGTAGGTCTGCCGCAGGATCTGGGCCGCGTCAAACGCCATAGGCCCTCCTGGCGGTTAGGTGGTTTGACGGTTTGGCTGTTTGGTAGTTGGAACCCTCGGTCCAGACCACACCGGGCCCATAGAAGGTAAAGAGCAGGTCGCGCGGCCCGCGCGGCAGAATCACGTCCCAGATTGAGAGCTTCGGACAGAAGCCGGTGGGCATCTTGCCAGTCCATGCGACAACCGCCTCGGGGCGCACCGACAGGGTCTGGCCGTCCTCAATCGGCATGCGGCAAGTCCTGCTCGCCGTAGCCATCACCACCCAGGCGGAGGCACCATCCTCTTCGGGCTGGGCGAATTCCGTGACGCAGAGGGCGCGCTTCGCGCTCATGGGAACCACCTTGACGAGATGCGCGTCCTTGCGCGCCGCCGCCGGGGCGACGAGCACCTTGCCGGACACCGCGAACACCGGCGCGGCGCACGGGATGTGGGTAAGGAACGGACGCGCCGCGTCAGCACATTTCGCCGCGGCCGTGGTCTCCACCAGGTCGAGCGCGGAGCGGTCGCGCACGCGCCAGCCGGCGCGGCGGCGGCGGACGGCGCGGCCGAAGAAAGCCGCCGGCTGGTCGCGGCCCATCAGCCACGCGCCCGCCGCGACTTCCGCGAAGCCGCCTTCCAGTCTCGCCGCGGTCTCCGTCATTGCTCCGTCAGACCCCCTTCCGCATGCTCCAGGCGCTCCCACTCGGTGTCTTCTATCTTCTTCCACTCGCGCCGGTCTGCTTCCAGCTTCTCGTCGATCCGCTTGCGCTCGATCTTGCGCAGCGCGCGCTCGTGGTCGATCTCTGCCTCGCGACGCTCGTACTTTACGTCGGCCTTCTCGCGGCGGCGGTCGTTCGCGTTCTTGCGCTCCAGCTCGCGCTGACGGCGCAGCTCGTCGACGACCTCGGTGTCGTCCTCCAGCTTCTCAGCCTCCTCGATGTCGCGCAGCCTCGCCGACTGCAGGCGGACGAGCGTCTCGGCGTTGAGGTCGACGACGTGCGGCGTGAGGATGAACATCCGCTGCACCGTCTCGTTGCGCGAGGACTTGCCGCCGAAGATCCACCCGATCCACGGGATGTCGCGCAGGTACGGAATGCCCCAGCCGGCGTCTTCCTCGATGTCGCGCAGGTACCCCGCGAGCATGATCGACTCGTCCTCGAACACCGCCGTCTGCGTCTGGAGGGTCGAGGAGCGAGTCATCGGCATCGCGTCGACGGTAATGGACTCGAAGCCGCCGTCGTCCAGCTCAAGCGAAAGCCACACCTGGTTCGGGATGTTGGTGGAGATGGACGGCAGGATGCGCGGCTTGACCTGGAGCCGAGTACCGGCCGTGACCTCCGCCAGCGTCGCCACCTCGGTGCCGACGACTCTGGCGTGGTAGCTCTGCGAGTCGGTCATCTCGGCGGCGAGGTTGTTGACGGTCAGGAGCGAGGTCCGGGAGATCGAACGCGCCTTCCCCTTCTCGCGCAGCGCCGTGAGCGAAGCCGAGATCTCGTAGGACGAGTGCGCGTGGGTCAGCGCGCCGGCGAGCCCCATCCCCGCAAGCTCCGCGGGCGAGAACAGGTTGGCGGCGTTCTGTCCGATCGCGCCATGGGTATCGCTGTGGCGGTCGCGGAACGCCAGCGAAAGCTGCCAGTCGAGCGCGTCCTTCCGCGAAAGTTCCACCACTGTGACGTCGATCTCCACCAGCTTCTGCGGAACGTCGAGCTCTCGGATGAGCCGTTCGTACATCGGCATGCGCGAGACGGCGTCGCGCACGACCACGGCGTTGAGCCGGTTCTCGGCGCGGATGACCGGATGGTACGACGACAGCTGCCGCGCCTCCAGGAGCGTCAGCTCGTTGGTCACCGAAAGTTCCCTCGAGTTGCTCCCCTGGTCCCTGCCCATGATCTCCTCCAGCAGCCGCGCGACGCCGCGGATCGTCATCGTCGACTCGGGGCTGTTCGCCCTGAAGCTCACGTCGTCCGCCCACGTGTACCTGAGCGGGAATATCCGCGCCTCGACCTCGTTGAAGGTGCGCTTCTCGCGCAGCCGGTCGGCCTTTCCGATCATCTCCGCCACCAGCGCCACGTAGCGCGGCGGCCCGGACACCATCACCAGCTCGTCGTTGGAGGTGGTCTTCAGCGGGAAGCGCGCGTCCTCCACCCCGAGCTCCGCCAGCATCGAGCGCACCTCGCCCGCCTTCATGTACTGCAGGTCGATCAGCATCGTCGCGATCTCTCCGGAGCTGTAGAGGTAGAGCGCCGCCCCGTCGTAGTACCAGATCAGGTTGTGAGTCGTCGCCACCTTGTCGAGGAACTCGGCCGGCGTCACGTCCTTGAAGCTGCCCGAGAAGTTCCCGGCCACCGTCGGCGACATCACCACCGAGAGGCCCTCGGCCACCGCGAAGGTATCGAGCGCAACCCTAAGGTCCATGTCGCGCGCGACGAGCGTGTAGAGCGGCAGCTTCCAAGGTATCGGAGCTGCGTCGGCGCGGAACGCCGTCAGCGACGCCAAAGCTGCCAATGCGCAAACCGCCTGTTTCCATTGTCTCATTTTACATTCTCCTCAAGGCCGTATCATCATCGTTTTGTCCACGTCCTCGCCGTCTTCGCCGCCGGACTTGCGGCTTTCGACGCGGTCCCTCCACCAGTCGCAGGAATCCATGAAAGTCTCGAAGAGCCGCTTCAGCTCGTGCACCCCGGCGTCGGCCGGCGCGTCCTGCCACAGGATCGCGCGCCGGTTGCCGTACGCGAGCGACGCGTCCTCCCGCAGCATCCGCCCCGCCGAGTACTCCGCCAGCTTCGGCAGCAGCGACTCGTCGTCCGTAAGCTCGCAGCTGAGCACCAGCCTCCCGCCGGCCTCCTCCGCCGACACCTCGACGCCGTCCACGCGCAGAATGGACGAAACCGCGCCCCTGGATGCCCTTTCCGGGTATCCAATGGCCCTCATCAGGCGCGCGACCGAGGTTTCGCCGGCCGACTGCCTCGACTTCGCGTTTATGGTGTCTTCAGTCATCCACTTTACCGTGCATTATACCAAAAATCTCGTTGTCCATGTGAAATTAGTCCTCCCTCATCTTCACCTTGAAGAACATGCTCTCGGGCAGGTCGCCGAGCGGCACCGCGAACGTGGCGTTGTCGCCGTCCTCCAGAATCAGCTCCCAGCCCGGCAGCTCGAGGACCGCGTCGTCGGTGTCCGGAACCGGCAGCGTCTCGGACGCATACACCCTCAGCTGGTCGCCGAAGCCGTACATCCACGTCGCCGGGCTCGCGTTCACGCTGATGACGATCCACCCGTCCGCCACCGAGAAGCCGGTAATCTTCAGCTCGCTGAGCTCCAGCGCCTCGCCGCGCTCGGCCACCGCCTCGCCGCCGCCCGCCGGAATCGAAACCGTGTAACTGTAGCCGTTGGCGGAGAACGTATGGCTTGAGCCAGGGGTCGCTCCGAGCAGCCTGCGCGGCGACGCGGCGAGCAGTCGCGGCGTGATGCCGCCCTCGTCCCAGTTCTCGGGCAGCCACAGGTAAACCTTGCCCTCTTCGTCCGCATAGATGTCCGTCGTGCCGTAGTAGGACGGCAGGCCGTCGAACGCAACCTTTGCGTTGGCCGTGAGATTGGAGACGACCACGGGGTACACGGCGACGCCGATGCTGTTCGTCGCGGCCGGGTTCACCATGTCTAGCGCCGCGTCGATGGAGCCGCCGGTGAAGCGCACTTCACCGGGCACGGATGTGTTCCCGGCCCCGTCGCCGATGCACCGTCCCGACGAGGCGGGGACTGCCGGCACGACCGTTCCGCCGCTGACATACACGTATCCCGCCCTGGCGCGTCCACCGCCGATGCTGGCGCTGTAGCTGCTTCCCTCCGCCCGGACTTTTCCGCCCCTGATGCAAACGGTACCGGTCTCGAAGGCTCCGCCGCCTATGCCCGCGCCGCCGAGGCTATAGTAGTAGTCGGGATCGACATGGCAGGACGCATCGACAACGCCGCCGTATATATTGACCGATCCGGGTGAATAGGCTCCTCCGCCTATGCCCGCGCCCTGGCAAACGCCAACGGCCGTGATGTTGCCGCCGTAGATGCCCACGACGGCAGTCCAGGACTTGAATCCGCTTCCGATGCCGGCGGCGCCGTTGCCTCCCCTGGCGTTGATGGTGCCGCCGTAGATGTTGATGTAGATCGTACTCGACTTTTCACGCGTGGTGCCGATGCCGGCAGCCGCCCAGCCGCCGTTCGCGACGAGCGAGGCGTCCTCGGTGAGGTTCGTCAGGGAAAGCGTGCCGCTCACGTCCATCTGCAGGGCGGCGGGCATGTAGGACCCCCTCTCCGCCGTGGCGTCGAGCAGGTTGTCGCCCGCAATCGCCACGGTGACGTTGTCCATGACAGAAATCGGGGCGGCGTTGGTCGCGTGGAGGTTGAGGTTCGAAATGGCGAAATACACGTTGTCCATCGCGACGACGCGCACGAAGTCCTCCAAGTTCGTGCCGGAGACTGTGACGCAGTCTTCCGGCGATGTGCCGGAAAGGATGGAAAGCCTCCGGTTCGATGCCGTGTAGCGCCATTTTCCGCTTTCATCTTGCAGGTACGCGACATCCGTACCGTTCGCGGTAACGCCTGAGAGCCACGGCTCCGCGGCTGCGCCGGAACTCGTCACGTGGGCGAGATGCGGCACGCCGCCCAGAATGAAGATGTAGTCGCCTTCCGCGAGCCAGACATGTATATTGCCTCCGCCGTCCGCATAGATGCCGTAGGTGTCGTAGCCGTCTATCTCCATCTCGACCTTCCCGTTCGGCGTGAAGCCGGGGATCGTCACGGGGCACACGTAGTCGCCGGCTGCGTTCTTAGGCCTGGTGTAGTAGAATTGATACCCGCTGACCATGTCGGCGGTCGCCTCGATGGAGCCGCCAGTGAACGTTATATTTTCCTCCGAGATGTACGACGTGCATGATTGACTGCACCCGATCGCCTTCGAGTCTGTCCCTGCAGTTGGGATCACGGTGCCGCCGGTTACGCCGATATGATAGAAGCCGTAAATTTTGCCGCTGCCGATGCCCGCTCCCCCTGCACCGCCGGCCGCCTCCACGATTCCTCCCGCAATGGTGATTGAGCCGGTGTAGTCGCTGTTGTCGGCACCTATGCCGGCGGCGTTCTCGCCGCCCCTGGCGACGAGTTTTGCGCCTTCATGAAGATTTGTGACGACGACCCCCTGGAGCATGCCGGCGACGTGCAGTCCGGGGTGCCCCGCCGCATCCGCCGCGTCGAGCGTGTTCGTGCCGGCGAGGCACAGCGTGTTCATGCCGTGGAGAATCGCTATCGGCGAGGCGCTCGTCGTCTTCAGGCAAAGGTTGGAGATCGTGAGCGTATCGCCATCCGCATCGACGAATATGTTGACCTTGCCCTCGGTGTTCGTGCCGGATATCACGCAGGCATTCGTCACGTCAAGCCGCGATTCGAAGACCTTGTAGTTCCATCCTTCGCCCGAAAGGCTGGCCACGTCAACGCCGTCCACCTCCACGCCGTAGGAGTCGGGAATCTCAATCGTCGTCACGGTTCCGCCCTCTACCTTCGTCGCAAAGCGGCGTCCGCCGACGGCGTACTGGTAGGTTCCGTTCGCCAGCCAGAGGAACACCTTGCCGCTGTAGTCGGCGTAGATGTCGTTCGTGCCGTAGCCCGGCATCTCCATCTCGACCTTGGCGTTCGGCGTGAAGCCTTCGAGCGTCACCTTGTACACCTGGCGACTGCTGCCGTCGACCGGAACTACGTAGCTGCTGTCGTTATTGTTGAAATGCTGGTCAGGATTGGACGAGGCCGGATACACGCTGCCCCCTGTAATTTCGATTCTGTACGCGCCGGAGGCGTTATAGCCGGCTCCGATGTCCGCGGCGTATCTACTGCTGGAAGCCGAACCGCCGTAAGCCACCAGCGTGCCGCCGGAAATCACAATCCTGCGTCCGGAACCGATGTAGGTGGTGTCCCCTCCGCCAACGCCCGCGCCGCTGTAATGGGCCAAACCGGAGGAAGCCCTGCCGCCATACGCCACGATCCGGCCGCCTGATATGTAGATGTCGCCACTGCTCTTGTTGTATTTGTATCCGCTCCCGATGCCCGCGCCGGTCTCCTTGGCCACGGCGGTGATGAAGCCGCCGTTTATGCGGATCGTGCCGGTTCCCTCCTTCTGGTTCCCGCCGATGGCGGCGGCGTCCTCGCCGGAGTACGCCTGAAGCATGGCGGATTCCTCGAGATTGGTGATGACGAGCGTGGCCGGCGGCATGACGTTCAGCCCGGCATAGCTGTCGGTGTTCACGGCGTCGAGAAGGTTCGTCCCCGCGAGGCAGACGGTCATCGTGCCGTTGGTCGCCGAGATCGGGGCCGCCACCGCATCGCCGGCGGCCCTGAGATACAGGTTGGAAATGACAAATGCGACATCGTCGCCGGCAGCGCCGCCGCCTTCGTCGCCGTCCTCCGGACGCCTTGCGCCGCGGATGCTGACGAGCCCGTCGGTGTTTCTGCCGGAGACCACCACGCGGGCGGCGGACGAGTCGCCGGAGAAGATGTACAGCATCTTCGACTCCAGATCGTAGCCCCACTTCTTGCCTTTCGCCTCGCGGTACGAGACGTCCACTCCGTCCGCCATGACGCCGGTGAGCCACTCGGTCGCCGTCGTGTCGGCTCCATTGACCCTCGCCGTCCGCGGCTTGCCGCCGACATAGAAGATGTAGGTTCCGTTCGGCAGCCAGAGGTATATCTTGCCTTCCGCGTCGGCGTAGATCTCGGAACTGTCGCTGAACCCGTTGAGATGCTCCACCTTGACGTGCTCGTTCGTCTTCGACGTCGCCACCGTCACGCACCAGACGCGCCTCGTGCCGTTCGACGGCGCGGGCTCTACGCATTCACGCGACGCCGTCCGCCGCGTCGCATGGACGGACGCGCCTCTTACCGTGAGCGGATAGAGGGTCGCGGGCGTGGCCTGATGGCGTCCGCCGGTTCCGATGTCGCTGCTGTCGTAGCTGAGCGAACCCTGGCTGCCGCCGGTCGCAGAGACCGTTCCGCCGGTAATCGTCACCTTCATGCCGCTGCGGTCGTACGAGGCGGAGCCGATGCCCGCGCCGCCGGTGCTGCCGCCGACGGCGGTCACGATGCCGCCGGAAATCGTCACGGTCCTCAGCTCGTCGTAGCCGCTGACGTCCTGGCCGTTGTTGCCTCCGCCGATGCCCGCGCCGCCTGACGAGCCGCCCGTCGCGGTCACGACGCCCCCCGAAATCGCAATCGCCTTGGCGCGTGCGTTCCATCCGCCGCCGATGCCCGCGCCGCCGACGCCTCCGCGCGCGGTGACAGTCCCGCCCAAGACCGCTATGCTGCCGCCCGAATGCAGGTTTCCGCCGCCGATGCCCGCGCCATAGGTTCCGCCGGTCGCATTGACCGTTCCGCCCCGTATGTTCAGCGCGCCCGAGAGCACGATCGGCACTGAATCCTTCATGAATTCCGAAATGCATCCAGAACCGATTCCAGACGCGTTGTAGCCGCCCTGGGCCGTAATCACGCCGCCGTCTATCTGGATGGTTCCGTAGCTCTCCCTGTAGCCTCCGCCGATGCCGGCGCCATGCTCCGACCCCGTCGCCGTCAGCGCCCCGGAGACGACCGCGTCGTAGTAGTTCGTCTCGGCCGTCACGATGTCCACATAGTTCGTGACAATGGTGATGTGGCCGTATTCGTCCTCCACTTCCTCGACGCTCTCGACCGTGTTCGTGCGGTAGGTGATGTTGTCGAGGTCGGGCAGGGACACGACCGAGTCAAGGTTCGTGATCGTCAGCGACGCGGTCTGCGGAACGTGGACGGCCGGAGTATACTTGCCGAGGCTGGCAAGGCGGCTTTCGCCGACAAGCGTCACCGTGACCGCGGCGTTCGAACTGATCTCGAACGGCGCGACATTCTCCGAGGAGATGCTCAGAACGAGGTTCGACACGGCCATCGAGACGTCGTTGGTGCATTTGACGTAGACTTCGCCCGCAGTGTTCGTGCCGCTCACCATGCAGCCGTCGGCGACGATGGCAAGCGCATGGCCGTCCGGATCGTAGCTCCAGCCTGCGCCGGACCTGAGCGCGACGTCCTCGCCGTTCACGAAGACGCCGACGGCCCACGGCTCCGCCTCGGTGTCCGCGCCGTCGACGACGGCCCGGAACGCGACGCCGCCGATGTTGAAGTAGTAGGTGCCGCTGGGGAACCAGATGTATATCTTGCCCTCGTCGTCCGTTTTCACGCCCGTCAGCAGGTAGCCGTCGAAGTCGGTCATCACCGCGCCGAGGTCGAAGTTGGGCCGGCCTGTCGGAACCGTCACGCAGTAGACGTTCTCCCCGTCGGCGTCCTTCGCCTGCACGGTGATGTTCGCGGTGGAGGAATCTAGAGAGCCGCCGGTGATCGTGGTGTAGGTCGAAGTGCCGCTGCCGCCATCCGCCCCGGCGCCGATGTCGGCTCCTCCGTTCGTCCCCCTCGCAACGACCGTGCCGCCGCTCTGGCTGTAGCTCCCCGCGTCGCCGTAGCTTTCGCCGGGACGCCCGCCGCCTCCGTTCTTGCCGCCGCCGATGCCGGCCGCCCCGTCGCCGCCCGTCGCGTGCACGATGCCGTTGGTAATCGTCACCTTTCCGCCGGGTTGATAATATCCGCCGCCGATGCCAGCGGCGCCCTCGCCGCCTGTCGCCGTCACATCGCCCCCGTAGATGTTGACCGTGAAGCCTCCCTGGCCGCCCAACCCGCCGATGCCGGCCGAACTCGAATTGCCTGTCGCGACAATTTCGCCTGAAAGGATGGTGAGCGTGACCTGATTCCCTGTTCCGCTTCTATTCAACCCGATGCCGGCTTGGGCGCTGGAGCCGACGGCGTCCATGCGCCCGTCCCCGGATATGGTCAGGCTGACCCTGTCGCCC
>Ga0310786_10007021_pt1 | contig 14802 bp, 9 predicted proteins | sample AusTroGonzalo_MG_FD_203881 | JGI IMG/M metagenome (GOLD analysis project Ga0310786, IMG submission 203881) | Bovine rumen microbial communities from tropical cattle in Woodstock, Queensland, Australia - Gonzalo_03 (v2) (version 2) | ecosystem: Host-associated > Mammals > Digestive system >... | reverse complement strand
TGATCCTGTAAGCAGCTCTGGCCCCCGGTTTATTATACTGAAAGTCAAACCTTGTTAGCACTGGGTAATTATGGGGCTCTGTGATTGTCTCCTATTTTCGACCTTCAGGGCCGCCGTCTCTGTGGTAGGCCAGCGAAGGGAGTGTACATAGAGAACGGACGGAAAAGGATGAAATAAATGATCGCAGTCCCCCGATCACAAGAAATAAGTAGTTGCTGCCGATGCTGGTCACAGCGGCAGTAACTGCTTCTCTTACACTGGTCTGGACCTCAGCTCATGACGGCGACCAGAACCGTCAGAGCCAAAGTCGTATGCACGCCGCTGCGTGCTTTCATTCAAATCTTATGTATGTACGTATCGTGTGGGTGCAAAGATAGCGAAAAGATGGGTAACGCACAAGGGAAACGTCCTGGATTGTCAAATCCTAAAATTGTTAACGTCTGGTACTGAGATAGTTGGAAAGAAATTTTAATAATAATCTCGTCCTTTTTATTGCCTGAAGAAATTTCCAGAAATCAGCAGAAATTTTTAGAAAAAATATTGGGAAACGGAAAAAGTGGTGACACCCGGCGCACCCGACGCACCTAAACTTGGTGAAAAGGTAACCTTTAGCCGGCTAAAGCTTACCTTTTCGTCGCTAAAGCTTACCTTTAGAATCCTAAAGCTTACCTTTTCGGTGCTAAAGCTTACCTTTAGAGACATTTCACGTCGTGGAACAACCCTAAAGTTTATCTTTTTCACCAGATTTAGGTGTGTCGGGTGCGCCGGGTGGGGGTGGTTTTCTGCTTTTGCTATATTTATTCGCCCATAACCCTTGCACCCAGCTTTTCGAGTGGTTTCTTTTGTAGTCGGCTCCACTTCTCCTTGGGAACAGTCTCTTCGGAGATGTCTTCAGTCTTTAGCTGTCGTTTCCATGTCAGGTAGTTCTCGCTGACGGTTGTTACCTTACCGGTGTTACGCATCAGTTCCTCGTTCTCCTTTCCTATCAGGTAGAAATCGCCGTCCTGGTAGCGGTAGTAGTAACGGTCTGTATAGGCAGCCCAGCTGCCCATGGTGTACGCCAGGCTGGTGGTGATGCGCAGAACACCGCGTTCGGTAATCTCCAGCGTCACCTCGTGAAAGCAGTCCTCGTTGTCGTCGGCCGACAGCACCTGATCGTATTGTCGCCAGAGTGTCAGCGTGCCGTCGGTGTTGCCGAGATAGATGGCGAGGATGGGCTGGTTATAGTTGTATACGGTGCCATCGTCGTTGGTGTGCATATTCTCCTTGAAGTTGGGCGTAGACTTCACCACCAGGTCGGCGATGCCGTCCTTGTTCAGGTCGCCCGTTACCTCATTGTGAGACCATCCTTCGGGTACGACATCTTCGACATTTATCCCCTGTTGTTTTAGGCTCTGTGCATGCATACTAATGAGGACGCAGACAGAGAGGAAAATGGTTGTGGCAGTTTTTCGATTCATAACCATATTAATATTATGCTTTATGTTCAGATAAGATGATTTTCATGCAAAGGTACATATTATTCCCCGTATTTTCGTGTAATTCGAAGTGTTTTTTCCATGGCATACCAAACGTTTGGTATATAAAATGCCATGTAGGGGGGATTGTGGGGATGCGAAAATAGCCGTAATTTTGCAGTGTGATTCAACATTATTAATATATAAAAGGATAAGATTATGAGTAAGATTGCAAAGCAGCTGACTGAGCTCGTCGGCAACACCCCACTTCTGGAGCTCAACAAGTATTCACAGGCAAAGGGTCTGGAGACCCCGGTAATTGCCAAAGTAGAGTTTTTCAACCCCGGCGGTAGCGTGAAGGACCGCATCGCGCTGGCGATGATTGAGGATGCAGAGGCAAAGGGCATCCTGAAGCCCGGTGCCACCATCATCGAGCCCACCAGCGGCAATACGGGCGTAGGACTGGCACTGGTAAGCGCCGTCAAGGGCTACCATCTTATCCTTACCATGCCCGAGACCATGAGTATTGAGCGTCGTAACCTCGTGAAGGCTTATGGTGCAGAGGTTCGTCTGACCTCTGGTAAAGACGGTATGCCAGGTGCCATCCGCGCCGCCGAGGAGTTGCGCGACTCTATTCCAGGAGCTGTGATCCTGCAGCAGTTCGAAAACGGCGCCAACCCCGCCAAGCACTATGCCACGACGGGACCAGAGATATGGCGCGACACCGACGGCAAGGTAGACATCTTCATCGGTGGTGTGGGTACTGGCGGTACCATCAGTGGCACGGGTAAGTTCCTGAAAGAGCAGAACCCCAATGTGAAGATCATCGCCGTGGAGCCGAAGTCGAGCCCCGTACTGAACGGCGGTCAGAGTGGTCCTCACAAGATTCAAGGTATCGGTGCCGGCTTCGTTCCCAAGACCTACGATGCCGATGTCATTGACGAGGTATTCGACGTAGAGAACGACGACGCCATCCGTACTGGTCGCGAGATTGCCCAACAGGAAGGTCTGCTGGTAGGCATCTCTGCCGGTGCTGCCCTCTATGCTGCCATTCAGGTTGCCAAGCGTCCTGAGAACAAGGGTAAGAAGATTGTCGTGCTGCTGCCCGACACTGGTGAGCGCTACCTCTCGACGGTGCTCTATGCCTTCGAGGACTATCCTCTGTAAGAGTAGGGAGAAATCGTCAATTGTTAATTGAATTAAACAAGTTGCTGAAAAGCAAAAAAAATGTAGTAACTTTGCAGCCATAATGCTGAAAGAGTTACTGAACGATGAACAGCTTAGACTGTTCAGACAATTGATAGACGAGAGCGGAACGGTAATCGTCACTTGCCATACGAATGCTGACGGAGATGCCATTGGGGCGTCGCTGGCGTTGGCTGAGTACCTCATGAGCGAGGGTAGGGAGGTGACGGTTATCGTTCCTGATCAATATCCCGACTTCCTGCAGTGGCTGCCGGGGACGGAGCGCATCGTGCGCTACGACAAGCACCGTGAGAAGTGTGACCTCTTGCTGAGTATTGCCGACCTGGTGTTCTGTCTGGATTTCAACGTGCCCAGCCGTGTGGCGGCCATGGAGGAGGCTCTGTGTAAGTCGCCTGCTAAGAAGGTGCTGATAGACCACCATTTGGATCCGAGTGTCGACACGGTGCTGACAGTGTCGCACCCTGAGGCCAGCAGCACGTCGGAACTGGTGTTCCGACTGGTGTGGCAGCTGGGAGTTTTCGACATCATGGACAAGAAGTTTGCCACGGATATCTACTGTGGCATGATGACGGATACGGGTGGCTTTACCTACAACTCGAACGATCCTGATATTTTCTTCATCATCTCGCAACTGCTGACTAAGCGCATCAACAAGGACCGCATCTACCGCAACGTGTTCCATAACTATTCTGAGAACAGACTGAGACTGACGGGTTACGTCATGCTGGAAAAACTGGTGGTGGACAATCGCCGGCACGCTTCGTACTATGCACTGACACGTCAGGACTTGCGCCGTTTCCATTTCGTCAAAGGAGATGCCGAGGGGCTGGTTAATATGCCGCTCCAGATAAAAGGTCACCGCCTGTCGATAGCCCTGCGCGAGGACACGGAGAAGGATAATTTGGTGTGGGTGAGTTTGCGCTCGGTGGACGCCTTCCCGTGCAACAAGGTGGCGGCAGAGTTCTTCAACGGTGGCGGCCATCTGAACGCTGCGGGCGGAAAGCTGCAGTGCTCCATCGATGAGGCGGTGACGGTGGCTCAGCAGGCGATTTTGCACTACGAGAAAGAATTACTGAACTAAAAAAACAGAAACGACGATATGAAAAAAAGTATCTTTGCACTCTTCATGCTGGCTGGACTGCTGCTTTTGGGCGGCTGTAGCGACTACGAGACGTATGGTGAGCAGAAGGAGAAGGAGCGGAACGCTATAGCGCAGTTTATCAAGGACTCGGCCATTACGGTTATTTCGGAGACCGTCTTCGAACAGCAGGACAGCACGACAGACCTTAGTCGTAATGAGTTTGTGTACCTGAACAAGAGTGGCGTTTATATGCAGATTGTTCGCAAGGGTGACGGATGGCCGCTGGAAGATGGGAAGAGTATCAACCTGCTCTGTCGTTTCGTTGAACTGAATATAAGGGAGAAGACTGTTCTCTATAATGCCTATTCCTACGTATTCGCCAGCGACAAACTGAACGTGCAGCGTGCAGGTAGTACGTACACTGCCTCGTTCGTCTCCGGACGAATGTGTGAAGTCTATGGTGCATCGGTGCCCGCCGGATGGCTGGTGGCGTTTAACTATCTGAACATAGGTCGCTCGACAGCCAACCTTGCAAAGGTGCGTCTCATTGTGCCCCACTCACAGGGTCACAGCACTGCCTCTCAGAATGTTTATCCTTATTACTATGAATTGACGTTCCAACGCGAACGTTAATACCCCCAATCACATACACACTATGACGCTAATCAAATCAATCTCTGGTATCAGAGGAACTATTGGTGGACATACGGGCGACACGCTCAATCCGCTGGATATCGTAAAGTTTACAACGGCCTATGCCATGTTCATTGCCAGCAAGTCGGGAAAGACCGCCTCACAGGGGAAAATTGTCGTAGGTCGCGACGGGCGAATCTCTGGTCCGATGGTGCGCGATATTGTCTGTGGCACTTTGGTTGGCATGGGCTATGAGGTCATCGACATCGGGCTGGCAACCACACCGACGACCGAGTTGGCTGTTCGCTGGCACGAGGCTGATGGTGGCATCATCATCACCGCTTCGCATAATCCTACACAGTGGAATGCTCTGAAACTGTTGAATAGCGAGGGCGAGTTCCTGACAGCTGCCGACGGCGCCGAGGTGTTGCGCATCGCCGAGGCTGAGGATTTCGACTACGCCACGGTCGAGAAGTTAGGTCGTGTCGTTAGGGACAACACTATGAACCAGCGCCATGTAGACAGCGTGCTGCAGTTGCGTCTGGCGGATGTCGAGGCCATCAAGAAGCGCCATTTCCGTGTATGTGCTGATACTATCAACAGCGTTGGCGGCATCATCTTGCCTCAGCTTTTCGAGGCGCTGGGTGTCGACTATGAGATACTGAACGGTGAGTGCACAGGACAGTTTGCTCACAACCCCGAGCCATTGGAGAAAAACCTGCAGGGCATTATGGACAAGATGCGTCAGGGCGGTTTCGATTTGGGCTTTGTTGTTGACCCCGATGTGGACCGTCTGGCATTTATCTGCGAAGACGGCCGTATGTTCGGCGAGGAATATACGCTAGTCTCCGTGGCCGACTATGTATTATCTAATATGTCTAGAAATACTAGCCCGTCTAGTAATACTAGTGAGACCTGCAAGCCAGCTACCGTCAGCAACCTCAGCAGTACCCGCGCTCTGCGCGACGTGACGGAGAAGTATGGCGGCCAGTACACGGCCGCTGCCGTCGGCGAGGTGAACGTCACCACGAAGATGAAGGAGGTTGGGGCTGTCATCGGCGGCGAAGGTAATGGCGGCGTTATCTATCCCGAGAGTCACTACGGCCGCGACGCCCTTGTGGGTATTGTCCTCTTCCTGTCGTCGCTGGCACAGAAAGGCTGTACTGTCAGCGAGTTGCGGAAGACGTTCCCCGAGTACCAGATTGCCAAGAACCGCATTGATCTGACACCTGAGACAGATGTCGATGCTATCCTTATGAAGGTGAAGGAGATGTTTGCCAAGGATGCTGAGGCAACCGTTAACGACATCGACGGTGTGAAGATTGACTTCCCTGACAAGTGGGTACACCTGCGTAAGTCGAACACTGAGCCCATCATCCGCGTCTATAGTGAGGCACAGACGATGGAGGAGGCCGACGAGATAGGCAAGCGCCTCATGCAGGTCGTCTATGATATGCAATAGGAGACACCTCCATAAAAGACGAAGAAAGCCCGCCAACGTTGGCGGGCTTCTTCGTTAACTTCGAGCGAAGCGATATTACATATTCATGCCACCATCAACCTGAATGACCTGTCCGCTGATGTAGCTTGACATGTCGCTGGCCAGGAACGTAGCGCAGTTGGCGATGTCGTCTACCGTACCGCCGCGACGCAGAGGTATCTTGTTGCACCACTCCTTGCGAACGTCCTCGGGCAGAGCCTGAGTCATGGCGGTGTCGATGAAGCCGGGGGCGATGGCATTGGCACGGATGCCCTTCGGACCCATCTCCTGACCGATACTCTTTGCCAGAGCAATCAGACCAGCCTTCGAAGCGGCGTAGTTGGCCTGTCCGGCATTGCCGTGAACACCCACCACAGAGGCCATGTTGATAATGCTGCCACCACGCTGGCGCATCATCACGGGCACGCAGGCGTGGATGAAGTTAAAGGCCGACTTCAAGTTGACGGCAATCACGGCATCCCACTGCTGTTCGGTCATGCGGAGCATCAGACCGTCCTTCGTGATGCCAGCGTTGTTGACCAAAATATCGATGGCACCAAACTCCTCCTTCACAGCTTTCACCACTTCCTCGGTCTGTGCGAAATCGGCAGCGTTAGAAGCGTAGCTCTTGGCCTTGACACCCTTGGCGGCAATTTCTTTCTCTGTGTCTTCGTTGACTTCGAGGTCGGTGAATGCAATGTTAGCGCCTTCCTCGGCAAACTTCAGCGCGATAGCTTTTCCGATACCGCGTGCTGCACCAGTAATCAGTGCAGTCTTACCTTCTAATAATCCCATAATTTGTTTATCTGTTTGTAATTTATTAGTTGTCTGTTTGAATTATTTCCTCAGCTTTCCCAAAGCACCATAGACCACCTTCGCCACCTGAGGTTTCGTGGCCTCTTCGGTCATGCCGTGGGCAATGCGGCCGTAGATGTAAGGCACCTCAAGACCTTTGATACAGTAGTGTGTGATGTCGGCCACGAGGTCGACGTTCTCAATGTCGAACTCGCCGTCCTCCTTGCCCTCGGCATAGACCTTGCGAAACAGCTCTATCTCGGCATCGTCAAAGTTCTTGCGTACCTTCTCGACCATCCAGATGTTACGGAAAAATTCAGCACGCAGGTTTCCGTTGCGTACCACCGTCTCGCGAATCATGTTCAGATGGGTGTAGATCAGCTCAATGACTTTGTCCTGAGGGCGTATCTTCTTTGCTGCCACCTCGTCGAGTTTGTCGCTGAGACGTTCTAACTCGGCCTCGATGACGGCATAGTAAATGTCGTCCTTCGACTTAAAATAGGTGTACAGCGTTCGCCGTCCCTTGCCTGATGCTACGGCAATGTCGTTCATTGTCGTATTCTCCAAGCCGTTCTTTGCGAACAGCTGACGGGCCACGTCAACCAACAGCTGTCTGGTCTTTGATATTGACATATCGTTCTCCTCCTTATCTGATTAATGTTTTTGCACACTGCTTATATCGTGTGCAAAATTACCCCTTTTATTTCAAATAACCAAAAAAATAGAGGAAAAATTTGCGTAGAACGAAAATTCTTTGTACCTTTGCAGCCGCAAAACAGAAACATCGCGGAGTGGAGCAGTTGGTAGCTCGCCAGGCTCATAACCTGGAGGTCGCACGTTCGAATCCTGCCTCCGCAACTAAAGAAACTGATAAAGTCCCTGAGAACGGGACTTTTTTCGTCTCAGGCCGATTACTACTCGGACAAAACTCAGACATAGTAGAACCCGTTGGGGAGTCCTCTGGATTTTCCCCAACAAAAAAAATGCCCATACCCGATGACAATTCAAGTTCGGCCCTTATAGGCTTCACTCTCCCAAGACTCCACAAGGGAAAGAACTGGTATGTGGACTTCTTCGCCTATGACCCTGTGAGTGACAGGATGAAGAGGAAGAAGTACATGCTGGACCGGCAGAAGAGGAGCGGCGAACGCTATATCATGGCCGCGATGCTCATCACCAACATCACCCAGCGGCTCATCCAGGGCTGGAACCCTTGGGTCAGCAACGACAGTACCAGGCACCTGACGGGCTTTGCCGAGGTGCTTGCCTCGTACAGGCAGTATATCGAGGCGCTGGAGACCAAGGGGACGCTCCGGCACAAGACTGCCTATGACTACCTGTCGCGCCTCGGATCGCTCGAGACGTATATCCAGGAGTGCCGTGTGGGCATCAGGTTCTCCTACCAGTTCGACCGCACCTTCGTCGTCGACTTTCTGGACTACCTTATCCTTGACAAGGATGTAAGCGCCACGACGCGCAACAACTACCGCACATGGCTCTCCACATTCGGAAGCTGGCTTGTGGAGCGACGCTATATCTCCAGCAACCCGGTTGAGGGCATCCACATGCTGCGTGAGAAGGAGAAACAAAGGGATGCGCTGCCTGCCTCTGCTCTCGTGCGCATGCGCGATTACCTTCTTAAAAATAACAGGCATTTCCTTTTGGCCTGCATGATGGAGTACTATACCTTCATCCGTCCCGATGAACTGAGGCACATCAGGATCGGCAACATCTCCGTTACCAACAGGGAGGTGACCGTTCCTGCAGATGTGGCGAAGAACCACAAGGAGCGGAGCGTGGGCCTGAACACCAGGCTGCTGCTCCTGATGAATGAGCTGCACACATTTGATTCTCCATCCCACTACTTCCTCTTCGGCGACGGCCTGAAGCCCGGGCAGTCCATGACCTACCTGAACTGTTTCCGTGTGGAATGGAAGAAGATGCGTACTGCCCTGCGCTGGCCCGAGAGCTATCAGTTCTACAGCCTGAAGGATGCCGGCATCCGCGACCTGGCCAATGCCGAGGGCGTGGTCGTTGCTCGAGATCAGGCAGGCCATTCCGACGTGGCCGTCACCAACAGGTACCTGAAACAGGGCAAGGTGGTACCGGAAAGCGTGAAGGATTTCGAGGGTGTGCTATAGCAGTTCCTCGAAATAGCCGTTGACGAGTTTGTCCATCCCTTCGGCCCCGAACTGTACTTCCAGTTTCTTACAGGCATACCGTTTGTTCCGGATAAGGAATATGGAATAGACAGACGGGATCCTGTCAGCAGTGAACACCACCCGGTGTTCCGCGTTCCTGTTCTGCCTGCGGGCAGTCTCATGCAGCTGGCCGATATAGTGGGTGGAGTTGTCGTTGGCCAGTGACAGCGACCAGTTCTTATGCTCGACGTTATTATTGGGGCGGTTGTAGGCCCAGTGGGTGAAAGGCATCTGGTATGTCAGGTGGTAGAATCCCGTCGGTACGGCTTTGTCATCCATCAGGAACACCTGCATGATATCCTCTTTCTGGCCTTCCTCCTCCTGAGTGCCGTTGATGGCGTCCCATACTGTCGGCTTATTGGCTGCCTCGTATTGGTTCTGAAGGCAGAGAACCACCTGATTGCACGTCCACCTGTATTGGAAAGCATCTCTGTAAATATTTGAGAAGTTCCCGGTGGAGTCCCATTCGAACACCGGCATCTTCACCTCTATTGTCGTGGCTACAGGTGAAATTTTCAGCTCTACGTCGTTGTCATTATCGGTGTTCCTTACTATGCTCCCGAAATGGTTGAAGCGTATCCTCTCCAGTGTCTCATTGTTCTCCTCCTCCGTAATCTTAGCGCAGAACTGGCCTTCAGGTGTCGTCCAGATGCTCACCTTCCTTTCCTCTGCAGACATGGATTCCCACTGTGCTGCTGATTCCGCAGCCGAGCACCTGATCTCGCTGAAGGAGTCTATGACCTCCCTTTCAACAAGATCCACGTTGTGGTACTCGCTCTCACCTTTCTTATAGTTCACGTTTGAGTCATAGAGGTTGCTTGCCACGTCCTCATCGTCGATAACCTCCACCTCATATTCATCCTTCGTGACGTCTGAGATGTCGACGACACCATCCGTATATGCCGACTGGATAATGTCAACGGTACCGGTAATGTCATTGAAGATGACAGTTACGTTGAGGAAGTTCTGCAGCTGCTTGATGAACTCCTCAACTGTCCAATGTGGCAGAGCCTTAGCCATGCTCATCTCGTCGGCACTATTGCTCCTGCCGTCATGTCTCTTGAACGTTGTCGTGTTCCTCGCAGTGGCAATATAGATGCCATTGACGAAATCATTGTCGACATCGTTTCTGTTGATGGTATAGCCAAGATGGTTGAAAATCCATCTTGCCACGAACATCAGGTTCGGGCTGATGCATTCCCTGGTCATCTCGATGTAGTAGTTCCTCGTCTCGGGATCAGCCAGCGGCTCGGCATTGTGGTACAGTCTCTGCTGCTCCGCAATGTTTATCATCAGATGCTGCTCATTCCACAATCCCATGTAGCTCCCACCCGGCGGCGTGGATCCTGCCTCGTCAAGTGTCGGCACATAGCAATAGACACCTTTCTTTCCGGGGAATGTGCCTGCCATGATCAACGGTGTTCCAAAACCAGCTTCATCTGTAGCGTAGCCGTCGAAGGAACGGTTGGTGTCCGTGTACTCATAGTGGAACTCGTCAATGTACATCTTCTGTGCTTTCGTCCAGAACTTCACATGACTGTTGCCGGACAGCAGCTGGAGCTTCACTTCCGTGCTGCTGATGTTCGTGATCTTGGCCGTGCCCTTGAACACGACCTTCGAGTCCACGACGATCATAGCGTCGAAAGTCTGGTACCGCTTCGTCACGTCGAGCCTGTTGACGGGTCCGAAGGCCTTGCGGTTCTCGTCGATGTCCAGCTGGAATACAACATCCAGCGTATAGCTGCCTGCTTCCTCGAAGAAGGTGTTCTCGATCGTCAGTTTCAGGCTGGTATTCTCCTTGAAATATACCCGCTGCTGATTGATATATACCTCTGTCATTATTTCTTGCTGATTAGTCGTTCATATACCTTCAACATGTGGTAAAGCCCTTTGGGGCCGTCAATCACGGTATAGGCCTCAATGCCTTCGTCCAGTCTCTGAATGAGCATCTCCGTTGCCTCGCGGTGTGCATCTACGGCATCGCGCAGTTCCTCGTTGTCGGTCTGCACGTTGACGATGGGAGTGACCAGCTGGCCGCTGCCACCCGCGCCCATGGAGCGCGACACGTCCTCGGCAGTCAGGGTCCCGACGGTGTTGTTACGCTGTGCCTGGTCGAGGAAGTTAAGGAATGGCAGGATGGCGGGATTCTGCACGGCCTGATGGTTGGCCACGAACTCTCCCTCATGCACCACTCCGGCCTCCTTCCGATATCGCTTGCCACCGGTGAATCCACCGCTGTAGTAGCCCATCGCCTCCGTCTCGTGCTGTTTCTTGATGGTCGCTACCTGAAGCATGCCCGCAGCAACTGCAGCAGCTGCTGCAATCGGTCCAAGAATATAACCAATCATGGGTACTTGTGCGGCCGATGAATATGCATTAATGGCAGCCATTGCCGTGCTTGCCAGAGCCTGGGCAATCTCTATCTTCATGGCCCGCTTGTTGGCCTCCGTCTTGATGGCGGCTATCTCCTTCTGCTTCTTCGCCTCCAGCTGCTTGCGTTTCTTCTCGTTCTTTCCTGCAGCCTCTATCTGTTTGTCGTAGTTCTTCTCCACGACAGCCACTTCATAGTCAGAGCATGCCTTGGCATAGTTGCTGATACCACCGAGCACCGATGATACTGCCTGGTACATCGCCTGGTACTTCTGCTGCACCTGCTCGATGAACTCCGAAAGGTTCTGTGCCTTGGCGGCAAGGTATTCGGCATGTGTCAGTTTATCCTGCTCATAGAGTTGTTTCAGCAGAACATTTGTCGTCATGTAATTCGCCAGGTCGCCAGTCCATGGATTGCTGGCATTGGCATCACCTGCCTTCTCACGGGCAACAGTAAGGCCATTGTTCACATTCTCCGTGAACTTGTCTTTGTTAACCTGTGCCGGGTTCTGTGCATATTTTGCTTCTATGGCCAATATCGCCTGCTGGTATTCCTCTTCCTGAATCAGTTTTTTGTCGTATAGATCCTTCAGGGCATTCAGTTCCGTGTCTCGCTGCAGGTCATTGGAACGATGGAGGTAATCGGTGCGGATCTTCAACAGGCGTTCCTCGATGTCGCGCCGAGTCTCTTCCTGATGCTGTGCGCTGCGGTCGGCCATTTCCCACTCCAATTGCATCTCTTCCAGTGATCCTTTGACAGCCTGGTCTTTCTTCCATTGCAAGAAAGCCATCTCTTCCTGGAACAACATTTCATTTAATGCCTGCTCATTATGGTATGCAGCAAACCTTTCATCATAGAAACTGGCCTCCAGCATGGCCATCTTCTGGCTATGCTCCCTCTCCTTTTCTTTCAGTGTCAGTTTTCTTGCCTCTTCGTCCCCATGGGCAAGTAGCATTTTCTCCTGGGCATCGAGGCGGAGCCATTCTGCACTTCCCTGCTCGAAGATCCTCTTCCTCTCGGCGATACCGTCCAGCTGTATCTTCTTCCGCTTCTCGAGGTACTGGAGATAGTTCGTCAGTCCCAGGCTATAGCTGACCAGCTCATCGGCCAGCCTCTGGTCGGTCTCGGCCTTCAGCCTCTTGTCCTGTTCCTTGCGCTCCTTCTCTGCATCATTCTCAGCCTTCAGTCGTTTACGCTCCTCCTCGCGCTCCTTCTTCTCCCGTGCCTTGCGTTCCGCTTCTGTCTCGTACTTCGTACCAGTGGGAGATGTGTTGCCGACTTTCTTTTGCGCATCCTTCCCTTCCTCCACAATCTTCTGCATCTGCTCAGACTGCTTCTGGTTACGGTTGATGATCTCCTGCTCTTGGCTGATGCGTTTGTCGTTGTATTCAATCAGCTTCTGGTAGTGCTCAATCTGTTTCTTCTGTGCGGCATCAACATACTTGACGAACTTTCCGTTTTCGTCATACATGGCATAGCCCACATTCCAGTCGGCATATTTGAAGGTTGTATCCTTCGACACACCCATCTCTTTCAGTTTCTGCTGGGCGTATCTGCGGTTCCCCTTACGTTGTTCCAGCGTATCCTCATGCCCCATGCTGCTCTCCTGAAGCTTCACCATCTTGTTGAAAGCGGCCTGTGCCCGTGCGGCCTTCATCAGGTTGCTCGTGTAGTCATCGAGGGCTGAGGTATTGCTGTTGATAAGGCGGTTCTCCGTAGTCAGCTGTCCGTGATACTCAGGGCAGATGCGCTTGATTTCATCGAGGGCCTTCTTCCGTTCCTCATAGCCTTTCTTGTTGTCTTCAAGCGTCTTTCTCAGCTGCTTGAATTTCGTCATCTCCTCTGCCACAGCGGCATTCGCCTCGTCGCTGACAGCCTTCAGTGCGTCATGCTCCTCCTTCAGCTGACGCACGGCCTTGGCATTCTGCTGTGCCTCCTTGCTGGCAGAGCGGAAGTATGAGACTAGACCCCAGATGGCCGTGCCAAGGGTAAGGATGACCGTCAGCAAGGCGGTATACGGATTTGACAGTGCAGCCAACCTCATCAGGCGCATGGCAGCTGCTGCACGAGTCATGTTGCCGGTGAGAAGTGCCACACCTGCATTGTATGCCAGTACAGCTGCTGTGCGGAGCTTCAAAAGAACAGTACCCGCCTTGTGGTATGTCTGTATGAGAAGTTCTATCTTCGCCCATGCCCAAGCACGGATCTCTGCAGCTTTGTATACGGTGGTGATAACTGCCACCTCTGCAGAGAGTATGACGATGGCCTTCCAGTGGTCGTAGACAAAGCTCGTCAGCACGTTCAGTCCCTTGGTAAGTGCAGATGCGCTGGTGATGGTGTATTTGACGACAGGAAGCAGGCGCTCACCAAGCTCGACGCTCATTTCATGGAACTTTTTCTTGCACTTGTCAATCTCTGCCTGAACGGTAGTATTCTTGGTGTTGTATTCACCCTCTACGCTCGTAGCCTTCTCATACGCTTCTGATGCACGCTCCTGATGCTTCCGGACATCGTCGATCTTGTCGGCGAGGGTGGAGAGTACGCCTACTGCACGCGATCCGTCCAGTCCCATGTCATCGAGCATCTTCATCATTGTCTGCGGGTCAGCCTTCTTCAGGCTGTCGGCCAGTGTGAGGATAGCGCCGTTGGCATCCTCACGCAGCATGTCGGAGAACTCCTTCACGTCCTTTCCCGCTATCCTGGCGAACTTCTCCGTGTCAGTCTGCATCTTTGTTAGCATGTTGCCGAAGGCGGTGGCCGCCATCTCGTCACGCAGAAGGTTCTCATCCATTACGGTACCGAAGCCCATTATCTGTGCCTGTGTCAGTCCCAGCTGCTTACCGAAGCCTGCCACGCGGGCGGTAAAATCAACCAGATACCCAGCCTGTGCGCTGCTGTTCTGCACCAGTTCGTTCATGGCGGATCCCGTGGAAAGCATGGCACCCTTCAGACCCTTCCTTTCATCCTCTCCGAAGGCCATAGCCAGTTTTCCTATCTTGTCAACGGCTCCATCTCCGAGGTCGTCGCCGAGCGCCACGCCGATCATATCGGCTGCCTCGACGAATTCCAGGATATCCTTCTTCGACTGCAGGCCCAGACGTCCGGCACTTCCTGCCAGCTGGTTCAGCTGCTCTCGGCTGGTGCGTGTATCCATTTCCTTGAACTCCTCGTTCAAGTCCCGCACCTGATCCTTAGTCATGCCGGTGTACTTGCGTACGTCTGCCATCTCCTCTTCCATCTGCGCATAGTCGTCAACAGACTTGCGTATGGTCGTCGAGACGCCGGATATGCTCTGTACGAGCACGAATATACCGCCCCAGCTATCGTTGAGGAACTTGAAGAACTTGGCAAAGAACGGTTGTGATGCCTTACTCTCATTCTTAAGCCTAGACAGTTCCGTGTTGGCTGCCTTAAGATTCGCTGTCAGCGCCTTCCACTGGGCACTGCCACGTTCAATAGTCCCGCTGTTGAGAAGGGCATTGATATCCCTGATGGTTTCCTTCAGCTGCTTAGGTCCAGCCGCAGACATATTATCAAGCGTCTTGTTGATGCTCTGCAGCCTGCCCTGCATCCCCTTC
>Ga0310786_10007020_pt1 | contig 14802 bp, 11 predicted proteins | sample AusTroGonzalo_MG_FD_203881 | JGI IMG/M metagenome (GOLD analysis project Ga0310786, IMG submission 203881) | Bovine rumen microbial communities from tropical cattle in Woodstock, Queensland, Australia - Gonzalo_03 (v2) (version 2) | ecosystem: Host-associated > Mammals > Digestive system >... | reverse complement strand
AGGGGGATTACGGTATTTACATGGATTGGCCATATAGAAATATGGTTCAGTCGGTATGGGGTAATGAATGGTCAACTCCTAGTCATAATGATTTTCTTGAATTATACCAGAAATGCACATTCACATGGGAATATAATGCTAATTCCGTATATGGATGTAAGGTTACTGGACCAAATGGCAAATCAATTTTCCTACCAGCTGCGGGGTTTAAGATTCTAGGTACTCCTCAGATGGTAGGAACAGACATATACTATTGGAGCGATAATGAATACGAATCTGGTTTTGCATATGCATTACAGGGGTCAGCAGAAAATGGTATTACTGTTTATCAAACTTGGAACATCGAATATGCTACCTTCCCTATCCGTCCAGTAGCTAATAATAACGGATCAAGTGGTGAGGAAGAAACTCATGATTTTGTCGACCTAGCCCTTCCAAGTGGTCTGCTTTGGGCTACAACGAACGTTGGCGCAAATCGCCCAGAAGAATGTGGATATTATTATGCATGGGGAGAAACAACTCCGAATAAGTCGCTTTACGATGCGACAACCTATACTGACCCTAATATAACTAACATATCAGGAACAGAATATGATGTGGCTTACACTACATCAGGTGGCAAATGTCGGATACCAACGTATGCTGACTTTTTAGAGTTGATTAACTATTGCACTTGGGAATATACTCAGGTTAATTCCATCAATGGATATAAAGTAATAGGGGCAAATGGCAATAGTATATTTCTTCCATTTGTGGGAGGAAAGGAAGATAACTATAATGTTGGATATAGTGAATACGGCTATTCTGGGCAAGGATTTTATGCCTCAGGCACAGCTTTCCCATATGAATACGGTTATGGCAATGATTATAATTGGTATTTATACATGGATACTGATCCAAGATTTGGAATGTATGGCTACAAGAAAACCAGAGGTCAGACTATACGCGCCGTTACATCTTCTGACCCATCAAGTGTAAATTCGATAAATACCAACGGTCCTGCGGAAATCATTGGAATTTTCGACCTCCAGGGACATAAAATACCTGAACGGCAGAAAGGAGTCAATATTATTCGCATGAGCGACGGCACGACGAAGAAGGTCGTGATTAAGTGAGAACAGAAAGTTCGAGGTGGTGAAATAATGCTCACACGGGGTTTGTCCCTGTGTGAGTTTTTCCAATGTCATGTATCGTGGGGACAGACCCCGCGATACACATTATTATACTGCTACGCCCGTCCGCATCACCTCGCGGTAGATGGGCGTGTCCTCGCCACTTTCCAAAAGGATGGGCTCGATGTAGCAGCTGATGTCGCGTCTTGCACGCCCAAGTGAGACAGCTGTATTCCACCATTGGGTTTTGTCAACCTTTGGCACAATGACTGCTACGTCGATATCGCTCCATTCGTTGGGACAGTCCTTGGCGTATGAGCCGAACATCATGACCTTCATCGCTGGGTCAAAACGAGGGGCAATGACTTCCTTGTAGCGGCGTACTAACTCCAGGGCAAATTCCTTAGGCAGGATGCCCTGTATGGTATCAGGTGTGAAGTCTATCGGGTCGATGACTTTTCCTTTAGCTTTTCCAGTATCCATGCTTGTAGTTGTTTGGTGGTTTCGCTGCAAAGATACGATTTATTATTCAGATTATCGACATTTCCTCGAAAAAAAACTTTAGTCAATGAGTAATTCTCGTCAGTGGTCTTCTGATGATATTTACTCATTTGAGTAATTAGATTACATTCTTGCTTTCTGCTTCTCACCAGCACCAGAGCCGCGGTACTTCGAGCGGGCCTCGTTGAACTTCCACGTCAGGTTGAGAAGGAAGGTGCGACGAGTAGGATTAAGCACTGTCAACTCGCGTGGACCATATATAGTGGCCTTGGTCTCGTCGCTATTAAACAGGTCGTTGCAACGCAGGTCGAGGGTCAACGAACCCAGACGGCGCAGGTTGATGTCGTGTTGCACGCCGAGGTCGATGTGTCCCTGAGCTTTCAGCAGACGGCAGTTGCCAACATCACCCTTAGGCGAGAAACGCATACCGGCATTGATGCGCCAGTTCTTGGGCATCTCGATGGTGTTATCCCAACCCGTTTGCAGGTAAGGACGGTCGAGCGTGATGGTAGTACCAGTGGCTGTGGGTGCCTTGTAGTTCTGGAAGAGCAGATACACAAACCATGTGGGGTGCCAAGTCCATTGACCATTGAACATTGACCATTGAATAGTGGGGCTGGCGTATGGATTGAAGCTCAGCTGCTGATAGTCCTCCTCGGTGTTGATGGGTCGTACCAGACAGATCAGCGGATCGTCGGCACCGGGATATGGCTCTGTCGACATGGTCTGAGAGTCCTTCACACGGCTGTAATCAATGTTCATACCAAGCCACTTGTAGGCCGCAGTCAGTACAACGCTGTTGGTATATGTCGGTTTCAGGTAAGGGTTACCACTCTGATAGGCATAACGGTTCAAATAAATCGTTGAGCTGGTCAGATTGCCGTATGAAGGGCGCTGGATATCGCAACGATACGAGAGTGACGTCTGAACCTTACCTATTGGCGCAGAGATGACCAATGTCGGGAACCAGTCGCCATAGTTACGGCACACCTCATCATCGCGCTTGCCAAAGTTAAAGTAGTCGTTCTGCAGGTGCTCGTAGCGGAGACCAGCCTGGACATAAAGAGTTGAGAGGTGAGAGTTGAGAGACGAGATATTGAAAGAACGTCCGTACTCCACGAATCCGGCTGCCGACTTCTCGTTGATTTCTGTGTCGGTGGTGGTTACAGGCACAGCCTCGGTAGCCTCGAAAGAGTAGGCATCTGTACGATGGTTGTACGAGTACTCGCCACCTACTGAGAGATTACCCTTCAGCAGCGGATAGCTGAAGATAAGCTTTGAGGCCCAGAAGTTGTTGGCACTCTTGGTGTTGCTCTCTATGTTACGCACAGCGCTATTACCTGTCTTCGCGCCATCAGCCCACGCCAGTTCCCTGGTGTTTCCTGGGGTCTCGGTATTGTCGAAGAGTCCGTCGACATTCAGGTCGATACCCAGATTGCCCACCTTACCATTATAATAGGCATTGAAAATGTGCTTCTTGAACTTCTCGTCCATCCACACCTCGCTCTCTGAACGCTCTGTGAAGATGCCGTTCTGGTATTCGTCGGTATTAAACTGGCTGGTCAGCGTGCCGCTGGGGTGATAGTCGTACTTATAGTATGCACCCAGACTGTGGTTCTCGTCAATCATGTAGTTGACTTGCAACTGTGGCAGCAGCCCCTTCCACTTATGTCTGGTCTCCTGTTTTGAGTAGCCGGTTATCTCGTCCTTACCTACCAGATAGTACATATCGTCCTCCTGCAGGCTCTTGCCGTGGGCATAGCTGCCAGCCCAGAACGATGCTGTGAGGTCGAGTCCGCCCGTACGATAGTTCACGTCGAGGAGGTTGTTCGCCGACCAGCCATACTGATACATGCCCTGGGCTTTATCCTGGAAGCTGATACCCTCGCCCTGAGCCTTCTTCAGCGTAATGCGCACGACGGCTTTGGTCGACGCAGCATAGCGTGCGCCAGGATTCTGAACCACATCCACATGCAGTATCTGATCGGAGTTGATGCGCCCCAGCTCGCTTACATCCAGCACCTTGCGGCCATTGATGTAGATCTCGGCATCGCCGCGGCCCAGCACCTTGACGGCACCATCCTTCTCGGCGTCGAGCGATGGAATCTTTGACAGCGCGTCGCTCACGGTTCCTGCCTTCTCCAAGATGGTTCCGGCTACGGTGGTGCGCATGGCGTCGCCCTTCACGTGGGTCTTCGGCAACTGGCCTTTCACTACGACTTCCTTCAGCAGCTGGGTGTCTTCCTTCATCTGGATGGTCAGGTTCTGACCTGCCTTGACATATAAGGTCTGATAACCCACGCTGGTCACCTTGAAGAGACCGTCGCTGACATCCGTCACAATCTTAAACTCGCCCTGCTCATCAGTCATACCGCCCTGTACGAAGGCAGAATCGGGCAGCGACAACAATACTACATTTACGAAGGGCATCGGCTCGCCTTTCTCATCGACGACTCGTCCGCCCCAGTCCTGTGTCTTTGACTGGGCGGACATCGTCATCATCATTAAAGCCATAAGGGCTGTCATCCTGAAAACATTCTTTTTCATATACCTTGAAATTGTTGAATTTAATTTGTCCGTTGGACGTTGCATAACTTTAAAAAGTTGCAGTGCGCCACTAAACTTTTACTTTTTTACTATTTGACGATGCAAAAGTACAAATAACTACAAAAGTCCTCCAAATTTCTGGGATATTCTGCGTGAAAATGTGATGAATGGCCACACTTCGTAGGATGTTCCTGCTCTTCTCGACTTGCAGCGCAAGGCTTTTGGCCCACTGTGCGAGGAACTGGGTTGGAAGGATGCGCCATGATTATGGCAGATTTCTTTCTGAGAACAAAACGAACTGAAGGAATGGCCTCGCTATATACGAGAGTCAAGAAACGTAACCCTGAAATCAAATGGGAATACGTCAATACTGGTATTAATGTGGACATCGAAGCCTGGAATAAGGCTAAGAAGTCAATACCAGCATGGAGTAAGTACATCCGCGAAGAGGGTAAAGAGGTTAATGAGAAACTCGACAAAGTAGCACAAACGAAAGATATTCTTTTCAAAGAAGGCAAGATTCAAAGTAATGATGACAAGTCGATCTTGGAAAATGTTTTGTCACTAATAGCCAACAATGATGCTCTGAAAGTAAGTGAGGAAGTAGCAGCACGCCAAAAGAGACAAAGGGAACTTGACAAAAAAGAACAGATACGCAAACGTAAACTTATTCTGAATTTCAAATTGAAAATTGCTAAGCGCAATTCCGCTCGGCCTCTGGTCGCTTGCTAAGCAAGAACTTTCAACCTACTGGGAAAATGAAAATGTGCACGAAAAACACCTTTTTCTTTGCAAAAATACAAGAAAAAAGTTGGATTTCGTGCTATTTTTTGAAAAATAGTTGTACCTATGCACCAGTTATAAAAGTTGTTTTTTATGGAAAGTCGCAATATTATAGGTCGAGATAGTGAAATGGCTGAGTTACAACGATGCTTGGACTCCGATCGTTCAGAACTTGTCATTGTCTATGGACGAAGACGTGTTGGTAAAACGTTTCTGGTTGACCAATTCTTCCATGAAACGTATGACTTCACCTTCGTCGGTGGCCACAAACTATCACAGCGCATCCAGCTCCGCAATTTTGCCAAGGCATTGAAAAAAGCGATGAAGGAGCGAACCATGCGCAAGGCTGCAAGCAAGCGAGAGGAGAGCCAAGCTAGCTTGAGCTATCCCGAGCGGGAGCAGGCTCAACCGAAGGTTAAGTTTGACGACTGGTTTGATGCATTTGACACATTGGAGGAATATCTTGAATCTTTACCTTCTGCGAGGTTCAGATGAGCTTCGTAGAGGTCGTGGGTAGCAATGGTGAACTCCAGGCGGTTTGCAACGTCACGAATGACGGTATTCGTTTTGTTGGCCCTGACCACACGCCATTCCTTGTTGGCCTTGCTGAGGATGCTCTTTTCTGCAGCCAGCAGTTCAACAAAGCGCTCCTAGGGGAGTTTCGAGTCGTTGCGTTCAGTGGCAGGTGAGTCGACAGAAGTACGGTTGAAGTCAGTACGCTGACGGAACACCTGCGTGCTCTTAATGTCGCGGCGCATGCAGCGGGCGATGAACTCGATATTCTCCTGTGTCAGGCTACGGGCGTGGTCACGTCCACAGATGTCGTTCACCATAGCATCGGGCAGCAGCTGGTGCTCTAACATATAGAGCAGCATGCCGGGACTACATGACTCAGTGGTCACGAATATCAGCGCGTTCTCTTCTGCGTATGCACGGTCGTAGGCATGATTGGCAGGATGCTTGATCGAGCGAGCCTGCGGGGTAAGGGTCATCTGTCCGTTGTCCTCGAAGAAGACGGCTTGCGGCTGGTCCTCACTGGGCAATGGAAAGTTTATTTCCGATGTGTTGAGTCCCAACTCGCTGTGTTGCCACTCCGTAAATTCCTTGGCATTGTCAAAGAAGTACAATCGCTCGCCATTGTGTTTGCGGATGAAGTCGTCATACTGCCCTCGGAAATCGTTCATCATGTGGTGGTGCTGGCGTTCCTTTTCCAGATAGTTGTTGTATTGCTTTGGGGAAGGTTTAGTCCACAGGCACGGGCCGTTGAGTTCCCACGAGCCGTTCATGGCGATAAAAGATCCAGCGATGTGAGTGTTTTGGCGGACGAGTTGACGCACGTTACCCATGAAGTCGCTGTTGGCGACGCTGAAGGTATCGCCCATGAAGTCGCGCAACTGTATATGGCGGTCATCGCAGCCAACCACCTCATAGATTCCAAACGGTTTCCACTCGATGTGTTCGATGGCGGCAGCTATCGGGTCGTCGGGGTCGTCCATGTCGATGCGTATCATCTCGGCATAGATGCTCTGAGGCGTGAGTGAGAGCGGCCATGCCTGATGCTCCTGCACGGTAAAGCACTCGTTGGCATACTCCAGCGTTTCCTTGTCTATCGACGGCACCAGTTGTTTCAGGTGTACGGCGTCGCCTTTGACGTCAGGATTGGTGAACCATCGCCCCAGGAAACTGCGCTGGCTGAGCCAGATGAGCACCGTCTTCACCATGTTAGCCTCCTGCTGAGTCTCCTCAGCATAGAGCAGATCTGCCAGTTCCTCATTGGGGTCGATACGTTTTTTCTTTTCATCCCATAGGCACAGCAGTTGTTGTGCCATAGCGGCCAGTGCATCGTTTGTGGGATTCAGCATCCTTCCCTCCCGTTCAGCCACTATACTATGCCACAGCACGAAGCGCATACTGTCGAGACGTGCGCAGGCATCTGTGGCATCTACGGTATGGTAGAATGGCAAGTAGAGTCCGAACATCCGTTTGTAGAGTCGTGTAAAGGTCTCGAACTGATGAGTCTCAGAGTGCAGATCCTCGAAATAGAGTGCCAGACTGATGCTGGCATTACGTACCTCGCGATCCTCCATGAACGTTAGTTCTTCGTGCATCAGAGAGTAGATGTCATTGGCCAGAGCGGCATACTGACGGTCGGTCTCGCAAGTGAGATAACGGGGGTGACGGCGCTTGATATCGCCTGGGGTGATAGTGCTGATGTTGGTTTTCTTTGCCATACAATTCTGATTTTGGTTGCAAAGTTAATTATATTTTGCAAAATAACATCACTTCCTGTCGTGTTTTGCAGAAAAATGACTAATTTTGCAGTCACAATTGAAGATAGAAGCAAATGACAAACGAAGAGAAAGAACTGCTGGAACCGATGATTCGCAGCATCATGGAAAAGAGTAAAGGCAAGGTGACAGACGAAGATGTAGCAAAGGCTTTGGAAATGTTGGGAACATTGGCCGACAATACAGCGTCGATATACAGTTATGAGCATCCCGACTATGGGGCTATGATTAAGGAAGTCCCAGAGCCTCTGCGTCAGCTGCTCGACAACAGCGATGAACATGAAAATCTACTTGAGTTCGATGATATGATGGACGAGTGCTCGAAGATGGAAAGGGATACACTGGCTAAAGCTGCGAGCAGTATCATCTACTTCTGGTTGGACAAGTGGCACAAAGTCAACAACGATGAAGACGAAGATGAGGGAGTCTGGCTCCACCCGATGCATTTGGCTATCTTGATAATCGAGCGTTTTACACTTCGTGAGTGTCTGCCGGCATTGCTGGAGATAGAACGTCAGGACCGAGATTTTGCAGAGGTATTCTTCGATGAAGAAGATATGGCTGGTATGCCTGCGGCCTGCATCTATCAGATTGCTACAGTTGATGATTTGCCTCTACTGGCAGATTTTGTGCGCGAACAGGGTATTCACACTTTCTCTAAAGCAGAAGTAATAGCTGCTGGTGCAACCCTACCACGCCGCGAGCCAAAGCTGTTGCAGCCTGTGCAGCAGTGGCTTTGCAGGGTATTGAACATATTTGCTGATGATATCGATCCCGAGGTAGGCGACGTGATGCTGCTTGAGGCCATTGTCCACTGCTGCATCCACACTCGCTGCGAGGCCGCCAAACCTATGATTATCCGTATGTACAGCAAATACAAAATGCCCAACATCATGATTCCTGGCGGAGTCAACGAGGTGCGTAAGACCATCAAACGTGCTGACATCGGTGTTCTAGCTGAAGACAGGGAGAGTGCCGAGACCATATATTGGAATGCCGACACGTCCTACGATGAAGATGACGAGGATGACGATGAGTATGACGACGAAGAGAGCGAATACGATTTTGACGATGAGGAACTGGCACCGCAACAGAGTTATAGTGGTTGGGCCTATGGCGGCAAAGTTTGTCACCTGCCTGTAAAGTCACTACAGAAATACACGCTGCGCATAGAACTGAAAATGTCGGAACCGCTGGTTTGGCGCGAACTCGAAGTGCCCTCCAGCATCAGCCTCAGCTCATTGGCACAGGCCATTCTGCTGGCCATGGGCTGGAGCGAAGACCATCTGCACCAGTTCATCGGTAAAGGTAAAAACTACTATAACACCAGCCAGAACGCACCGAGCTCTCCGTTCAACATGGAAGACAAGGACGGCAGTCGCTATGGCATCAGCCATCTGCTACAGAAGGTAGGCGACAGCACAATCTTTGAATATGATTTTGGCGACAGTTGGAACCATGTGGTGAAACTGATAGCAAAGGCCGACTATGCTAACGATGAAAAGCCAATCGTACGACTGATTGGTGGTGCCAAAGCCTGCCCTCCTGACGATTGTGGGGGCATTTGGCGCTATAACTATCTGGTTCAGCAGATGCAGGAGAAACCAAATTCACGTGAACTTCGCGAGTTCTACGATTGGCTGGGCTGTAAGTGGAATCCAGAGTTCTTCCCGCAGAAAGAAGCAGCAAGGGCTGTTGACAGAATGAATCCGTGAACTCCTAACCAATCAGAGCTCCTTTCTCTAAAGGCTTTCCACTCCATTTGGTTAGGATTCACCCTATATACGACATTACGGCTCACTACCGACGAGCCGTCGCTCGAGCTCTGCTCGCTTGCTACCATCGGGACGCAAGAACCTCACTATATATTCCCAAGGTGGGAATGTTTTGCTCCCAGCCTGGGAATATTTCATTCCCAAGGTGGGAATAAATGCTTGGGCCCTTTGCTTAATAAGTGAAAGATAGAAGATAGGTCGTAGAGAGAGAAGTTAATCAACCTGTCGTGTTCAAAAATCGGAATTCTTCGTCCGCCCACAGATATAAGGGCGCTCGCTGACAGATGTATGGGCGCCAGCATTGATAAGTGCGGATGGTCGAATCCAGCTAACCAGTACCTTTCTCCCAGTTTAATGGTACCTTTTCCCCCATTTCACAGTACCTCTTTCCCTGACTCGTGCAAGTAAAACAGATGCTTATCTATTAAAAGATGTATAAAAAAGGAGAAGAATGGATCTGATCTTAAGAAAAAGTCGTATATTTGCCAGATAGAAACTACTCGAAGTATGACAACATATACAAAATTCAAGGAATACATCTGGCGGCGCACCCGGATTTTTCCGTGGCACACCCCTCTGACCGCCATAGCCACACATAGAACAGGGAAGGCCACTGCACTTATCCAAAGATTTTGCATACTCTGTAGAAGAAGAAAGTCAGACTTGACACTCCGTGCAGCTCTGACCTGAATCCCTTGATCTTTGAATTCAGCGACTCGGCTGACGCATTGGTGACAAAGGTGTCATAGTAGCCCAACAAATCCTCTTCCCTTTCCTTAACAGTCTTCATAAAGGACTTGAATCCAAGGGACAGGAACTTCTATACACAGTTTGGAAAGATTGTAGCAGAGGGACTAGGAGCTATCGCAGCCGTATTATTGACAGCGTAAGACTAAGCAAGGCGTTGGCAGGGGACTTCTCAGCATCCAGGCAGGCTCTAGCCTGCTTATAGCCTTACTCAAAAGGTCGGTTGGTGCACCTTAGGAGCTGGCTATGAGCAGGCTAGAGTATGACTACAATAACGGAAATGCAATTTACAGACAATCTCCGCCCTTGCAAGAGCAGACTGCAAAGGTGGCGATTTTGTGAGGACGAACTCTGTCAGCTAGAAGCCAAACAGATCTTCGCGCAGGCTACCATAACTATAATCAGGTGAGGACACCATGTCTACATAGTTTTCCACCATGGCCTGACCCTCTTCCAACTCAAACTTCTCTGGCTTGCATTCTCCGGACTCAAGCATTTCAGCATAGCCCCATACACCACCACAGTCTTCTGGTGGACAGCCGCCTGAACCCTTCAATAGCTTACATCTTGCTTCGCCAATGGGCTTGATGGACGATAAACGAACCTTGTGCTGCCAGTCATCACCGAAGTCATACTCGAACCGAATACTGTCACCTTTTTCCTGCAACAAATCCCCCAAAGTGTAGGCCATTGCATCGTATTGCTGCATGCCCCAGCTGTCTTCGTTCTCGAAGAGTTCCGGTGGAACAAAGCAGGAACGTTCTTTCGTGAATTGATACATGTGTCCGCCAAACCAGCCAATGATGCCAATGATGATTCTTGCTAGATGCTCTAATCGGATGTTAGATGGGACTTCAAGCTGGCGGTACACTCTCACAGGACATTTTTCAATGGTAATGGCCAATACGTACTGCTGAGAAGACTGAGTCATATCGCAAAGCGATGGGCGATTCTTGTCATACTCACGTTTTCGCTGTTCCATATTTGGACCGAACAAACGCTTATACTCTCGCTCTGTCAGCCTGCCTCTGAATGTATCCAAAATCTGTTCATCACTAAATCCAGGAAAAACCTGTTGCATCACCTGGAGTAGAGGATGCTTCTTCGATCCGATTGCTATTTTCTTCGCCATTTCATTAAGTAGTATTTGTGATTATAGGAAACGTAATGATTTTAATATCAGTCTTTATACAATTTGCGCATGTCTTTGAATCGTACCTCAGCATTGAAACTATAGTTGGTGACGGGATTCTCAAAGCCGCGTTTCTTGATGTCGCGGGCAACTGACTTGTAATCGCCCGAAGTGCCTTCGTGTACTGCGCCAGCATCGAAGAGAGCCTTCACTTCTGGCAGAAGCTCTGGAGCATGTAGGTCAACGACTTCACTCACAAGAAGCCCCATCAGTTCACGGTCTACATCGTGCGACTGACTATAGTCGGCGTAGTAGCATAGCAAATCGCGGAACCACTCCACAATAGGCTGACGCAGGTCTGGATTATAGAACGCCATGACTCGTACCGCAGCAAACGCCACACTTTGCAAATAGTTATAGAGTCCTGGCTCCTTGGCGTATGCAAGCAACGTATCGAGGTGGTCCTGCCCCAGTTTACAGATGGTGGGAACAAATAGTTCTTCCCCTAAGTCGCAAATATGATACTCGCTGAAATCGGGTGACTGACGCATCACCTCAAGTACGACGTCAAGACTGCTCTCCCCGTTACCCACATCAGCCAGAAGAACGAGCGACGAGCCAATGACGCCATTGAACCTGTCGCCTGGGTCATAGTCTTCAGAAATGTCATCGCAGGTCAGCCCGACGTGATACATGATCAGATGTTCCAAGTCCTTCCGCAGCGACTCCGTAGGCAATGCCAGTATACGTTTCACGAGTGCAGGCTTCAGACCAAGAGCGTTCTCAGGCTTGCAAAGTTCCTCGCCCACCCAAGGATTCTCCATCTCAAGTTTTTTGGGGTATTCTGGATGCTTGTAAGCATATTCACTCTCATCAGAAGAAGAATCGGCATCCGCATCATCCCAATCAGTATAGACATCATGGTCGTCAGACTCTTCAAGGACGTTATGCCCACTCTGGAACAAGGGAGCATGACAGGTGGAATCCTCCTTAATCTCCATCCATAACGCTTCCACGTCATCTTGCAACCATTCCAAGTCACAGGCTTCTGGATCGAAATCCTTGGGGATATCGTACCATTCCAGGCGTTCCTTGTCTTCAGCAGTCTTACGTTTCTTCTTGTTCAACTCAAGGAGTTCGGCATATCCCCAGACCCCACCACAGTCTTCGGGCGGACATTCACCTTTTGCTTTCAGCAACTTGATGACAGGTTTCTCATTCGGGGCATAGTCGCGTGCTCCTTTTACCCATAGGTCGTGAGTCCACGAATCGCCAAAGTCGTATTCGAACCTGAGTCGTTCCCCTTTTGGCTGTAACACCATCTCCAGTGAGGTCTTTTCACTATTCTTATATCGTACTCTTGACATGAAAGCAAAAAAACTGTCGTTCCGATGCTTTAGTTCTCTGGAGTTAAGATAGCAGATGTCGTTCTTGCCATGATACTGATACAGATGTTCGTGCCGCCAGCCCATAGCGTCAATAAGTACATAGGCCAGCATCTCCAGAGTGATGTTTGAAGGCACGACAAGTTCGCGCCAAATGCTGATAGGGGCATTATTGAGTTTGATGCGTATATGGAACTCCTGCTTAGCTGGGCCAATGAACTTACGCTTTGGAAGCGTCATTCCCAACAAATAACTTTCTTCGTCATCTTCTTCGCTGCCATCGTACTCTTCGTCCTCAGGCTCGTCAAAGTCAGCTTCCTCCATGGTTTCCTTCACTTCCTTCTGGATTAACTTCAGGAAATCCTCCATCGATAAGGCACTTGTCAACTTATCATTCATTTTGTATGGGTCTAAATTCTTTATCTTTGCCATTACTGCTACTGATTTTGGGTACAAAGTTAACTCTTTTTCGGATATAATTGCGAAAAAGATTCGAAAAAATTTGGCGGTTTATGAAAATATGTATAATTTTGCCGCCGTTTTTCAAATTTATGTGAATTAAGAGCGATGCTGCAACAAAGAATGAACGTATTCGTCAAGCCATGCGAACAAAGGGATGCTCGCATCAACTTTGTCGTGGCGAGAAAACGTGGAGCGAAGCTCAACATATCAACACTGTTACCACTCCAGGGCAAAGAATGCTTTGGAAGCTTCTGCTATGTTCATACGAACGACTCGATGAGTATTGCAGCACGTGACTGGTACACGAATACTTTCCAACGAACATCATCAGATAGAGATTCTGACTGGACGGCATAGATGCAGCCGACCATCAGAGTATAGAAGATAACGAGACCGTTGGAAAGAGCTTACCAAACTTTCCAACGGTTTTTCGTTATCTGTGTGTCCATTTCCCGTGGTACCCTCCCAAAGACTCACCGGGTCTTCGGTTCCCTCCCTTCTCCACGGCCTTAGCAGCTGGGCATACGCTAATCACAACAGTATTAACCGCGCAGCGATGCGCACAAAAGAAGAAAAAGAAAATGTTAGAATTCAAGAAGTACAGCTCTATTGAGAACTCCTTTAGCCGTGAGTTCATGGAGCACGTAGTGGCAGAGATGCCACAGGATTTGGAATATGTGGTGCAGGAGAAGGTACATGGTGCTAACACCAGCTTCCTTTGCGACGGTGAGACCGTGAGGTTCGCCAAGCGTACATCGATGCTGGAGGACGGAGAGCAGTTCTATGACTATCCTGAGTTGCTCGAAAGATACAGGGACAGAGTGCTGAAGCTATACGGTGGTATCAAGGCTAAGTTTCCTGAGGTAACTCATATCTCCGTGTTTGGCGAGATGTTCGGCGGTCTGTATCCTCATGATGGCGTTAAGGCAAGACAAAAAGTCGGCTTAATCCAAAGGGGTGTTTGTTATACTCCTGACCATGAATTTTATGGCTTCGACATCTACCTCTTTACTGAGGAGGGTGGAAGATTTCTCCCTGTTGATGAGGTCAACGAGATCTTTGAGACCTGTGGTTTCTTTTATGCCAAGACTCTCTTCAGAGGGACTCTGACCGAGTGCCTGAAGCAGCCCAACGCTTTCCAGAGCAAGATTGCCGAGTGGCTTGGCCTGCCTGCTATCGAGGATAACATCTGCGAAGGCATCGTCATCCGTCCTGTCACTCCGATGTATCTGAGGAACGGCTCTCGAGTGCTTATCAAGAGTAAGAACGAACGGTTCGCAGAGCGGAAAAGCGCAAAGCGCCGCACCAAGCTTTTTGTCGAGCCAGTACCTTACAGTAATGAATTGAAGGCTCTGATTGTAGAGGGCGAAACCTACGTCACCGAGAACCGTCTGGCAAACGTGGTGAGCCATATCGGTGAGGTGCACTTCCCCAAGGACTTCGGCAAGGTGATGGGGTTGTTCTCCAAGGATGTGCTTGAAGACTTCCTCAAGGAGCATGGCAACTTGTATACTGCACTTGAAAAGAGCGAGCAGAAGCTATTGAACAAGGAACTCAACAAATTCTGTACTGCCCTTGTGAAGCAGGTCTACATGAGTCAGGCCTATATCATAGAATAATGTAAACAACCAACTCTCCGCACTCCATCGTGGGTGTGGAGAGGTTAAAAGAAGAAAGAACTAGAAAGTAGGACAAACAAAAAAGGAATAACATTTATGGGAGTAGATATAAGTTTTCACATAGAGGTTCGTTACAGGGACAAATGGCGACCTCTTGTATGGCAAACTCCTATGGAGTTGAAGTCATTCGTCAATGAGAAAGACAAAGAAAAGGAATGGAATAGCAACAACTGCTGTTTCTGGTGTAGGTATTATCATTTTAGCGATTTTATAGAAGACCATGCGACGCGCGGATTACCTTCTGACGTTAGTCCTGAGATGAAAGTTTTGGAAAAGTATGAAATGGGGAATGGTTACTTTCTGTTGTCAGACCTCACGCATTTCTATGACACAGAAGAGAAGAAAATGCTCTCGCATATGCTTCAATCACGCGATTATCAAATGGTAAAGC
>Ga0310786_10007019_pt1 | contig 14807 bp, 14 predicted proteins | sample AusTroGonzalo_MG_FD_203881 | JGI IMG/M metagenome (GOLD analysis project Ga0310786, IMG submission 203881) | Bovine rumen microbial communities from tropical cattle in Woodstock, Queensland, Australia - Gonzalo_03 (v2) (version 2) | ecosystem: Host-associated > Mammals > Digestive system >... | reverse complement strand
CAAAGAAGTTGGGAAAGATTTGACGGAATTGTTTGGAAGGAGTAGGGAATCGTCGTAACTTTGCAATGTGATTCAGAAAGAATAGCGATTTAAGATTCATACATAAGTTTGTTAGTTTGATAATTTCATTTTTCATCTTGCTTTGGTTTTGGTTAATTGGTTATTGATTGCTTAGGGCTCGCAGGGATGCGGGTCCTAAGCATTTTCATCAACACCTAACATAGAACGCTGGGAATGCCCTGCCACAAAGGGTTTGAGGCATGTTAGGTGTTGCTGAAACACCTAACAAACACCTCATAAATACCTAACATACGACTGCCAATTCTAAAAATCGTTATCAATTTTGGCATATTTCTTTACACATGTGCTTGACACCATCATTAGACGTAACTCCTTAATATAAAGGAGGTTAGACCTTGATTTGTAAACAGGCATAGTTTACTGACCAAAATCGGCGAATTTGGTGACCAAATTCACTGAATTTACTGACCAAATTCGCCGATTTTGGTCAGTAGGGGATAAGGGTGGTAGAAATTACTTTACATGACCACGTCAGAAAGGGCATATTTACAGCCCAAAAATCCATGTCAGTTCCATGTCAGATAAATGTGAGATAGGTAGCTCTGTAACTATCTGATAATCAGCGCTCCATGTCAGGTATGTCAGTTATGTGAGATAATTTACATGTTTTCGTTGCTTTACGCCACAAGATCAGGCAAATAATCCATATTGCAACAGAGGTGGAACATCGTTCATAAGTCTTGGGATGCCGTTTTTTCGTTTTTTTATTTGTTCCATTCAAAATTAATGCGTATATTTGCACCGGATTCCTGTAAATCAATGATTATTATTGTTTTTGCAACTGATATGAATAAAAAGAACTTAGACATCGCATATTTCTTGTCCTTCTGTATTGAACAGTATAAGGAGGCTAAGCATCTGTCTGGTTCTGAAGCTGCAAAAATCTTTGATAAGTATGGTGTGTTGGAATATTTGGAGCAGCACTTTGAGCCTCTCCACTCCCAAAGTCGCCAGTGGATTCTTGAGGACATCGATGAGTTTATCGGTTTAAGGAAAGGAGAAGCAGCATGAAACTATATCATGGAAGTCTGGAGTCCGTCAGCAAGCCAGAAAGACGAGAGTCAAACCGTACGTTAGACTATGGTAAAGGATTTTATGCGACTACCTCTTATAAACAGGCAGAGGACTGGGTTTTGAGAAGAACTAAGGAGATGGACGTGATCCGTGGTTTCGTCAACGTATATGAGTTCGACGAGTCTGCTTTACAGAAAATGAAAAGCCTTATCTTTAACCAGCCCACTGAAGAATGGGTTGACTTTGTCCATCAGAACCGAACTGTTAAAGGGTTCCAGCATGATTATGATATTGTCTATGGTCCTGTTGCCAATGATAGGGTTTATGCTGCATTTGCCCTTTATGAAGGGGGTGTATTAGACAAGCAGGAGTTAATAAGAGAATTAAGAACTTATAAGTTGGTGGATCAGTATTTGTTCCACACATCTCCCGCACTGCAATATCTGTCTTTTATTGAAGCAAAGGAGGTGGTATTATGAATCTGGATGTAACGCAAAGCAATCTTTATCTTTTCCTTCCATCAAAGATCAGTTGGATGGCAGAAATGCTTTCGGAAGATAAAAATGTCAGCATTGTTGATGCTGTTAAAGAAATATACGCATCCGAAACTTACCATCACCTTGAAACTGAAGAAACAAAACTCTGGCATTTAGGACCAGTGGCACTTTATGAAGAGTTGAAGTAAAGATCAGATGAAGTGGTTTTAGAGTTGTATATAGTTTAAAGTTTATAGTTTATAGATGATTACTTCTATAGGCAGTATGAGTGGTTTGCCAGGTATTCAACTATAAACTATAAACTTTAAACTATAAACAAAAAATTCAATAGTTCTCGGCTTTAACTTGGAAGTAAGCCTGGGGATGGTTGCAGACGGGGCACTCCTCGGGAGCCTTCTTGCCTACGACGATATGTCCGCAGTTCGAGCACTGCCAGATCACGTCGTTGTCCTTCGAGAATACGCGTTCCTTATTAATATTGTCGAGCAACTTACGATAACGCTCCTCGTGCTCCTTCTCGATCTTAGCCACACCCTCGAACTTCTCGGCAATCTCGTCGAAGCCCTCCTCACGAGCCTCCTGAGCCATACGAGCATACATATCCGTCCACTCGAAGTTCTCACCATTGGCAGCTGCCTCCAGGTTCTCTGGAGTAGACTTGATGGCACCGCCCTCCAGAAGCTTGAACCACATCTTGGCGTGCTCTTTCTCGTTGTTTGCCGTCTCCTCAAAGATAGCGGCAATCTGTACATAACCGTCCTTCTTGGCCTTCGATGCCCAGTAGGTGTACTTGTTTCTGGCCTGCGACTCGCCAGCGAAGGCTTCCTGCAGGTTCTTCTCAGTCTTTGTCCCTTTTAATTCTTTCATTGTCGTAATTGTTTAGGTGAATAAATGGTATGTCTTATTTCCTTCCGAAGTCAGCAGGCACCTCGCCCCACTTCTGGGTTTCCCACTTGATGATGGGGTTACGGAAGTTATGGGTCTGAAGCCAGTATTCGGCACGGGCTATGATTTGGAAGAGGGGTTCCGTCTGGGGTGTGCGTTCGAGCTTGGTCTTACACTTACGTTTGGAAACCCAGAGGATGGCGTTATAGGAGTCTGAATAGATGGTCTTGTCGTGCAGGCCTTGGTTCCAGCAGAGGGCGAGGGCATGGACGATAGCGAGGAACTCTCCAATGTTGTTCGTGCCATGCACAGGACCATAGTGGAACACCTGATAACCAGTCTGCAGATCGATGGCCTGATATTCCATCGGCCCAGGATTGCCACTGCAGGCTGCATCCACCGCCCAAGCATCGGCCCTTACCTCCATCGGAAGAGGAAGCACGGTGTCGTTGCGGTAGTCAGGAGGATTTAAATTATCAATTTTCAATTTTCAATTATCAATTAAATCCTACATGCGCTCAGGGACTTCGATGCCGAGGAGGCCCATGCCGCTCTTGATGATCTTGGCGACGTTCTTAGCCAGCACGAGACGTACGGCCTTTTTCTGCTCATCGGGCTCGTTGAGGATGGAGTAGTCGTGATAGAACTGGTTGAACACCTTCGTCAGTTCGTAGCAGTAGTTGGCAATGCCTGAAGGAGAATAGTCCTTACCTGCCTGCTCGACAGCAGCACCGAACTCGTTCATCTTTTGAATCAGCTCAATCTCCTTCTCATTCAATTGAATATTGAAAATTGAAGATTGAACCTCATTTCCTGCCTTGCGGAGAATGGAGCGGATACGAGCATAGGTATACTGAATGAAGGGGCCAGTATTACCGTTGAAATCGATGCTTTCTTCTGGATTGAAGAGCATATTCTTACGGGCATCGACCTTCAGGATGAAGTACTTCAAGGCACCCATACCCACGATACGGGCAATCTCACGGCGCTCCTCTTCTGTCATATCATCGAATTTGCCCAGTTCCATCGAGGTTTTGTAGGCATCTTCCACCATCAGCGCCATCAAATCGTCGGCATCGACGACAGTTCCCTCACGCGACTTCATCTTACCATTGGGCAGTTCCACCATACCATAAGAGAAGTGCGTCAGTTCCTTACCCCACTTGAAACCTAAACGGTCGAGCAGGATGGAGAGCACCTGGAAGTGGTAGTTCTGCTCATTGCCCACCACATAGATCATTTTATCAATGGGGAAATCCTGGAAGCGCATCTCAGCCGTACCGATGTCCTGAGTCATATAAACGCTGGTTCCATCGCTACGGAGCAATAGTTTCTGGTCCAAACCCTCGTTGGTGAGGTCTGCCCAGACGGAGTTATCCTCATGGCGCTCGAAGAGACCCTTAGCGAGACCTTCCTCCACCTTGGCCTTACCCTTGAGGTAGGTCTGCGACTCGTAATAGATCTTATCGAACGAGACGCCCATCTTCTTATAGGTCTCGTCGAAGCCTGCATACACCCAGTTGTTCATCTTCTCCCACAAAGCACGGACTTCGGGGTCGTTCTGTTCCCATTTCACCAGCATCTCGTGGGCTTCCTTGATGAGGGGCGCCTCCTGCTTGGCCCTCTCCTCGTCCATACCCTGGGCTACTAATTCCTTGATTTCATCGCGATAATGCTTGTCGAAGGCCACGTAGTAGTCGCCAATGAGGTGGTCGCCTTTCTTACCAGAGCTTTCAGGTGTCTCGCCATTGCCGTATTTCAGCCAGGCGAGCATCGACTTGCAGATATGGATACCACGATCATTCACGATATTCGTCTTCACCACCTTGTTGCCGTTAGCCTCCATGATCTGGGCCAGCGACCAGCCTAAGAGGTTGTTACGCACATGGCCGAGGTGGAGGGGTTTGTTCGTATTGGGTGAGGAGTATTCGATCATCACGAGGGGTGAGTCATCTGTGGCTTTTTTCATGCCGAAATGGTCGTCGGCATCGATGGCTTTGAGCAGCTCCAGCCAGGCACCGTCGCCAATGCAGAGGTTCAGAAAGCCTTTCACCACATTAAACTTCTCAATGGCAGGACAATTCTGTACCAGATACTCGCCAATCTCCTCGGCCGTCTGCTCAGGCGACTTACGTGCAGCCTTTACAAATGGAAAAACTACCAACGTGAGGTTTCCCTCGAACTCACTTCTCGTCTTCTGCAACTGCAACATCTTCTCTGTGGCGTCCATGCCATAGAGCGCCTTCACGGCCTCGCCTGCAGCCTTACTGATCAATGCTTCTATATTCATATCTTTGAAATTTGGGTGCAAAGGTACAAATAAAAATGGATAATGGATAATGGATAATGGATAATTTTATGCAGCGGAAGCTTATTTTTCACTTTTCACTTCTTGTCATCCGAAGCCCAACGAATGTAAGCAAGCCATTGAGCATCAGCAGTTCATAGCCAAAGTGGTAGTGCCAGAGGTGCTGGGATGCGGTATCAAGGGCGTAGCATAATAAGGGCGAGGCGACGCAGATATAGGGAACAAGACGATCGTTGGGCTGGCGTCGTGTGAAGAGTCCGAAAACGAAAAGACCCAGCAATGGACCGTATGTATAACTGGCGAGGGTATATATAGCATCAATGAGTGAGGTGGAGTTGATCTGACGGAACAGCAAGATAAAGAACACGAAGAACAGGCACATGGCGATGTGGGTCTTCTTTCTGAGTGGTTCGTTGTCTGGCTGTCGACGAATGTCCACACAGAAACAAGTGGTCAGTGAGGTAAGTGCGGAATCTGCACTGGAGAACGATGCAGCCACAATGCCAATAATAAAGAGGTAAGAGGTGATGGAAAAGAGGTGAGAAGCGGTTGTGCCTTGGACGAATGTGGGAAGGAGCTCATCGCCCTTCAGTCCTGTACCAAGGACCATCGTCAGCAGGACACCAAGGGTAAGGAAGAGCAGATTGGCTGGTACGAAAGCAACACCATAGGTGCACATGTCTTTCTGAGCATCGCGTAACGTCTTGCAAGTCAGGTTCTTCTGCATCATGTCCTGATCCAGTCCCGTCATGACAATGGCGATGAAGGCTCCACTCAGGAACTGTTTCCAGAAATTGTGGGGCGACAACCAGTCGTCGAAGACAAAGACGCGACTCATCGGACTATTGGCAACAGCCGTTATGGCTTCGCCAACAGACAGTTGCAACTGACTGATCACGGAGAAGATAATCATGATAAGAGCCGTGAAGAGACAGAGGGTCTGGAAGGAGTCTGTAAATACCAATGTGCCAATGCCGCCACGACGGGTGTAAAGCCAGATGAGCAGTACCATGATGATGACGGTGACAGTGAATGGGATGCCGGCTTTGGCAAACACGAACTGCTGCAGGATGATACAGACCACATAGAACCTTACAGCTGCCCCTGTCATTTTCGACAATAGGAAGAAACTGGCACCCGTCAAATAAGAACGTTCGCCAAGCCGTTGCCCCAAGTAGGTGTAGATGCTGGTGAGGTTCAACTTATAATAAAGAGGTAATAGCACAAAAGCAATAACCAGATAGCCCACGATGAAACCGAGACACATCTGCAGATAGGTCATCTGTGACGTGAGCACCATGCCTGGCACAGAGATGAACGTCACGCCAGAGATCGAAGCACCAATCATGCCAAAGGCCACCATATACCAAGGGGCACGGCGGTTGGCACGGTAGAAGGTCTGGTTGTCAGCCTGTCTGCTTGTGAGGCGGCTGATGCCGAAGAGTATGGCGAAATACACCAAGACAATTAGAACTATCATCATAACAGGGTGCAAAGTTACTCATTTTTTTGGCGTGTGCCAAAAAAATGAGTAACTTTGCACTCGATATGAACATCCGAGACCGTCAGATATTGCAAATAGCCCTGCCTTCTATCGTTTCGAACATCACCGTGCCGTTGTTGGGGATGATCGATGTGGCCATCGTGGGTCACATGGGCAGTCCCGTCTATATCGGTGCTGTGGCTGTCGGCTCGATGATCTTCAACCTCGTCTATTGGCTGTTCGGATTTCTCCGTATGGGCACCAGCGGACTTACGTCTCAGGCCTTAGGGCGTAGGGACTTCCCTGAAATCACGAGATTATTGGTACGATCAGTGACGATTGGCTTGGGCATCGCCCTGCTGTTCATCGTGTTCCAAATCCCGATGAAATGGCTGATGTTTTGGCTGATAGGGCCTACAACCGATGTGGCTCCCTTTGCCTCCACCTATTTTAATATCGTCATATGGGGCGCTCCTGCCTCTTTGGCGCTGTTCAGTCTCTCGGGTTGGTATATCGGTATGCAGAACACTCGTTTTCCAATGGTTATCTCCATCGGACAGAACATCGTAAACATCCTCGCCAGCCTGACGCTCGTCTATGGTTTCGGCATGAAGATCGAGGGTGTGGCTTGGGGTACAGTCATCGCACAATATGCCGGTTTCATCGTGGCTTTGGGGCTGCTCGTGAGGTATTACGGAAAAATATTTCATGGAGGGAGGAGTGTGGAGGGAGGAGTGAGAAATGTCTGCCGCAGAGTATTCTCCCTCCACACTCATCACTCCTCCCTCCTCGAATTCTTCCAGATCAACCGCGACATCTTCCTACGGACGCTCTGTCTGGTGGCAGTGAATCTCTATTTCACCTCAGCAGGAGCCCGCCAAGGAGCTATCATTCTTTCCGTCAATACCGTCCTCATGCAACTCTACCTCTTCTTCTCCTATTTTATGGATGGTTTTGCATACGCTGGCGAGGCATTGGGCGGTAAGGCATACGGAGCCAAGAACACTACCGCCTTTCATGAGACGCTGCAGCGACTATGGATGTGGATGCTTATAGTGACCATTGGCTACACCTTATTATATATTAGGGGAGGTCGTTGGATTGTCAGTCTGCTGACGGATGAACCTCAGGTAATAGAAGCCTCTCACGAATACCTCTGGTGGGCGTGGATGATACCAGCCGCAGGTTGTGTCGCCTTCATTTGGGACGGAGTGTTTATTGGTATCACCGCCACACGAGGAATGCTTGTCTCTTCGTTCCTGTCCGCCCTCGCTTTCTTCGTTGTCTATCTCCTGACAAAGGTTCCTTTAGGCAATCATGGCTTGTGGCTCGCGATGGTCATTTACCTTGCCATGAGGGGCGTCTTGCAAACAATTTGGTACCGATTAAGAATCTTTAACGGAATTTGATGCAAGTTTTTGGGGGTTTCATAGTTATATAAGAAAGAACCAATCAAAATGAAGAAAAGATGAAAGTTAGATTTACCCGTTGGTACAATGCCGTATTGACCACCCTGTTGTCAATGTTAGGATATGGATGCTCTTTGGACGAACCTGAGATGTATGGTACGCCACTCGAATATGGCGTGCCTCATATTAACTACATCCTTAGAGGAGTGGTGACAGACGGGGCAGGAAATCCTATTCAGGGTATCGAGACCAAATTTTATGGCGATTTGAATGGTGGAGACCCCACCAAGACAGACGCTAACGGAAACTATCAGATACAGGCGATGACATATCCAGGTCTGAAAGGATGTAAACTGATCGTAAATGATATTGACGGCGAGGCAAACGGTGGGGAGTTCCTAAGTGATACCATTGACGTTGAAACGTTGCCAAAGGACTGGGTGGAAAAAGGCAACGGATGGTATCAGGGGATGTATGAATCGACAGCCAATATTCAAATGAAGAAGAAATGAAAGCAACGCCCCTGACCCTCAAGAAGAAACTCGCCCTGGAACTATGGCGTGAGCAGAATAAGTTAGCAGCCAAGGAGCATCCCCTGCGACAGCTGTTCTGGGAGTGTACATTGCGCTGTGACCTCAAGTGTCGCCATTGCGGTAGTGACTGTAAGATGGCCGACGCCTCAAAAGATATGCCCAAGGAGGATTTCCTCCGAGTGCTCGATGGAATCGCAAAAAAGACTGATCCCCATAAGGTGTTTGTGATTATCTCGGGCGGTGAGCCGCTGATGCGACAGGATATCGAACAGTGTGGAGCAGCCATCTATCAGAAGGGTTTCCCCTGGGGTATGGTCACCAACGCCCTCCACTTAACACCCCAGCGCTTTCAAGGACTCCTGAAGGCTGGTATGCACTCGATGACCATCAGTCTCGACGGACTGGAGGAGGACCATAACTGGATGCGAGGCAACGACAAGAATTTCCAGATGGTGAGTCAGGGCATCGACATGCTCGTCGCAACAGAAGGATTCGTCTTCGACATCGTTACCTGTGTCACTCGTCGCAACTATGAAAAGCTCGATGAAATCAAGGAATTTTTGATTGGCAAGGGTGTAAAACGCTGGCGACTCTTTACCGTCTTTCCTGTGGGTCGTGCTGCACTCGATCCGATGATGAGGTTGACGAATGAGGAGTTTCGTGGGGTATTCGAGTATATTAAGAAGGTACGCGAAGAGGGTCGTATCAGGGCTGACTATGGCTGTGAGGGTTTCCTCGGCAACTACGAGGGTGAGGTGCGTAACCGTCTCTTCTCCTGTCAAGCAGGTATCAGCGTAGGCTCCGTGATGGCCGACGGTTCCATCGCTGCCTGTGCCAGCATCCGTGCTGACTACAACCAGGGGAATATCTACGAGGACGACTTCATGGATGTCTGGGAGAACCGTTATTTGCTGTATCGTGACCGCAGTTGGATGAAGCGCGACGAATGTGCCGATTGCAAGTATTTCCGTTATTGTCAGGGCAACGGCATGCATCTCCGCGATGGCAACGGCAAACTGCTGTTCTGCCACTTGAAGCGGTTGGGATAATCTATTTTGAGGGATTTAGAACTCGCCAAAGTCGAGGCTGATTTCCTCTGTACCAAGGAGATTGTAACTCTTACGATGGTAGGGTGTGATACCATATTGGCGGATGGCGTCACGATGTTTCTTTGTGGGGTAGCCCTTGTTCGAAAGCCAGTCGTATTGGGGATATTCTTTCGCCAGCTCATTCATGTAGTCATCACGGTAGGTCTTGGCGAGGATGCTCGCAGCAGCAATAGCGAGGTATTTCCCATCACCCTTCACAATCGTGGTGTAGGGGATGGTTATTGGTTCACGGTTATTGGTTATTGGTTCCCGATAGGGCTTAAACCGATTGCCGTCTACAATGATCGCCTCTGGTCGAACCTTCAACTGATCCAAGGCACGATGCATGGCGAGAATCGAGGCATTAAGGATATTGATTTTGTCGATTTCATCGGGAGAAACGACACCTACAGCCCAGGCAACGGCATCACGCTCGATAATCTCTCGCAACTGGTAGCGGCGCTTCTCTGTCAACTGCTTCGAGTCGTTCAGCAGGTCGTTCTGATAGTCAGGAGGCAGTATCACGGCAGCGGCATAGACACTACCAGCCAGACAGCCTCGTCCAGCCTCGTCGCAGCCAGCCTCAACCTTCCCTTCGTAATAATGACTCGCCAGCATCGTTCAAAACATCTGAGCAACTCGACGGACGCCTGCCACGAGGACATCTATCTCCTCCTTGGTATTATAAAGAGCAAACGAGGCACGGACGGTACCAGAGATGCCCAAGCGATCCATCAGGGGTTGAGCGCAGTGATGACCTGTACGAACAGCAATGCCCAGACGATCGAGCAACGTACCCATATCGAGATGATGGATATTGCCCACATTGAAGGAAACAACGGCGTCTCTAAGGGTGACCTCCCCTATCCCCTCCTGTAGGAGGGGGAGAAAGGGACCGTAGATGTGCATATCAGGAATGGTCATCAGTTGTTCCATGCAGTAGCGGGTCAGTTCCTGCTCATGTGCTTGGATGGCATCGAAGCCGATGGAATCGATATATTCGATGGCTTTGGCCAGTCCATGGGTAGCCACATAATCGGGTGTGCCAGCCTCGAACTTAAATGGCAGACGTTCGAAAGTGGTCTTCTCCCACGTCACTTTGTCGATCATCTCACCTCCACCCTGATATGGTGGCAGTTTCTCCAACCACTCCTCCTTACCATAGAGCACACCGATACCTGTAGGTCCGTACATCTTATGACCGCTAAAAGCAAAGAAATCGCAGTCCATTGCCTGCACGTCCACCTTGAAATGAGGGGCACTCTGGGCACCATCTACCAAAACGGGAATGCCATGCTCATGGGCTATCTTGATAATGTCCTCCACAGGATTGATCGTTCCCAGCACATTGCTCACATGGGCCACGCTGATGAGTTTTGTTTTACTTGAGAGTAGAGAACTGAGAGCGGAAAGTTGGAGTTGACCATCGTCCGTAATAGGCAGGTGTTTCACAATAATCCCCGATTTCATCGCCTGAAGTTGCCAACTGACGATGTTCGAGTGGTGTTCCATCTCCGTGACAATTACCTCATCGCCAGGCTGCATCTGACTCTCACAGAACGTTGACGCCACGAGGTTGATAGCCTCCGTCGTACCTCTTGTAAAGACAATCTCCTCTGTCTTTTTTGCATTGATGAACGCCCGCACCTTCTCACGAGCTGCCTCATGCAAGTCTGTAGCCTGCTGACTGAGATAGTGTACGCCACGATGCACGTTGGCATTCACATTCAGATACTCGTCGCGCATCGCATCAAGCACACACAACGGCTTCTGCGTCGTCGCCGCATTGTCGAGATACACCAACGGCTTACCGTATACCTCCCTCGCCAATATCGGGAAGTCAGCACGAACCTTGTTTATATTATACTTCTCCATTTGCAATTTCTCTTAATGTATAATAGCCGTCCAACCTCCTCCACTGCTGAGGTAGACGGAAAGGCGATCATCTGGACTTACCGTTTTACGGATGTGCTGATAGTCTGTAGCATCTTTGGCAGCATTGACACCATCGGCAAAGATGTCGGCCTGATGCTGTCCTGGACTGAGGAAAGAGAGATCGACGGTCAGGTTGCGTATAGTCCAATCTGTCATAGCCGCCAGATACCAGGTGGTTCCTTTCCTACGGACAATAAGTGTGTATTTACCCAGTTGTCCGTCGAGGGCAATGGTCTCATCAAACGTCGTGGGGATTTGTGCGATGAAATCAGTACACTCCTGATTCTGCATATACTTGGTTGGACTGTCGGCAAGCATCTGCAGAGGAGCTTCGAAGGTGGTGTACATCGCCATCTGGTGAACACGGGTTCCCTGGCTCATCGGATGACCGTTGTTGCCAAAGAAGTTTTCCTTCGTGGCGTTCATCATGGCACCTGGCGTATAGTCCATGCAACCCGCCAGCATCCTGAGATAGGGTATCGTCACATCGTAGTGTGGCTGATCGTGCTGTGGTCCTTTACCCACACGGGGTTCCCACTTAGAGTTCTCCAAGCCTTTTACACCCTCAAAGTTGAGGACGTTGGGATAGGCTCTCTGGATGCCAAAGGGCTTCAGACCGTGAAAGTCGAGCACCAGATGATGACGAGCTGCACACTCGGCTATTTGATAGGCTGAGGCTATCACCTGTTGGTCGTCACGATCGAAGAAATCCACCTTGAACCCCTTGATGCCCATGTCGGCATAATGCTTCATGACCTCCTGGCAGACAGTATTGTCTCCAAGGGGATCGTGACCTATCATATTGCGCCAACTTGACCATAGGATGATACCCACACCCTTCTCTCGTCCATGTGCTACCAAACGTTTCAGGTCTAACTTTGGATTCAGGTCGAATATCAATGATTCCGTCCCACTCCATCCTTCGTCGATGATGATGTATTCAAGATGGTTCTTGGCAGCAAAGTCTATATAATAAAAATAGGTATTGTTATTCATGCCTGCCGGGAAGTCAACACCCGTGATGTTAAGGTTGTTCCACCAGTCCCATGCCACCTTACCAGGATGAATCCACGATGTATCGTCAATACGACAGGCAGGTGCCAGACGCTGGGCCATGTCGCAGTTCAAGATGTCTGTATCTTTTTCCGTGATAACCACAGCCCTCCAGGGAAGCGACTGGCGCCCGTTTAGTTTTGCGATATAGTCGGCTCTTTTCGTGGGAACGAGGTTATAATGTGAGACACCCCAAACCACCTGTTCCAGAGGATAGGGTGCAAACTCGGCGACCAAGGCATTCCTCTTGCCTTTATCATTAGAACCTTTTAAAAACATTCCTGGGTAATTCTCCACACCAGCATCCATCACGATAGCCTTCATACCCTCAGGCAGACAAACAGCCAATGGAGTGATGGCCAACGAGTCGCGAAACATCTTCGATAGGCGCTGTTCGTCGTAGTACGACTCGAAAGAGTAACAGTACCGCTCATCATTGCGATTATCGTTGACATACGGCACATACGCCTGATAGTCATCTTCAAAACAGTATTCCACCACCTCGTCCTTCACCACCGTCGGTTTGGTGTGGCCACTTATCAGACGATAAGCCGCCCCGTCGTCATAAGCTCTTACCTCGATGGTCATTTTCTGGTTGGTGTACATCAACAGCTGACCATAATCGTCCCTGATGGTTGACTTCTTATAGAAAGGATTCTCGAAACTGTCTTGTATCTGTTTCTTGGCCACCTTGCCAATCTTTCCTAAGCCAAGGGTCTTGTCTCCCTGCTGCAACTGGATATTGATCTCTGAAGGCAGGAGTATGGTCTTTCCATCATAGGTTACTGACCATGTGACTGTTTCTTCTGCAGTCACCATCACCTTCACCTTCCCGTTAGGCGAACTCACTTCATAACGTGCTGCAGATACACTCATGGTCATCAGACAACACAAAATCAATATCTTCTTCATCCTAATCACTATTTGCAGAGTTTGCAGCCTTCGCATTTGTTGAGTTCCCCACGGAAACGTTTCTCCACGAGGTGGTGAAGACGATCACGGAGGGGCGTGAGTTGCATGTGGTCGATGACCTCGTTGATAAAAGCATTCTGCAGAAGCAGTTTGGCTTCATCGAGGGAGATGCCCCGCTGACGCATGTAGAAGAGAGCGGCATCGTTGAGCTGGCCTACGGTGGAGCCATGGGCACACTTCACATCGTCGGCATAGATCTCCAGCATAGGCTGGGTGTACATACGGGCCTCCTTCGTCGCCGTCAGGTTCTGGTTGGTCATCTGCGAAGAGGTTTTCTGGGCACCATGCTCTACCAGTACACGTCCTGCAAAGGCACCAACGGCCTTATCGTCGAGCACATACTTATAGAGCTCGTTTGAGGTGCAGTGAGGCACTTTATGGGTGATGAGCGTGTTATTATCGACATGCTGTTGTTTATCGGCTATCACACAACCATAGCATCCACACTCAGCTCCCTCGCCAGAGAAGGTGAGGTCGAGTTTGTTGCGGGTGATGCCATTGTGGAGAGTGATGACATTATGGTTCACACGACTATTGGCCTGTTGGTCGATATAGACGTTGCTCACACGTACATTCTTATAATGGGTCTCCTCGAGACAATAGAGGTCGAGCGAGGCATTCTCTCCCACATAGGCCTCGATAACCTGTGTAGCGAGGAAGTTCTTATCGTCTGCTGCATGGTCGCAGAAGAGCATTTTCAGTTCTGCACCCTCCTCAAGGATGATAAGCACACGACGGTTTACCATCAGATCAGGAACCTGACGCTGGGCATTCTGAGGTGTGGCCTTCAAGATATTGATGACCTGAATGGCACGATCGACCTTCACGTTCTTGGGCACATAAACCAGCATACCATCCTGAGCCAGCATGGTGTTAAGGGCCGTCACAGCATCCTCATTAGTCTTGGCTAATTTAGCGTAGTATTTCTCGATGAAATGGGGATTATCTCGCAAGGAGCCCACGATGACACCCTCGGGCAAATACCCTTGTCCGTGCAAGATACCTGTGTCATTTCTCCTGACTCCCGACTCCTGACTCCTGACTCCTTTATAAAACGCATCATTCACCACGAAATAGAGGCTCGTACTCAGATTGGGCACATCGCAACGAAAAGCCTGATAGGGGTCTACGGGTATTTCGAGACGATTGAGGTTTACACCATAGTCAGGGGCGAAGAGCTTCTGCATATCGGTGTACTTATACCTTTCCATCTTTTTTGATGGAAAGCCCTGAGCTTTGAAAGCCTCAAACGCCTCATCCCTCACAGCATTCATCGCCTCTGGGGCATGATCAAAGATGACCTGCCTCGCCTGCTCATAGAGATCTATGTATTGCTGCTCGCTACCCATTACTCCTCCCCTATCTCTTCCTTAATCCAGTCGTAGCCATGCTCCTGAATCTCCTTGGCGAGTTCAGGACCACCCGTCTTCACAATCCGACCTTTATAGAGCACATGCACAAACTGAGGACGAATCATCTCCAACAGGCGATCATAGTGAGTGATGACGATACAGGAGGTCTCTGGTGTCTGAAGTTTATTCACACCCTC
>Ga0310786_10007017_pt1 | contig 14810 bp, 5 predicted proteins | sample AusTroGonzalo_MG_FD_203881 | JGI IMG/M metagenome (GOLD analysis project Ga0310786, IMG submission 203881) | Bovine rumen microbial communities from tropical cattle in Woodstock, Queensland, Australia - Gonzalo_03 (v2) (version 2) | ecosystem: Host-associated > Mammals > Digestive system >... | reverse complement strand
AATTTCACCTACGGGCGGCATTGCCGTGTTGAAAGGGAACCTTGCGCCGGGCGGCGCGGTGATCAAGCGTTCTGCGGCGTCGCCGAATCTCCTGAAGCATACGGGGGAGGCGCGCGTGTTCGACGATCTCGCCGCGGCGGAGAAGTATCTCCTGGACGACAATTCCGACATGGACGAGAACAAGGTGATCGTCCTTCGCGGGTACGGTCCGAAGGGCGCGCCCGGAATGCCGGAGTTCGGCAACTACATGCCGATACCGCCGAAGCTCTCGCGGCGCGGCATCCATGATTTCGTGCGCATAACGGATTCCCGGATGTCCGGTGGCGCGTTCGGAACGGTCGTTCTCCATGTCGCGCCGGAAAGCGCGGCGGGCGGTCCGCTCGCCGCCGTGCGCAACGGCGACACGATCACGCTTGACGTGGAGAAGAATCTCATCCAGCTCAACGTGCCGGACGAGGAGATCGCCGCGCGGCTGAAGGACGTGAAGCTCAAGGAGCATCCTGACATTACGCGCGGGTTCGTGCGGAATTTCATCGACAACGTCCTGCAGGCCAACGAAGGCTGTGACTTGAAATATTTGTAAGGGGAAACTATGGATCTCGATCTCATAAAGGGAATCTGCCCGATTGTGGCGGCACCGTTCGCAAAGGACGAGTCGGTCGATTACGACTCGCTGCGCAACCTTGTCGCGACGCTCGCCAAGGGCGGCTGCCACGCGCTCACGCTCTTCGGCATCGCGGGCGAATACTACAAGCTCGACGACGCGGAGCAGCGCGAAATGATGCGCGTCACGATCGACGAGGCGCACCGGCACAACGTGCCGGTCATCGTCTCCAACACGCGCCATTCCACGTATTGCGCTGTCGCGTTCGCGAAGGAGATTGAGAAGGCGGGCGCGGACTGCATGATGTTCCTGCCACCGTTCTTCCTGAAGCCCGGTGCGGACCTCATCTATCAGCATGCGCTCGCTGTCGCCAAGGCCGTCCCGAACATGCCGGTCATGATGCAGTACGCCCCAGAGCAGACAGGCGTCGCCATTTCGCCGGACGTCTTCGCGAAGCTTACGGCTGAGGCGCCCAATGTCATTTATTACAAGATAGAATGCAAGCCGGCGGGCAAGTACATCTCGAATCTCGTCGGCAAGCTCGGCGACAGGATTCGCGTCTTCGCCGGGAACGCCGGCTACCAGATGCTCGAGACCTTCGACCGTGGGGCGGTGGGTGCGATGCCGGGATGCTCAATGTACGACCTTTATCTCGACATCTACGACAAGTATTTTGCGGGCGACCGTGCGGGCGCGATCGAGGCGCACAACTTCATTCTGCCGATCCTCAACCACATCCGCCAGAACGTCGAGGAGATCATCTACTTCGAGAAGAAGATCCTGAAGAAGCGCGGCATCATCGCGACAGATGTCTGCCGCCGCCCGACATTCTCCGTGGATGAAGAGTTCGAGAAGCTGTTCGAGGAGTACTACGCACAAACGGCGAGGAGGTTCAGGGCATGACAAAAACCGCACTTGTCACGGGTGCCGGAACGGGCATCGGGCGCGCCATCTCGCTTGAGCTGGCAAAGGCCGGCTACGATGTCGGCCTGCACTGCAACAGTTCGACCGCCGGTGCCGAAAGCGCCGCGGCCGAGATTGTCGCAAGGGGGCGCAAGGCGGGCGTCTATGCGGGCGATCTCTCGAAAGTCTCCGAGATTCGCCGTGTTTTCGCGGATTTCCGCCGGGACTTCGGAAGTCTCGACCTCTTCGTCAACAACGCCGGGATCACGCTTCTTGCGCCGTTCCTCGAAATGACCGAGGCGGATTTCGACCGGAACTGCGCCGTCGATTTCAAGGCGCCGTACTTCTGTATGCAGGAGGCGGCCAAGATCATGGTCGAGCAGGGGAAGGGCAATATTGTCGCCATCGCCTCGAACAACGCCTTCTGCCAGTTCGCCCGTGCCTCGGCCTACGCGGCGATGAAGGCGGGCCTCGTGAAGATGGTGCGCAGCATCGGCCTTGAAATGGCGAAGTATGGCATCCGCGTGAATGCGATTGCGCCCGGCTGGACGGATACGGGCGCGGCGCGGTTGGATGCGAAGGAATCCACCTACTACAAGATCCCGCTCCGCCGCTGGGTCCTTCCCGAAGAGGTTGGTCAGACCGTCCTCTTCTTCGATTCGCCCGCCGCCCAGTCGATAACGGGCGTGACGCTCGTCATGGACGGCGGCGCACAGCTTCTCTCCGACAAGGGGGAGAAATACGGTTTTACAGCCTGATCATCAGAAAAGAAAGGAACTGAACATGACAGCATGGAAAAAACTCCGCATGACCGGAACTGCGCGAAGGAGCGTACTGTTCGCCGTCGCCGTTGTCTCTGTCGTCTCGACGTTCGCGACGGTTGTCATTCCAAAGGGCGAGGTGCTTCCGAACAACTCGACCATCAATGAAGATACGGTCGTGGAAGAACTCAACCTTGCCTCGAACATGGCTTATACCGTGTTTTCGACGGCGACGCTCACGATCAAGAATGTGACCGGCGGCGCCTTCCGGTTCACGGCCCAGGGCTACGGCACCGTCGTGTTCGAGAAAATCGAAAACACCGCGATGTCGCTCTACGTCACTCCCGCGACGCATGTCAGGTTCCGCGCGGTGAACCGGCCTGCGGTCTGCGACCGCGCCTTCTTCCACGTCGATGCGAGCGACGAGGCGACGATGGACATCTCGTCCTTCAACGGCACTAACTTCGTGAAGCGGTGGAACGACGTGCGTGGCGATGGCCATCCTTACGCAACGAAAAACTCAAATTCCAACTGCAAGGGCTATCCGTTCGCCGTAAACGGATACCTGAACGGGCGTCCGGTTGTTGATTTCGGCACGCTCTATCAGAACAATGGGCTGCGGGGCGTGGGCGCTTCGCTGGTCTGGTCGGAAGCGTGCGCCCGGCCGGTCGAGGTGTTCGCAGTCATCGGGGACACGGAGGATTCGTCCGCGAACGTCTCCGGCTCCGGCGGCCAGCAATACCGCAACAACTCCTGGTTCGGACATACGAGCAGCACGACCGGCTATCGCGGGAATGGCGCAGTCGGCACCACCTGCGAGATATTGAACAGCGGCGCCCTGATCAACACGAAGGCCATCCCCGCATTCACTGTAGATGGCGACTCTGTCAACGCCACCGAGTTCCGTCCATCCGACGATTCGATGCATATCGTCAGCTGGTACGCGACCAACGCCGCATACATCAATGGCACCGGTTCCGCCGATGCGCCGATGAATGCGTTCGCATCTGAGCGCAACGGCGAACTTGGCGGCATTCGGATTGCGGAGTACATCGTGTTCACGAACGAGGTGCTGTCTGCATCCGACAGGGCCGATGTCCTCGCCTATCTGACCGGCAAATGGCAGACGGCGTCCGCCAACGACTTCTCGCTTAACCTGATCAAACTCAACTGTGACGGATCGTCTTCGTCCGAACTGAACCTTTCTGGCGGGGCAAGGGTCTCGGTAGGCACGTTCCTGAACGAAGGCAACGTCACCGGAAACGGCCAGATCGTCGCGGGGCGCGAAGAGCATTCGCGGTTGAGGCTTTCCGAAAACAGGACAATCGACGTTCCCGCCGGTTCGACAAACGTCGTGAAACAGCTTGACGACACGGGCTACATGCTTGTCAAGAAGGGCGGCGGCACGCTGGTCGTCAACGCGGTAGATGCCGCCAAGGCCAGGATAAGGGTCGAAGAGGGCGTGCTGGAATTCAAGGCCATTCCCGACGAAGCTCCCACGGCGCTCTCAAAGGCATGGTTCCACGTCGATGCAAGCGTCGCGGCGTCGCTGACCGTAAGCGCGGGCGACGGTGGCACCAACTACGTCACCAAGTGGGCTGATGTGCGCGGCGCGGGCTATCCATACGCCGAGCGGACGATCGGCAAGCACGATCCGTTTATTTCCGAGACGACGTTGAATGGGCTTCCCGTAGTTGACTTCGGCACGACATGGAATCGCGGCAAGACCGACGGCTACGGCGCGGCGCTGCAATGGTCGGAGGCTCTGGATCGTCCCATGGAGATTTTCATCGTCGAGCAGCATAACAGCGACATGGAATCCATCATCATCAATGCAACCGGCGAAGAAACCGACAAGACAAGTGTTCGCAACCAGGCGCTTCTCGGAACGACGGGGTCGAACTACCCGCTGCTGCCCGGCAACCCCGACGGAAACACTTCCGTCAGCGTGATCGGTACGAGCGCGACGCTTGCCGGCAACAGCTACGCCGCACAGCTCACGGTCGATCTCGAAAGCAAGGGCACCGCCAGGACCGCAGACTACCATCCGGGTTATGACTTCCACGTCTATGGAATCTACATGTCCGGCGCCACGTATCTTTCGGACACGTCGCTCAAGGCGCCGATCAACGCCTTCGCCTGCGAGCGCACATACGTCTATGGCGGACAGCGAATCGCCGAGTGCGTCGTGTACTCCAATCTCCTCACTACCGCCGAGCGCGAAGCGGTGAACACGTATCTCTGCAACAAGTGGAAGAACGAGATCGCCGTCGGAGAGCTTGAAGTCAAGGCCGGGGCTTCGGTCTCCGTCCCCGACGGCTCCACCGTCCGCGTCCGCATCTTGCACGGCGATACGCCTGCTGTCTCGGGCGGCCGGCTTGAGGCGGATCTCCAGATCGGCGGATCGCTTGTCGCGTCGTCGTCCGTCACGTACGATCCGCTCGCTTCTGCGGACGCCTGGTTCCACGTCGATGCAAGCGCGGCCGACTCGCTTGTTTCAGAGGTGCGCGGCGGCACCAACTTCGTCACGAGATGGAACGACGTGCGTGGCGATGGCATCTACGCGGAGCAGACGCTCAGCAAGAAAGGCGCCGGCTACGATCCGTACGTGAAGGAATCGGCGTTGAACGGTCTGCCTGTCATGGACTTCGGCACGACCTGGAACACGGCAAAGACAGACGGCTACGGCGCGGCGCTGAACTGGTCCAAGATGCTGAAGCGCACGATGGAGGTATTCGTGGTGGAGCAGCACAACGAAGACATGCGCTCCACAATTTCAGGTTCGACCGCAACCGGCCCGACCGTCCGCAACCAGTCCATTATCGGCGTGTACGGCACCGGCTACACCAGCAACGCTCCGTTCCTGCCCGGCAACCCCGACGGCGAGAACGATTCGGTAAGCGTAATCAGCAGCACGGCGATGATGTCATCGGACTATTACGTCGGGCAGCTGTCCGTCGATCTCGACGACAAGGGATCCGCCAAGACGTCGAACTACCATCCTGGCTACGACTTCCATCTCTACAACGTCTATGCGACCGGAAGCAAGTACCTTTCCGATGTCGATGCCGCGCTTGAATTGCCGCTTAGCAACTTCGCGTGCGAGCGCGGCAACATCTATGGCGGCCAGCGAATCGCGGAATGCCTCGTCATGGACCGGCTGCTTTCGCCTGACGAACGCGCGTTCTACGGAAATCTTCTCTACGCCAAGTGGTTCAACGGAGCCGGCGGCGCGGTTGGCTACGTGAATGCGACGGTTCCGGTGGGCGTTACGCTGGCAATGCCGTATCAGGCGTTGACGTTCAGCGGTAACCTTGAGATCGGCGGGTGTCTGAAGGCCGTGTCCGTTGCGCCTGCCGCCATCACGGTCACGGGACTGGACGCCGCGGTTGACGGCACGCTCGATCTCGGTTCTTCCGGTGGCGTCATTACGCTGCCGGGCGGCGAGTGGGATTCGGCCGCCGCCGGCGAGTACCGGCTGATTGCCGCCACAGCGATTTCCGGTTCGATAACGGGCTGGACGGTTGAGCTTCCCGACAGCCGGAAAAAGGTGGCCGGATCGCCTGTGGTGCGGAGCGATGGAATCTACGTCTCCATTTCCCGCAAGATTGTCGGCGTCCGCGTGCTGATAAGGTAGGGACGAGAGATGTCTTTGCTGCTGAATTTTCTGGTGGTCGCCGCCACCATGCCGGTCGCAGCCGGCGAGCTTCCGTACATCTACGGCGCACAGTACTACCGCGCGCCGACGCCGGCCCGCGAAAACTGGGACGGCGATCTGGCCAACATCAGGCAGAAAGGCTTCAACACCGTCAAGTTCTGGGTCCAGTGGCGCTGGAGCGAGCGGCGCGAAGGCGAATACCACTGGGACGACCTCGACGAGCTGATGCGGCTGGCGGAGAAGCACGGGCTCAAGGTTGTCCTGAACCTGATACTTGACGTAATGCCGGAATGGGTGGAGCGAGACTATCCCGATTCGCTTATGGTGGATATCGACGGCAAGCCGGTTCGCGCGACCGCCCCCAGTTGGCGGCAGCTTGGCGGATATCCGGGGCCGTGCTACTCCCATCGCGAGCTGACGAAGAAGCGGCAGCGTTTCACCCGCGCCGCCTACAGCCATTTCAAGGACGCCCCTGCGCTTTTCGCATGGGACGTCTGGAACGAGCCTGAGCGAATCGCGGCGCACAGAACGAACGACCTCGTGCCCGCGCTCTGCTTCTGCGACAGCTGCAGGCGCGACTTCCGCCTGTGGCTCGCCCGCCGGTACGGCACGATAGAGCGGCTGAACGATGTGTGGGGACGGTGCTACACCTCGTTCGACGCGGTGGAGGCGCCGGTTGACGTGCGCTGCATTTCGGACTTCATCGACTGGCGCGCGTTCCAGCGTGACGTGCTGCACCGTGATGCGGCCTGGCGGCTCGACATGCTGCGCGAGATCGATCCAGCGAGGCATCCGCACCTGCATGTGGTGACGGCCATCAACGGCTTCTCTCCTGCAGTCGCGGTGGACGATTTCACGATCGCAAGGTCGTGCGAGATATTCGGATCCACGATGGTCAACAGTCCGTATGCCTGCGTCGCCGGGCTTTCTGCCGCGCAGGGCCGTTACTATTACAACGCGGAATGGCACCTGAACTTCGGCTCCATAGGAAGTTTCCAGCGCGTGATCGGGCGCGACCTTTTCATGTATGACCAGCTTTCGCAGATTGGCTGGGGCATCAAGGGATGCCTGTTCTGGCAATTCCGCTCCGAAGTCCTGGGAACCGAGGCGCCGGCCTGGGGGCTTGTGCGCCCGGACGGCTCCGACCGCCCGGTCGTACGCCACGCGGAGGAATTCATCAAGGCGTTCCAGCCGTACGCCGCCGACTATCTGCGCTGCCGCCGGCCGGCCGCGCGCGTGCTTGTATGGCGAAGCGCGGACAACGAGACGTTCCACTACTGCCGGTACAATGGCGTGAAGCGCTACCACGATGGCATCGGCGCGTGGTGCGATGCGCTGTACGCGCTGAACGTGCCGTTCGCCCTCTGCGACACCGAAATGCTCGAATCCGGCGTCGGCGATGCCGCCGACGTCCTCGTCCTGCCGCAGGCGATGTATCTGCGCAGGCGTGACGTGGATGCTTTCCGTGCCTTCGCAAAAACCGGCAAGACCATTCTCTCGGAGGTGAACGTCGGCGCGTACGACGCCGACAGTGGACGCTTCTCGCCGACGGTTCCCGGGTTCGGCCTTGCAGGGGAATGGGACGTGCGCGAAGCCGAGGCGACGTCGGTGTTCCATCTGCCCACGAAGACTCCCGCCACAGCGGCGGTGGACGGCACGGACGACGTCTCAAAGGCGCTCAGAAATTCCGGCGCAACCGGCGACAACTACTTCAGCTTCGATGCCGCCGACGGTGCCAAGGGGCTTGGTGCATGGGACTTCGCGCAGCTGGAATCGAAGCATGGAGAAGTGACGGCCCGGTTCGGCGGCGTGCCGATGGCGGTGCGCACCCGGACGGCATCAGGCTGTACGGTCTTTTATTTTGGAACGCAGCTTGGTTCGGCGGCAGCGGAGAAGAAAGACGACTCGTTCCTGCGCCATGCCCTTGCGACGGTCCTCAAGTCCGCTGGCATATCGGCGGACGATGCCGACGGACTTCACATCGACACGCTGGAGGACGAAAACGGCGCCGCCCGGTTCACGGTGCTTGTCAATCGGGGCGAACGGGAAGTGCCCGTGCGTCTGCCGTCCGGGGAATGGAAGGAGCTGTTCGGTGGCGAAGTGAAGACGTTACGCCCCAAGACGGCGGTGCTCTTCGTCAAGTCGCAGCCTGACAAGTCCGTCCGCATCGGAAACAGCCGCCTGTCCGTCGATTTCAATCCGCGCGACGGTTCGTTCGAGGTTACGGACCGCGAGTCCGGCCGCGTCTGGCGCAGCGGCGCGGAGTTCGCGCGCGACCGCTTCGCAGTCAGCGGCGTAAAGGTCGTGGACGACACGTCGCTGACGTTCGACCTTGCGGTTCCGAAGCCCTCCCGGCTGAGGTTTGCGGCAAGGCTTTCGGTTGACGGCGGAGAGCTGGAGGTTTCGCTTGCCGCGCCGCCGAATGCAGAATTTGACGTTGACCGCGTCGGCTATCCGTTCCCGTTCTCTTCGCGGCCGGAGGATCGGTTCTACTTCCCGAACGGCTGCGGGCTGACATTTCCGAGCGACGTCAGCGATCCATCAGGAATGGGCGATGATGAAATCAACGACAACATTTCCGTCGGACAGTGTTGCTATCGCCTCGTGTTCAAGATGGGCTGCTGGATCCAGTACGAGGAGCGTCCGTCGCCGTCGGGCGCGTTGGAGCAGGGCGCGGGAGTGCTGGCGATCGTCCCTACGCCGTGGGACTTCTGCATGACCTTCGTGCCGACCGACCACGGGCGCCGGACGGCGGGGATCGACTGGACGCCCGCGCTCGGCAAGGTCGAGGAGACGCGGCGCGTCCGGTTCTGCTTCTTCCCGCATGCCACGCCTGGGCGGCTGGCCCGCCGCTACCGCCGCGAGATGGAGGAGCGCGGCCTGCGCGTCACGTTCGCGGAGAAGGCGAGCCGCAACCCCAGACTTGCTGAAGGACTCGATCTTCTGCAGGGTGCCCCGGACGTATGGTACTGGACGGAGAAGACAGACCGCCCGGCCGTCGCGCGGGAGTTGAAGCGAATCGGCTTCGACAATTTCCTCTTGTCCGCCATAACCCGTCACGACCTCGGCTGCTGGATCACGCCGGAGGAGGTGAAGGAGCTGCGGAAGATTCCGCGGATACTTGTCTGCGAGTACGATGTGTTCCGCGACACGATGGAGCCGTCGATGCTCGACAAGATCGACGCGGTGCGCCCCCACTGGCCGCTCGGGGTGTGGGAGGCCAACGAGTACGTGATGGAACGCGACGGAACCCCTCGTCGCGGATGGAAGGTGGCGCTCAAGGACCAGCCAAATGTGCCGTCCGTCGCCTGCCTGCTCCTCTGCGAGAAGATGGCTCCCAAATATGTGCGCGACCGTCTCTCTAAAAGTCTTTCCGTATCGCCGTACAACGCCCGCTTCCTCGATGTGACCGGCACGGGAGTCGATGAGTGCTGGAACCCTGCGCATCCGCTCTCGCGGCGGCAGAGCATGGTCGCACGGCAGGACATGTTCAAGGCCGTCCACGACGAGTTCTCGCTTGTCACCGGCACGGAAGGGGGGCTTGAATGCTACGTGCCATGTGTCGATTACTTCGAGGGAATCGCCAGCACTTCCTACTGGTTCGTTGACGGTGGGCGCAAGATGTGGGAGATCTACGAGGAGACTCCGGCGAAGGCCAGGATATCCATCGATCCTACGATCCGCTATCCGTTCTGGGAGATGTGCTTCCGCGACTGCGTGGTCGGCTATCCGTACTGGTCGTGCTACAACAACAAGTTCCCGCAGGACTGGTGGAAGATGGATCTCCTTAGTGTCGTGTCCGGCACGCCGCCGATGTACATGTTCACGCCCGAGGTGCTTGCGCGTCAGAAGGAACGGCTTGCCGAGTCGTACAAGGTCGCAACCTCGACGGCGCGCGCCGCGAAGGGCGCGACGATGGACGAGTTCCGCTGGCTGACGGCCGACCGCCTTGTCCAGGAAAGCGAATTCTCGAACGGCCTCACGGTGACGGCCAACTTCTCCGACCGGCCTTTCACAATGAAGGACGGCCGCATCCTGCCGCCGCACGGCTATCTCCAAACATATCGATAGTGCATCGTGCGGTAATGATCCCCCCACCCCCCCAACCACCCAACCACTCAACCACATGACCCTATTCCCAATTCTTTTTACGGCAGTGGCACTGATCGCGTCAGCAGACGATGTCGTGCTGTGGCCGTCCGACAGGACGGAACTGCGGGCGCTGGCCGAATCTCGCATTGCGCCGTTGCCGGACGGCTCGATGGGCGTCGAGACGGGCGTGAAGTACAACTGGCCGGGCGTCAAGATGGATTTCATTTCCGGCGAATGCGATCTTTCTGCGTATGGGCGCGTGCTGGTGTGCGTCAGCAACACGATGGACAGGCCCCAGACCCTGCATGTGAGCGTAAAGGGCAGCCTGGGCCAGGGAGCCACGCCGGAAGGCCATCTTACGCTTGCGGCGCATGCCGCAGGAGAAGTGTCCGTCAACCTTTGCAACATGCCATGGGCGCTCGACGCCCCCATAGAGCTGGGTGGCATGCTCGGCTTTCCCAAGGCGAGCGGCAGGGGTGGCTCCTTCGATCTGAGGCATACGCAGTCCGTTCATATATTCTTCAGCAAAAACAAGGCGCCAGGTGGATTCAGCATAAGGCGCATCGTTGCGACCGCCGCGAATGCCCGGCAGAGAATCCTCCCGGCGGCCACGTTCCTTCCGTTCGTGGATCGATACGGCCAGTTCATCCACGAAGACTGGCCCGGGAAGATACACGACGACGCGGAACTGGCGGCAGCGCGGCGGCGCGAGGCGGAGTGGCTTGAGAGCCATTCCGAAAGCCCTATCCCCGACGCCGACAAATACGGAGGCTGGTCAGGCGGTCCGCAGCTCGCGGCGACAGGCTTCTTCCGCGTGGAGAAGGTGGGCGGCAAGTGGTGGTTTGTGGATCCGGACGGACGGCTTTTCTTTTCGCACGGCATTGACTGCGTGCAGCTGGCCGATGCGTCCTCGGGTGCGGACGCCGCGACGGGCGTCGAGTTTCGCGAATCGTACTTTGCATGGCTTCCGGCGAAAGACGATCCCGTGTTCGGAGGCTGCTGGGGGATGGTCTCGCGTCCCTCGACGCGCGGCTTCTACTCCGACCCCGCCCATGTGCCGTACGGCGTGTTCAATTTCGCGGAGGCCAACGCAATACGCAGGTACGGCCCGGACTGGCGACGGATTGGCGCCGCGCTCGCGCACTCGCGTCTCCGGGCCTGGGGAATCAACACAATCGCCAACTGGAGCGATCCCGCGATCTACGGCATGCGCCGCACACCCTATACGGCGACCTTCAGTACGAGCGGGCCGACGATAGACGGGTGTGCCGGATGGCGCGGGAAGATGCGCGACCCGTTTGCGCCGGAATTCGCCGCGAACGCAAAAAGGAGTGCTGAGGAGGAAGCGAAGAATTCCGGCTCCGACCCGTGGTGCATCGGCTGGTTCGTAGATAACGAAATCAGATGCGGAAACGACGACCTCGACCTTGGGCGCGCCGTGCTGCGTTCGTCCGCCCGGCAACCGGCCAAGGTCGCCGCGCGTGAAATGCTTGAGCGGAAGTATGGCTCGGCTGCGGCGCTTGGCGGCGCGTGGGGCGTTCCCTACGCTTCGTGGGATGCGTTCCTCTCCGCCACAAACGTGCCGGACGAGAAGCTCTGCGGCCCTGATCTCGCGGACATCCACCGCGCCGTCCTCGCGCAGTATTTCCGCGTAGTGCGCAACGCCGTCAAGTCTGCCGCGCCGAACCGCCTCTATCTTGGCGCTCGGCTTGTCTGGGGACGGGAAGCCGTTTACGTGGAGAGTGCGCGGTACTGCGACGTCGTAAGCGTGAACATCTACAAGCGTCCGCCCATGCGCGACCTGCCGCCAGATTCCGCAGACAAGCCGATGCTCGTGGGCGAGTTCCACTTCGGCGCATTTGACCGCGGCATGTTCCATCCCGGCCTGGTTGCCGTGCGCGACCAGAACGAGCGCGCGCTGCGTTATCGAGAGTATCTGAACGCATGTTTGGACCATCCGCGATACGTCGGCACCCACTGGTTCCAATGGCAGGACCAGTCCCTCACCGGGCGTGCGGACGGCGAAAACTTCCAGATCGGCTTTGTGACTGTAACCGATTCGCCGTATCCTGAAATGGTACAAGCCGCACGCGACATCGGCGCCACGATGTACCGACGCCGTTTCGCGGCGGATCCCGTCCGCATCGGAAACGGACGCCTGTCCGTCGATTTCGATTCGCGCGACGGTTCGTTCGAGGTCACGGATCGCGAGTCCGGCCGCGTCTGGCGCAGCGGCGCGGAGTTCGCGCGCGACCGCTTTGCTGTCAGGAACGTCAAAGTCGCCGATGCGACGTCTCTGACTTTCGACCTCGGTGTCAATGGTGACCGCAAGGGACTGCGGCCCTCCCGCTTCGCCGGGCGGCTTTCCATTGAGGACAACGAGCTGGAGGTTTCTTTAGACGCTCCCGCCGATGAGGAATTCAACGTCGCCCGTGTCGGCTATCCGTTCCCGTTCGCGTCGCGTCCAGAGGACCGGTTCTATTTTCCGAACGGATGCGGATTGACGTTTCCGTGCGACGTCAAGGATCCGTCAGGCATGGGCGACGAGGTGGTCAACAACGCCATCACCACAGGACAGCGCGGGTATCGCAAAGTGTTCAAGATGGGATGCTGGATCCAGTACGAGGAACGTCCTTCGGCGTCTGGCGCGCTGGAGCAGGGCGCGGGCGTGCTGGCGATCATTCCGACGCCGTGGGACTTCTGCATGACCTTCGCGCCGACCGACCACGGGCGCCGGACGGCGGGGATCGACTGGACGCCCGCGCTCGGCAAAATGGAGGAGACGCGGCGGATCCGCTTCTGCTTCTATGCGCACGCGACGCCCGGCAAGCTGGCGCTCCGCTACCGCCGGGAGATGGACGCGCGTGGGTTCCGGGTGACGTTTGCGGAGAAGGCGCGTCGCAATCCCAAGCTGGCCGAAGGTCTCGATCTTCTGCAGGGCGCGCCGGACATCTGGTACTGGACGGAGAAGACCGACCGTCCGGCGGTCGCCCGGGAGCTGAAGCGAATCGGTTTCGACAACTTTCTGCTGGCGGCCATCACACGTCATGATCTCGGTTGCTGGATCACGCCGGAGGAGGTGAAGGAGCTGCGAAAGATTCCGCGCATTCTCGTTTGCGAGTATGACGTGTTCCGCGATACGATGGAGCCGTCGATGCTCGACAAGATCGACGCGGTGCGCCCCCACTGGCCGCTTGGCGTGTGGGAGGCGAACGAATACGTGATGGAGCGCAACGGCAAGCCTTTGCGCGGCTGGCAGGTGGCGCTCAAGGAACAGCCGGACAAGCCGTCCGTCGGATGTCTGCTCCTTTGCGAGAAGATGGCACCCAAATACGTACGGGAGCGCCTGTCGAAAAGCCTTGCCGAATCGCCGTACAACACGCGCTTCCTCGACGTGACCGGAACGGGTGTCGGTGAGTGCTGGAATCCGGCGCATCCGCTCTCGCGGCGGCAGAGCATGGTCGCGCGGCAAGACATGTTCAAGGTCGTCCACGACGAGTTCTCTCTCGTGACCGGCACCGAGGACGGTCTTGAATGCTTTGCGCCGTATGTCGATTACTTCGAGGGGATCGTCAGCACCTCCTACTGGCGCATAGATGGTGGCCGCATCATGTGGAAGATCTACGATGAGACGCCGGAGAAGGCTAAGATATCCATTGATCCGACCCTCCGCTATCCGTTCTGGGAGATGTGTTTCCGCGACTGCGTGGTCGGGTATTCCTACTGGTCCTGCTACAACAACAAGTTCCCGCAGGACTGGTGGAAGCTTGATCTGTTGAATGTCGTTTCCGGCACGCCGCCGATGTACCTGTTCACGCCCGAGGTCTTTGCGCGACAGAAGGAACAGCTTGCCGCCTCCTACAAGGTTGCCACTTCGACCGCTCGCGCCGCCAAGGGCGCGACTCTGGACGAGTTCCGCTGGCTCACGACGGACCGGCTGGTGCAGGAGAGCGAATTCTCGAACGGGCTGACGGTCACGGTCAATTTCTCCGACAAGCCGTTCACCCTGAAAGACGGGCGTGTGCTGCCGCCCCATGACTATCTTCAGACCTGGAAGAACCAAAAGGAGCCGAAGTGAATTTCGCTTTGATGCTTTTCGCCGCCGTTGAGTTGATCGCGCCCGCAGACCGCTCGATCGTTAAGCTCCTCCCGGCGTGTCAGCGCGAGATACTCGCCGGCAAAACGCTCGCCGAACGAGAGGCAATGTTCGATGCCGACAAAAAGGGGGACCGGCATCTGCTGAAAGCCGGACACGTCTGGCGTACGGGAATCCCCGTCGTATTTTCCTGGAAGGTCACGGATGGCGAGAAGGGACCGTGGAAACTGGAGGTTTCGCGCAATGCCGACATGTCCGATGCGCGGCATTTCATGTTCAAGACGAAGGTGACGCCCAAGGACGGCATCTACACGAATGAACTGCCCTACGCCAACTACGAGATCGGCCGGCGATACTACTGGCGGATCACATCCAACATCATCTGCCACAAGTATGCGCATGGCCGCACGTGCGACTGCAAGGACCGCAAGAGGCCGGTGCAGAGTCCCGTCTATTCTTTTGTCACCGAGGATCTTGCGCCACGCTGGATCATGCTTCAGGGGCAGACCGGAAACGTACGCGATCTTGGCGGACGCATTGGACTTGGAGGGCGGCGCGTCCGCCAAGGCATGATCTTCCGCGGGACGCGGTTCGAGGAGAACAGCATCGACGGTATCGTTCCGGGGGAAAGCCGGCTCACGGTTCAGGATGTAAACTATCTGCGGGATACGTTGGGCATCAAGACAGACCTCGACC
>Ga0310786_10007016_pt1 | contig 14811 bp, 9 predicted proteins | sample AusTroGonzalo_MG_FD_203881 | JGI IMG/M metagenome (GOLD analysis project Ga0310786, IMG submission 203881) | Bovine rumen microbial communities from tropical cattle in Woodstock, Queensland, Australia - Gonzalo_03 (v2) (version 2) | ecosystem: Host-associated > Mammals > Digestive system >... | reverse complement strand
TGGCGATGAACATCAACGACATTGTAAAGACGCTTGACGGCACGCTCGTTGCCGGCGGAGATTCCGACCGCACGGTCGGCACGGTCGTCGCGAACGACCTCATGAGCGATGTCCTCCTCAACGACGGGGACGACATCCTGCTTCTCACCTCGCTCGCCTCCGACCAGGCGATCAGGACCGCGAATATCGTCGGCGCCATGTGCGTCGTCGTGCACAACGCGAAGCCGTTGCCGCAGACGATGTGCCAGGTCGCCGACACGCTCGGCATTCCGCTCGTGAGCTCGCCTCTCTCCAAGTACGAGAGCTGCGTGCGAATCCACGACTTCCTCAAGGCCGAAGCCGGGTCGTGATGGAGTACAAGCCGACGATCCTGAGCGGCGGCGAAAGCCGCAGCGACGACCAAATCATGGCCGCGCACGAGCGCAAGCACGTTCGCCGCGTCTCGGGGCCTGGTCTTCCCGGCTCCGACGGGCAGGGCGAGCCGCTCGTCATAATGGAGCTTTTGCAGCGCCTGCGCGTCAAGGACGTGATGCGCGACCACGACATAATCTCCGTAGTCCGCACCGACACGATGCACTTCGCGCAGAACCTGATGAAGCGCAACCACATCTCTGGCGTGCCCGTTGTGGAGGGGAAGCGGCTCTTCGGCATTGTCTCTATCAACGACATCATCATGGCGCTTGAGGGCGGCTGGATCAGCGATCCCTGCCAGAAGCACATGGCGACGAATCTCGTCGTTCTCGAGGAAGACATGCCTCTCGCCTTTGCGCTCAAGTATTTCGAGAATTATATCTTCGGGCGCTTCCCGGTGCTCAACAAGGAGCGCGACTTAGTTGGCATCGTCTCGCAGCGCGATGTCACGCGCGTCATGATGCGCGAGCTCACAAAGGAGCTAACGCGGCTTGAGGGCGGGGCAGGACACGCCGTTTCCGAGGGCGGCTCGACCGAGAAGTCGGAAGGGGCGCTTCCCTACTATTCGATGCGCCAGTTCGTCGTTGTCCGCAACGATCTCCAGAACGCCGGCAAGGCGGCGAACGAGATAAAGAAGATGCTGGGCGATGCGGGCGTGGAGAAGAAGATCATCCGCCGCGTCGCAGTTGCCGCCTACGAGCTCGAGATAAACATCTGCATCCACTCCCTCGGCGGTTCGATCACCTTCATCATCGACGGCCACAAGGCGACTGTTATCGCGAAGGACAAGGGCCCTGGCATAAAGGACGTCGAATGGGCGCTTCGCGACGGCACTTCCACCGCGAACGACTGGATTCGCTCGATGGGCTTCGGCGCAGGCATGGGGCTTTCCAACTCCAAGCGAGTAGCGGATTTCTTCGACATCAAGTCGACCGTCCCGAACGGGACGACCGTCCTCTGCGAATTCAATCTTCCCGAGAAGAAGTAGCGCTTAGCCGCCGATGCGGCGGAGGCGAAGCTGGCCGCAGGCGGCATCGGCGTCTTTGCCGCGCGAGCGGCGGAGCATCGTCTGCACGTGGTTCTTCATCAGGACGTCGAGGAACATAAGCATCGTTCTCTCGTCGGGCGTCTTGAAGTCGGGGCGGTGCGAGACGGGCGAAAGGGGGATTAGGTTCACTTTCGCCATTGGGACGCGCTTCACCTGCCGCGCAAGCTCCTCGGCGCATTCGCGCGAGTCGTTGATGCCCTTGATGACCGTGTACTCGAAAGTGATGATCCTCTTCGTCGCCTTCGTATAGGCGGCGCAAGCGGCGAGGAGTTCGTCGATCGGCCATTTCTTGTTGACCGGCATCAGCTCGTTGCGCAGTGCGTCGTTAGGCGCGTGGAGCGAGACGGAAAGCTCGAACTGTATTCCCTCGGCGGCGAGTTTCGCAAAGCCGGGGACTACGCCGCAGGTGGAGAGCGTTATGTGGCGCGCGCCGAGGTTCGGGCCGCGCCCCGCGTTGATGAGCTTGAGGGCCCGCATCGTCTCGTCGTAATTTGCGAACGGCTCGCCCATGCCCATTACTACGATGTTCGTGATTTCGCCGAGCGCGCGGCCCGCCATGTATTCCGCGACAATCTCGTCGGCGGTGAGCGAACGGACTACGCCGCGCGCGCCAGACGCGCAGAACGCACAGCCCATGCCGCAGCCGACCTGCGTCGAGATGCACTGAGTGAAGCGGCCTGTCGCCGGGATAAGCACCGTCTCCACGGACTCGCCGTCCTCGAGGCCGATGAGCAGCTTCTGCGTGCCGTCCGACGATTTCGAGACTTCGAGCGTCTTCGTCTTCGTGATCGGGAACTCTGTCTTCAGCTGTTCGCGGAAATCCTTTGGAAGCGTCGTCGCCTGGTCCCAGTCGGTGATGTAGTCGCGGTAGAGCGCCTGGAGTATCTGGTCTGCGCGGAACGCGCGCATGCCGCGCTCCTTCAGGATCGGCTTCCACTCGTCCGGCAATATGCTCCACGCTTTTTTCATCGCCGAATATTATACCAATTTTCCTTCGATGGCTGTTGTAGGCAACTTGTAGATATCCGTTAGACACCTGTAGACATCGGCGGTGCTTCGGCGACACGCCCATTTGCTATAATTGACCGCATGAACGATATGAAGACGCCGCCGAACAACGTCGACGCCGAGCGGGCAGTGCTCGGGTCGATACTGCTTGATACGACGGGGCGCGATGAGCGCGTTATGGACGTCTGCCAGTCGGCGGGCGTCGTTCCCGAGACTTTCTTCGATCCGCGCAACAGGGCGATATACGGGGAGATGACGGCAATGGCGCGTGCGTCGAGGCCGCTCGACGCGCTGACGCTCACCGAGGAGCTTTCGAGCTCTGGGCGTCTTGAGGCCGTTGGCGGTGCCGCGTACATCCAGTCGCTTATCGACCAGACGCCGACGACCGCCCACGCCGAATACTACATCGGCATAATCATCGCAAAGCAACTGAGGCGCACGATGATCGACCGCGCGACAGCGACGATCGAGAAGTGCTACGACGAGAGCGAATATCCCGATGCACAGGCCGTCCTCGGCGACGCCGAGAAGTCGTTTATCGAAATCGGGCTTAGGCGTGATTCTACGATGCCCTGGGCGTCTGCCATCGACGAGAGCTACAGGCATATCGACGCGATGTTCGACTCGAACGGAAGAACGCTTGACGGCCTTGCGACGGGCTTGACGCACCTCGACGAGAAGCTTCAGGGGCTTAAGAAATCTGAAATGATAGTCATTGCCGCGCGTCCGTCGGTCGGCAAGACGTCGCTCGCGATGAACATCGCCGAGAGCTGCGCCCTCGGGATGGACATGAACAACGTTCCCGTAAGGTCCGACGACGGCAAGCGCCACCCCGTGATGATCTTCTCGCTTGAAATGCCGATTGAGGCGCTGACGAGGAGAATGATCGCTGGACGCGCGCACGTCAACATGTGGCGGCTAAACCGCGGCCTCTGCGCGAAGAACGAGAAGCAGATGCTTATCTCGAATCTTTCGATTGCCGCCGAGGAGTTGAAGGGCGCTCCGATCTACGTGGACGACACTGCCGCGCTCGACATAATGGACCTCCGCGCCCGCGCCCGCCGCGCGAAGAAGCAGCATGGCATAGAGCTAATCGTCATAGACTATCTGCAGCTTTGCACGTGCCGCGAGGCCGCGCGCATGGGAAGCCGCCAGATAGAAGTCTCGATGATCTCCCAGCAGATCAAGGCGATGGCGAAGGAGCTGAAGATTCCGGTGATCGTCCTTTCGCAGCTTTCCCGCGCGAACGAGCAGCGTAATGACAAGGAGGAGAGGCCGAAGCTTTCGGATCTGCGCGACTCCGGCGCGATCGAGCAGGACGCCGACGTCGTGTTTCTCCTTCGCCGCCCGTCGCGCACTGCGACATCGAAGGAAGCTAACGACGAACAGCTCGCGATAATTGATGTTGCTAAGAACCGCAACGGCGAGACCGGGGAGGTGAAGGTCAACTTCTACCGCGAGTTCACGCGCTTTGGCGATCGTGAGATAGAGCGTACTGGCACCGACAACTTCACTACTTCCGAGCCGCCGCCAGAGCAGGGCGAGTTCGCCCCCGACCCCACGATGTAGTTGGTTAAAGCGCATTTGCGGCGGTAGAAGACATTGGTTCTGCGGCTTTCGCGGGTTGTGTCTTTTGGCACCGCTCGCGCCCATATCCCGCTTTGCGGAATATTGCCAAGGCACTCGCTTCGGATTCCGTCGACCATGCACGTGTCGCAATTCATAACGCGCGTCCGGTCGACTGCATCAGATGCCAAAAGACACACCCCGCTTCCGCCGCTACGATGCAGGAACCCTGCTTCCGCTCAGCAACCATTGCGCAACCACAACGATAGCGCTGTGAATTCGCCAAGTTGTTGATTTCGGCGTGGCGGTTTCGCTATAATATACTCAAAACCGTTAAAAATGAGGGAAGTGACGGAAATCGACGAAATGGGCGACAAAAAGAGCAATCCAAAAGGGGTGTTTTACCATGTGATCCGTGTGATCATTATGGGAATTTTGTTCATGGCAACAGCTTTTTGTGTCATGATGGCGGCGGTTATTGTATTGGAAAGTCCCGGCATACGGAAGTATAATCGGCTTTGCGCATATCCGAACAAGGACGCTCTCTTTGCCGCAGAGCCAGACGAGGTGAAGAAAGTGATCGACTTTAGTCAGAACGGAACAAACTACACGGCGGTCGTTCTTTCATGGATTGGATTCCTGCCGTCCGGCCCTGCTGTCTTCATTTATGATGAGGGCGGAAAGATGGTTGATCATTGTTCGGATTCTGGTGAATGTGACAGCTTTCTCAGGCGTTGGCACTGCGCCAACTGGCAGGTGCAATCAGTGGAACAGCCGGGGACAGGCCCCGCGGAACCATTGTAAAAGCCATATTTGTGCGGCAGGGTCACTGGCGACGCGATTTTTGATATAATACTCCGTCAATGAAGTGTGAATTGTGCCATCAGAAGGACGCAGAGACTGCGATCCACGTCGAGAAGGACGGGGAGAGCGACGAGCTCTATGTCTGCCGCGAGTGCGCGAACCGCGAGAGGGTGCGCCGGCAGAAGAAGAGCCAGCGCACGCGCAAGGGCGCGGACGGATTGCCGCCCGGTGTGTCCATTTCCGTTTCGGGCGTGTCGTCTGGCGACGAACCGCCGCCGCCAATTGTTGCTGCCATCATGAATGCCGTGAGCGGACTCGTCGAAGGTCTTGAGCAGGCGGCAGAAGAGGTCAACAAGTCGAAGAAGGCGCCGGAACTCGTCGATTTCCCATGCGAACGCGCCGAGCCGACTTATCGCATAGGCGACCGGCTACACCTCGAGGGATTGCATCTCATCGGCGAACTCGAGCCCGTGCATCGTGCGATGCGGGCGCTCAAGCTCCAGCTTGCTGGCGTGGACGCTGACGGTGTCCGCGATGCAGGGCATGTGTACCGGCTTCGCTACTCTGGTTCTGCCGAGCTTGCAAAGCGCGTCGCGGAAGACATTCTCCGCGAGGAGCGCAATGCGCGTGTCCGGCTTTTCGAGGAAATGCCCCGCGTGTTCGGCGACTCTCTTTGCCGTGCGCTCGCCATCCTAAAGAACTGCCGGCTCCTGAGTCCCGGCGAGCTTTTCGACCTGCTGTCGCCGCTTCGGCTCGCCGCGATAGAGAAGATGCTCGACGGAATAGGGTTGAAGGAAATAGAGTCGATGCTCGCCTCGATCGACCTCTCGTCTAAGGAGGACGGCGAGACGCAGCAGGAACGCGACCGCCAGGATGCGGAGCGCGCCGACGAGATGAACAAGCGCTTTGAAGACGTCGTCCTAAACGAGCGCGCCGAGGAGAAGTTCCTGTGAGCATGATGTTTACGAAGAACGCGATAGACGCGCTGAACGCCGCGGCAAGCTGCGCGCGCCAGCTCGGACACGATCATATCGGCGCGGAGCACATCCTGCTTTCGATTCTCGCCATTCCGAAATGCCAGGCGTGCCTCCGTCTTGAGCGGCTCGGGCTTGCACTTTCCGACCTCACGGAGTCGATGAGGAACATGATTTCGGGCTCGTCCGAGCCAGTCATGCAGCGCGGACAGCTTCCGATTTCGGCGCGGACGAAGAAGGTTCTTGACATCGCGGGGCTCGAGGCCGGTGGCCCGGGCAAGCCGGTTAACACCGTCCATCTCGTCACTGCGATGATGCGCGAAGGCGAGAACGCCGCCGCGCAGCTTCTCTTCAACGCGGGAGTCACCGTCGAGAAGTTTCTCGCCGCCGGTACGCAGGGCGGCAATGGAACGGGAAAGAAAGGCGATGTGTCAGGGCAGGGCGATGCCGGTGAATCGCCATCGCAGAAGGGCGAGAACGGCAAGCAGCAGAAGACGCCGACGATAAACACCTTCGGGCGCGATCTCACCGACCTCGCGCGGCAGGGGAAGCTCGATCCCGTGATTGGGCGCGAGAAGGAGCTTAAGCGCATAATCCAGATTCTCTCGCGCAGGACGAAGAACAACGCCGTCCTCATTGGCGAGGCGGGCGTAGGAAAGACTGCCGTCGTCGAAGGGCTTGCGCAGGCGATCCACCGCGGCGAAGTCCCCGAGAAGATGCAGTCGAAGCGCGTCGTCGCGATAGACATGGCGCGGATGGTCGCGGGAACGCAGTACCGCGGCCAGTTCGAGGAACGGCTCAAAAAACTCATCGACGAGACGAAGCGAGCCGGGAATGTCGTCCTCTTCCTCGACGAAATCCACACGATGGTGGGTGCTGGCGGTGCCGAGGGCGCGATGGATGCGGCGAACATCCTCAAGCCCGCGCTTGCGCGAGGCGAGCTCCAGTGCGTCGGTGCGACCACTCTCAAGGAATACCACAAGTCCATCGAGAAGGATGCAGCGCTCGAGCGCCGCTTCCAGTCGGTGCAGGTTGACGAGCCTACTGTCGCCGACACGATACAGATTTTGAAGGGCATCGCCCCGAAATACGAAGAGCACCACTCCGTGAAGTTCGGAGACGCCGCTCTTCGCGCCGCAGTCGAGCTGACGGCGCGCTATCTCCCCGCGAGGCAGCTCCCCGACAAGGCAATCGACGCGATGGACGAGACGGGCGCACGTCTCAGGATGGGCGCATCCGCGAGGCCCAGGTCGCTCACCTCGCGGCAGGAGGCGATTGACGCGTTGAAGGGCAAGAAGGACGCGGCGGTGAAGGCCGGCGACTTCGATTCTGCGGCGCGATACCGCGAGTCGATAAGGATCGCTGCGGCCGAGTTCCAGGAGGCGCTCAAGAAGTGGAAGGAAACCCACGCCGAGGAGATCATCGAGGCGACAGAGGAGGATGTCGCTGAAACTGTTTCGTCGATGAGCGGTGTTCCCGTCGAGAAGATGAACGCGACGACTGCGGAGAAGCTTCTCGGCATGGAGAAGGCGCTTGGCGAAGTCGTTGTCGGACAGACTCCGGCAATCAAGGCGATTGCCCGTGCGCTTCGCCGCAGCCGCGCGCTGATGGCCGACCCCAAGCGCCCGATTGGATCGTTCCTCTTCCTCGGGCCCACGGGCGTCGGCAAGACGCATCTCGCTAAGATGCTCGCAGAGAAGGTCTACGGCGACGAAAAGGCGCTTATCACGCTCGACATGTCGGAGTTTCAGGAGAAGTATTCCTCTTCGCGTCTCGTCGGCGCACCGCCCGGATACGTCGGCTACGACGAGGGCGGACAGCTTACAGAGAAGGTGCGCCGCAGGCCTTACTCCGTCGTTCTCTTCGACGAATTCGAGAAGGCGAATTCAGACGTGATGAACATGCTGCTGCAGATTCTCGACGACGGGCGTCTCACCGACGGCCAGGGTCGCGTGATCGACTTCCGCAACACGATAATCATCTGCACGGCGAACCTCGGTTTCGATTTCGCGCGCGAGGGCCACACGCTTGGCTTTGCGACCGAGACGGCCGAGACTAGCTTCGACCTTCTCAAGGAGAAGCTACTCTCCGAGGCGAAGCGCACTTTCCGCCCTGAGCTCTTGAACCGCTTTGACGAGACTGTCGTCTTCCGCAAGCTCGAAAAGGGCGACATGGAGTCGATACTTAAGCTTGAACTTGCAAAGCTCCAGTCGCGGCTCAAGGACTCGCACATTTCGCTTTCGCTCGACAAGAAGGCGACGGCGTTTCTCGTTGAGAAGGGCTACGATTCTGCGCTTGGCGCACGGCCTCTTCGCCGCGTCGTTCAGGATTTCGTCGAAGATCCGCTTGCAGACCTCGTCCTCGCCGGCAAGTCAAAGCCGCGTATGCGCGGCAAGCTCGCCAAGGACGGCAAGTCGATCAAGTTCTAATCGCCGACTATTTAGTCTTGCTTGCCGTTGTAGCGCCGCCTGTACATCTTGGCAGCGACATCTCGCGAGGCCTCTACTAGCTCTGGATACGGCATGTCCGCCACGTTGAGGAACCCGATCTGGTAGTTTTCGCCGTCAGGGCGGCCCGTGAGCGCCTGATCCTGCCACTGGAACCAGTGCGTTCCTACGAAACGCGGATGGTCGAGACATCCGTAGACGAAGTTGCGGTAGCACTGTGCGCGTTCGTTCTGGTCTTGCGTCGCGACGAGCCCGGTGTGGAACATGCCGCGGTCAAGCGCGCCGAAGTGGAACTCGCCGTTGATCATCGGCTTGTCCTCCGCGTCTGAAGGAAGGTCCTTGGCGGGCTTGCGGTTGTAGATGTTCACGCTTACGACGTCACAGTGCCTCGCGGCCGCTCGAAAGACCGTATCCGAACCCCACGCGATGCGGCAGCCGAGATAGAGGTGATTCGGCAGCTCTTCGCGCAACACGCGTCGGACGGTGCTGAAATATTTCTCCGCCACGTCCTTCATCCGCTCTTCGTTGTTCCACGAGAGTTCGTTATCGACGAATACGCCTATGCACCACGGGTCGTCGCGCATCGTCTTTGCGCTGGCCTTGGCGCGCTCGCGTAGCGTCTTTTCGAACTCCGGATTGAATGGATCGGGAAGGGCGCCCCACCAGCCCTTCGAGTCCTTCAGACGCGGCGTGCCATGCGTGCCGAGGCAGAGCGTGTAAGGCGTGCGGTCGCGCGAATATATCTCCGACCAGCTCCAGTTCGCGATAGTGTTGAGCCCCCAGGCGCGCAGGCGGCGATGGGCGCGGTCGATGTATTCGGCTTTCCATCCCTCGCCGTACTTGCGGCGGAGGTTGGCGTTTGCGAAGGTGAACGTGTCATAGGGAAGATGTTCCTTCTCCTTGTAGAAGCCGTGCGCGGCTGGCCACGAGTTGCGTCCCCAGAAGCATCCGAACACGGGGTCGTCCTTCGCGGGCAGCCAAGAGAAGTAGTTTTCGCGGAAGCCGATGCCCGTAGTGCCGTTTCCGATGCCGACGCAGTCGACGCCATGAGAGAAGAAAAGTCGGCCGTCGGGATCGACGAGCCACCATTTGCCGTTCACTTTCTCCGTCCTGAAAAAGCCAGTCGCCTTGAGCTGCGGGCCGCCCGCCCAGCCGCCGAAGCGGTCAGCCTCGGGGATGGGCGTTGCACCGTTCTTGGCAAGCCAGGCGTCCTCGTCGGTCTTCGTGCGCGCGAGCTCTGCATCGTCGTGCACCTTTCCCGGCCAGTCGTCGTGCATGAACTGCCCGAAGCGATCCACGAACGGAAGAAACGACTTCGCGGGCAGGATCTTCTGGTTTGCCGTGCCGACGCCGTCGGCTGTGACGCTGAGCACGCAGAAGCCCCCTGTCGTGCCGTCCTTGCAGAGAAAGATATGGAACGACGTTGCGTGATGGATATCGAAGCCGCCGCCTGAGCTGCCGTGCGCCGAGGGGCATCCGTTCATGCCAACGAGCTTTAGCGGCGCATCGAGAGCCCAAGGCATGACGTGCATGACGGCAATGATAGTGCCGGTCGCGTGCGGCTTTAGTTCGACGGACCCGCCAGGCCCCTGTCCCTGTACGTTGCGCCCCTTTACACTGAGATGCACGGTGCGCGTCTCGTGCGTCGTATTGCTTACCGTCACGACGAAGCGCCCGAAGCGCGAGAGATCTGCCTCTCCCTTGACGAAGTCCATGCGGACGCCAGGCCAGCTTGCCTCGGTTCCGGTCGTTACTGCGACGGAACCGTCTTCGAGCATGACGATCGAAGAGTCGCGCTGTGCGCGCATCACGGTGTCGGGGCCGGGCCAGAGTGTTTCGGCGGTGGCCGCAGTCACGGCGACCATAAAGATAACAGACATGCAGATTTTCATGCTGGTATTATGCAGAATCCTCCTGTATTTGTCAATACTGCGGTCAACAAGCCGCCTGCGCGACGGCGGCTAATTTTTCGCCCAAAGCCGAAGCGGATTATGATATACTATACATTTCAATGAGCGCAATGGATACAGCAGTGGCGAAAGCGGCGGTTTTGACCGAAGCTTTGCCGTATATTCGTGATTTTCACGGCTCGGTCGTGCTTGTGAAGCTCGGCGGCTCCGTGATGGAGTCAGAGGCGAATCTCGATTCGCTTATGGATGACATTGCGTTCATGCGCGTCGTGGGCATGAAGGTCGTCATCGTCCACGGCGGCGGCAAGGCGATTTCCAAGGCGTTAAAGGAGTCGGGCCACGAGCCGAAGTTCGTGGATGGCCTGAGGGTTACCGACGAAGCGACGATGGAGATCGTCCGTCGCACCCTCAACAACGTCGTCAATCCCGATCTCGTGCGCCGACTTCAGGCGCGCGGTGCGAACGCGCGGCCGATTCACGGCAACTGGGTCTTTGCAGCGCGCAAGATAGAGAATCCTGACCGCGGTTATGTCGGCGAGGTCGTCTCTGCGGACACGCGCGCCGCGGTGGAGATGCTTGACGCGGGCATCATCCCAGTGGTTACGCCGCTCGGCACTGGCGTCGAAGACAACCATCTTTACAACATCAACGCCGACTTCGCCGCAGCTGCGCTTGCAAAGGCGCTGAAGGTCCGCAAGTTCGCGCTCGTCTCGGACGTGCCAGGCATCCTCAAGGACTCGACCGATCCGTCGACTCTCTTCTCCACCTTGCATCTCGCGGACCTCGCGACGCTCAGGGAGGAAGGGGTGATTTCGGGCGGCATGCTCCCGAAGGTCGAGAGCTGCGCGGACGCGATAAAGTCGGGCGTAAAGAAAGTGCACCTCGTCGACGGACGCATGGCGCATTCGCTGCTTTTGGAAATATTCACGCGTGAAGGCGTGGGAACGGAGATAACGGAATGAGCAACAAGACACAGGAAATCCTCGACATCTACAAGGCGTCTCTGATGCCGACGTATGCACCTTCGGTCGTCCTCGCGAGCGGCAAGGGCGTTACCGTCAGGGACGTTGACAACCGTCCTTTCTACGACTTCACGAGCGGTATCGGCGTCCAGTCGGTCGGCTATTCCCACCCGAAGGTCGTCAAGGCGATCCAGGAGCAGGCCGCGGCGATGACGCACAGCTCCAATCTTTTTGTGAACGAGCCAGCTACGCGCCTCGCGGCGAAACTTGTCGAGCTCTCTGGACTCGGCGGCAAGGTGTTCTTTTGCAACTCGGGCGCCGAGGCGAACGAGGCGGCGATCAAGCTCGCCCGCAAGTGGGGTTCCGCGAACGGCGGCCGCTACGAAGTCGTCACGTTCAGGCAGGGTTTCCACGGCCGCACGCTCGCGACCGTCGCCGCGACCGCGCAGGCGTGGTGCCAGGAGGGCTTCGACCCGCTGCCCGTCGGCTTCGCTTATGCCGACTACAACGACATCGAGTCGGTGAAGGCCGCGATCAACGACAAGACAGTCGCGGTGATGCTTGAAGCGGTGCAGGGCGAGGGCGGCGTCACTCCCGCGTCCGAGGAGTTTTTCAAGGGCGTCCGCGCACTTTGCGACGAGAAGAACCTCCTCATGATCGTCGACGAAGTGCAGACCGGCATGGGCCGCACGGGGACGTGGTTCGCGTGGCAGGGCTACGACGTCAAGCCCGACCTCTTCACTTGCGCCAAGGCGCTTGGCGGCGGCCTTCCGATGGGCGCGCTCGTCTCCAACGCCGCGCTCGCCGACGTCCTTGCCGCGCCGAGCCACGCTTCCACTTTCGGCGGCAATCCAGTTGCCGCGGCCGCCGCGCTCGCCGTCATCGACGTGATCGAGAGCGAGGGGCTTCTCGCGAAGGCGGTCGAGATGGGGACGCTTCTTCGTGAGGCGTTGCAGGGCTTTGTCGACAAATACGACAAGATCCTCGAAGTGCGCGGCAAGGGGCTCATGCTCGGTCTCGTCGTCGACGCCGACGCGAAGGAAGTCGTAGAGGCGCTTCAGGCGCAGGGGCTTCTCGCTCTTACCGCCGGCCCCCATGTCGTCAGGTTCCTCCCGCCGCTCGTTCTCAAGGAGTCCGATCTCGAAGAGGCGGTGGACATGATTTCCGACGCGCTTGACTGCATGTTCGGCGAGTGACACGTAGGGCGTCTTTCAGATTTTGGTTGCGGATTTCTGGTATAAGTTCGCCATTGACAACGGCGTGCCGATATGAGATAATACGCGCCACTTCTTTTTGGGGATATAGCTCAGTTGGTAGAGCGTCTCAATGGCATTGAGAAGGTCAGGGGTTCGACTCCCCTTATCTCCACCACAAGGAAAGCGCATCAAGCCCAACAGAATCAAGGGTCTGATGCGTTTCTTGTTTTAGTGTGTTCTCACGAAAAAGCAACGGGGGACAATGGGCAAGTAATCACCAGATGGCGGGGAAGAACGCACACGAAACACGGAAGGCACGCGCAGCCGAAAAATCTTTACCACACCCCTCGCCATCGCGCCCGTGGGACTCCATATTTTGGTATAATATCATACAGCAGAGGAAATTCGGATGAAACCTTTTCATGTCTGGGGTGTAGACAGCTTAGCGTGCATAGACAGAAACCGATCTTGAGCGAGAGGGCAACCATTGGGCGCAGATGGCCTGCGCTCCTTGTGGTCGCGCTGTCTCTTCTCGCGCCCGCCGCGGCGCGCGCGGGTTTTACTTCCATCTACACGCTCGGCTCGGGCGACGCAGGCAAAACGCTACAGAACAACACCATCTACAAGGTGGAGTCCGACCTCACGCTGACGAACTCCGGCACCGGTCCGGGCTTGAGTGTCGATAGCGGCGCAACTGCGGTTCTCTACATCAAGAAAGGCGCCACGCTCACTGTCAACGGCGGCAACTCCAGCGGGAGGAGCGCTGGCGACGCCGGCCTCCGCGTGCTGTCCGGCAGGACGCTTGTCGTGACGGGAGGCGGCAAACTCATCGCCACGGGCGGCAACGCCGCAGCAGGCGCGAACGGCGGGGATGCGGGATCCTGCTCTCTCGACACGAGCGGCAATTCGCATGGCGGGCACGGCGGCGCTGGCGGCAACGGCGGAGCGGGCGCGTCGGCGGGCATCGGCGGCTACGGCGGCTACGGCGGCTACGGCGGTTCGAGTCCGTCGGACGAGGAGTGGGTCGAGACGAACGACACGAGCGACTACGACCGGCACGGAGCCGACGGCAACGGCGGCGATGCCGGCGGCAACGGCGATGACATGGGGACGGTTTATCTCCTGGGCAGCCTGAACGTGACGGCTACCGGCGGTTCCGGCGGTTCCGGCGGATCGCCAGGGGGCAACACGGGCGGCGAGCATGACAGCAACTGGTCCGGCGTCAACTGGTATTACGTCGGCGGCGCTGGCGGCGGTGGCGGCGGCGCTGGCGGAATCGCCGCGCCCTACGCCATCGGCGGCGGCGGTGGTGGCGGCGGCGGCGGCGGCTCCGGCGGCAACGGCGGCCTCTTCTGGAAGGGCAGCTGGGGCACGGGTTCCACGGACACCCCGGATGGCGCCGGCGGACAGGGCGGCTGGGACAACGGCGTGTCGGCTTCCCGGACGTCTCCCGTTACGGTCGGCGGCGAGAAGCACGGCGGATACCGTGGTAGCGGCGGCGCAAAGGGCGCGAACGGCGGCAACGGCACGCTCTACCGCGACAGCGGCGTAACCCTGAACGCAACATACGCCTCCTCGACGAGCGTCACCACCCACTCCGCGATCGAATACTCGCTCACGTTCTCCGACGGCCAGCGCGTGAGCGAATCGACGACGGCGCGCCTCGGCTACGCGTATCCGACCGCGCCGATTCCGCCGTCGCGCCCGGGCTGGACCTTCAACGGCTGGTTCACGGAGAAGAACGGCGGCGGCACGAAATACTACAACGGCGACGGCACGGCGGCGACCGAAGAGTGGGGCACCATCGGCGACCTCACGCTCTACGCCTATTGGACGCTTGAAGACCCGCATCTCGCCGACACGATAAGCGTAAACGGCGTCGGGCTCGTAGGCGGGCAGTCGCAGGATGGCGACGGCTGGCACTATGACGGCACCTCCGGATATGTCACGCTCCACGATCAAAACAAGACCTACGTCATCACCGGCAGAGACCCGGCCGGCGAGTTCAGCCTCTATGCAAACTCATCGTGCACGGTTGTGATGTCCAACCTCACCATCGACGCGAGCCACAACGTGAACCGTCCGCCTTTCGAGAACAATCCCAATATGAGTCCTGTGCTGATGTTCGCGGGTACGAACCACCTTTACGGCCCCGTGGGGTTCCCGGCCATCTACACCTACGGTGTCGGGACCTTGACGATACGCGACGGCGGCGGCGTTGTCTATGCGACCGGCGGCGCGAACGCTCCCGGCATCGGCGGCGCGCCCGGCACGACGACTGGCAGTCTGAAGATCGAGGGCGGCACAATCGAGGCGTACGGCGGAGACTATGGGCCCGGAATAGGGTCGGCGAAAGATGGCGGTTTTGGCTCGATCACCATTTCCGGCGGAATTGTGACGGCCGTTGGCAAGGGAATCAGTTTTTCCGGCGGCGGCGCTGGCATCGGCGGCGGCGCTTCGCAGCCCGGCGGCGTCATCCGGATTA